>OBLI01001744.1_pt1 | contig 20328 bp, 16 predicted proteins | sample 1519701 | NCBI WGS metagenome assembly OBLI01 (sample SAMEA3663005, study PRJEB22513) | pig gut metagenome | biome: pig gut; feature: pig-associated habitat; material: faeces | place: France | collected 2012
TCCGCAGTGTTCAGCGAACCAAGAATCCCCTGCCTTTAGGCATGGGGAGTGTCAAAGCTGTTATACTTTCTATATGAATTTTGTATACATGTCCAACGACTGCGGATATGTGTTGACAAATGCCATACATAGTTGTAGAATAGTCCTATAATTACATACAAGATATTTGAGCAGGACAATGGAGTCTTAGATGGATTTCCTTGTCCTGCTTTTTGGTTCTCAGTTTTCAGTTTTTAGAGGGGATGATGTGTATGGAAGATTTGCTGGCGCACAAGGAAGAAATCAACCGCCTGATGGCACGCTATGGCGTGAAGTTCGGCATTTACAAGAACGGCACCTTCAAGGAGAGGCTCTTTCCTTTTGACCCTATTCCCAGGGTGATACCGGCTGATGATTATGCCGAGCTGGAGAAAGGCCTGGTGCAGAGGGTGACTGCCCTCAACCTGTTCCTGAAGGATATTTATGCGGAGAAAAAGATAATCAAGGATGGGGTTGTGCCGGAGGAGTTCGTGTATCGCTCCCCGGGGTATCTGGCCCAGTGCGAAGGCATTTTGCCTTCCAAGGGCGTATACAGCCATATTTCAGGTATAGATTTGGTATTGGGCAAGGATGGCGTATGGTATATTTTGGAGGACAATCTCCGCATTCCTTCCGGTGCCTCTTATCCTTTGATTGCCAGGAATCTCTGCCGCCGCTGCAGCCCGGAAACCTTCCGACAGAACAAGGTGGTGGATAACCGCAATTATGGGCAGCTGCTGCGGGAGACCATGGATTATGTCAACACCGGCGGCATCAATGTCATCTTTACGCCGGGACGCTACAATGCAGCTTACTTTGAGCATTCCTTCCTGGCGGAGCAGACCGGGGCGGTGCTGGCGGAGCCGGATGATTTGTTTGTCAGCAACGACAAGCTGTATTACCGGGGCAACCATGGCACCATACAGGTAGGTGCTATCTATCGGCGCATTAGTGACGAGTATATGGACCCTCTGTGCTTTGAGCCTACTTCCTTGATTGGCGTGCCGAACATCATGGAGGTGTACAGGGCTGGCAATGTGGGGCTGATGAATGCGCCGGGCAATGGCGTGGCTGATGACAAGGGGATTTATTATTTCGTGCCGAAGATGATAAGGTACTATCTGGATGAGGAACCGATATTGAAGAATGCGCCTACATTTCTGCCGTTTTATGAGGAGGATATGAAGTATACCCTGGAGCATATGGAGCGGCTGGTTATCAAGGATGTGGCTGAGGCTGGCGGCTATGGCGTAATTTTCGGCAGGGATTTAACCCGTGAGCAGCTTCAGGATTTGAAGGAAACTGTCAAGAGGGAGCCACGGCGGTTTATTTCTCAGGAAGTGATTGATTTTCAGGACTTGGAAATCGTTGAGGGAAATACTACCGTCATGCGCAAGGCTGATTTGCGTGCCTTCGTGCTGGCCGGGGAGACTGTCCGCGTGTGGCCAAGCGGCCTGACACGCTTTTCCAGGCGGCCTGACAGCTTCGTAGTCAACTCATCCCAGGGAGGAGGATTTAAGGACACATGGATTTTATCTCACTGAGCAAGACAAACAGATTATTTTGGCTGGGGCGTTATTATGAACGGGTATCCCTCTCCATCCGTCACATGATGGGCGCCTATGATGCCATGATTGATACCAATACCTTTGATTATGCGGAGTATTGCAGGCAGATTGGCATCTGCAACAAGTACGAAAGCGTAGAGGATTTCTTTCAGCACTATATCTTCGATGCCCATGACCCTGACTCCATCAGGAGCGCGGCGGAGCAGATGCTGGGCAACGGCATGGTGCTCAGGGAGACTATCGGCTCCAGCACCCTGGCGTATTTGCAGATGGCGGTGTACACCCTGGATGAAGGGGCTGAGGATGAGGTTATCGGACTGAAGCTTTTGCAGGTGCTGGACAATCTCATGGCATTCCGGGGCTGCTATGATGACTTCATTGCCGAGGATGCGGTGCGCAATACCATCAAGTGCGGTGCCAGCGTGGAGCGGCTCAGCTATACCCTGCGCACAGGGCTCCGGGAGGAATTTTTGCTGGAGGAGCTGCAGAAGCTGCAAAAGCGCCTGACCTGGAGCAATTTGCAGACGGCGGCTCTGCCTATGCAGAGCATTATCCGCATGGAGCGTATTCTGGATGGCAGGAACCCGGAGGATGAGATTTCCCGGGAGGATTTTCTCAATGCAGTTGAGGGATTATTTTTGGTGTAAGGTGCAATTGATGCAATAGCAGGGGAGCCGGAGGCGATGTAATGCAGAAGCTGAAATTTTTATTTCTCACGAAGCTGGATTTTTCCAGCATGATAGGGGAGCATCATTTTATTCTGCGCTGTGTGCCCCAGGTACTGCCTGAACAGCAGGTAGTGGACCTGGATATGAAGGTTATGCCCCAGGCGTGTACCGGCGTATTCAGCACTGACAGCTTTGGCAACCAGCTTTATGCCGGCAGCCTGCTGGCCCCCCACAGGTTCTTTTATTATCGTGTCAATGGCGAGATAGTACGGGATGACGGGGAGAGGCGGCAGGAGGCTGCTGCTTCCTGCCTGCGCTATCCCACGAAGCTGACCAGCCCCTCGGAGGAAATGCGCCTCTATGCAGATGAGCTGTGGCAGCAGGAGCTGTCCTGTCTGTCCGGGGACGGCTACAGGATTGCTTCCCGGCTGAGTGATATCATCTACAAGAGCTTTACCTATGCGCCGGGGAGCACCAATGTGCATACCACGGCGGCGGAGGCATTCCGGCAGCGGAGCGGCGTGTGCCAGGATTATGTGCATGTATTTCTTGCCCTTGCCAGGCTGTACGGCATTCCGGCACGCTATGTCAGCGGCCTGCCCTTTGGGGAGGGAGCCACCCACGCCTGGGTGGAGGTCTGGCATGAGGGCCTGTGGTACGGGCTGGACCCTACCCGTGGCTGCCTGGCTGACGAAGGGTATATCAAGCTGAATGTAGGGCGTGATTTCAATGACTGCCCTATTGAGCGGGGCGTGTTCCGGGGACAGGCGGACCAGCTCCAGACCACCTATATGAAGGTGGATATTTTGTAGGGCGTTGCAGAGGCAAAGGTGCTATAATATTATCGGGTATATTGTATATTATATGATTGTATTTTATGTGCCTGTGCAGTGCACCTGCAAAAAATACAGATGAGGATTGTGATGTTGAATGGTTGAAGATGTGGTACGACTACAATTGCCGGTGAGTGAGGAGCTGGCAATTCAGAAAAATGTTATTCAGGGTGAAAGAGGCTCAGGCAAGAGGATTTGCGTGATTACCGGCACCCACGGCGATGAGCTGGAGGGGCAGTATGTAGCTTGGCAGCTGGGCCGTATTTTGACGGAAAAAAAGGGGGAGCTCCTGGGAAGCGTGGAGATTTATCCATCCCTTAATCCTATGGGCATAAGCACTATTTATCGCGGCCTGCCGGGCTTTGACCTGGATATGAACAGGATTTTCCCGGGCAGCGAGGGCGGCTCCATGCATGAGTATGTGGCAAAGAAAATCGTGGACGATATCCAGGGGGCTGACCTGGCAGTGGATATCCATGCCAGCAATATTTTTTTGCGGGAGCTGCCCCAGATACGCATCAATGAGCTGACGGCAGGCAAGCTGGTGCCTATGGCCAGCCACATGAATATGGATCTTATCTGGGTGCACAGTGCGGCTACCGTGCTGGAAAGCACCCTGGCCTGGAGCCTGAACAGCATCGGCACTCCGTGCCTGGTGGTGGAAATGGGCGTGGGCATGCGGCTGACCAAGGAGTATGGTGACCGCCTGACACGGGGGATTCTTGCCACCATGACCAAGATGGGCATGCTGCCTGACTACAAGGGGACAATCCACCAGCCCCTCATCAGCCACGACGGCAATGTGGGCTATATCAACGCCAATCAGTCCGGCATCTTTATGCCGGAGGCAAAGCATGGCCAGTACCTGAAAAAAGGTCAGCTGGTAGGCGTGATTGCGGACCCTCTGACGGGGGAGGTCCGGGAGGAGCTCCTGAGCCCTAATGCCGGTCTGTTGTTTACCCTGCGTGAGTATCCGGTTACCCTGAGCGGCTCCCTGATTGCCAGGGTTTTGGAGGTGTAAGTGATGGAAAAAAAGACAATATTTACATTTTCAGCCCTGCCTTACAGGCAGAAGATTCATGTAGATGGATATTACTTCGGCAGCCGGGACAAGAGCCTGGCCATAGTGGGCTCCACCCGGGGTGACGAGTACCAGCAGATTTTCGTGTGCGGACTTTTGATACAGGCACTGAGGAAGCTGGAGGCGGCAGGTGATTTTGCCGCTGATGCAGGGGTAGTGGTTATCCCCAGCGCCAGCCAGTTCTCCATGAACGTGGGCAAGAGGTTCTGGCCTATGGACAATACGGATATTAACCGCATGTTCCCGGGCTATGACCAGGGTGAGACCACCCAGCGGCTGGCAAACAGTATTTTTGAGGAGGTGCGGGGCTATGCCAACGGCATCCAGCTGGCAAGCTTCTATCTGCCGGGGGAGTTTGTGCCCCATGTGCGCTACATGAATACCGGCTACCACAAGTCTGATGACGGCCTGGCTTTCGGGCTGCAATATCTGATGACCAGGGAACCGGCGCCTATTGACACCACTACCCTCAACTACAACTGGCAGGTTTTCGGCTCCAATGCCTTTTCCATCTATGCTAAGTCCACAGGCAGGATTGATCCCAAGGCGGCGCGCAGGGTGGTGGCGGCTATCCTCCGCTACATGCGCTATAAGGGCATGCTGAAGGAGGGCGTGAAGCTGCCTGCAGGCAGGGAAACTGTCAGGATTGATTCGGCAGGGCTCAGGAAGCAGCTTTCCCATGTGGGTGGCTTTGTGCATTTTGCCCTGAAGGTGGGGGATTATGTGGACGAGGGAACTGTCGTGGGGCAGATTTTTGACCCGTTTACGGCCGAGTGCCTGGAAGAATTGAAGTCACCGTGCTCAGGCCAGCTTTTCTATGTGCGGTCGGATTGCGTGGCTGTCTCGGAGCATGAGCTGATGTTCAGCGTAACGCCCATTGAGCAGGTGGTTGTGATTTAATTTCAGTTTAATTTAATTAAATTTTATTTTGATAAAGAAAAAGCTGTTGGCAAGATTTGCTGGCGGCTTTTCTTTTTTGGGTGTACACAAATGCAGCGTTTTGTGATAGAATATAGTCTGTATTTGTGTGTGACTAAGGAGGCACTATATGGAAAAGCGTACAGGAGCAGCCCAGAGGTCACGGCAGGCCCATAAGCCTCCCCAGCGAGGCAATGGCAGCCGTATCCTTGTTGTCATTGCTGTGGTGCTTGCAGTGATGATTGTCGGCGTGGGCTGTGGTTTTTTAACAGCTACCTTAAATACCAAGCAGGATCTGGAGGATGTGAGGCCGGCGGCTTCGTCCCAAATCTATGATATTAACGGCAACGAGCTTGCCAATGTCCATGCAGAGCAGAACCGCGTGCCTGTGAAGATCAGCCAGGTGCCTGAGCATTTGAAGGATGCTTTTATTGCGGTGGAGGATGTGCGTTTTTATGACCACTCCGGCGTGGACCCGAAGGGCATCATGCGTGCCGTCTTTGCCAATATCACCAACAAGGGTGTGGCAGAAGGCGGTTCCACCATTACTCAGCAGCTGGCAAAGAATGCCTATCTGACTCAGGACAGAACCTACAAGAGAAAAATCCAGGAGGTTTTCCTGGCGTTGCAGCTGGAGAGGAAGTACACCAAGGATGAGATATTGGAGCTTTACCTGAACCAGATTTATTTCGGCCAGGGTGCCTATGGCGTGCAGGCTGCTGCCAGGACTTACTTTGGCAAGGATGTCAAGGATCTGGATTTGAATGAGTGCGCCATGCTGGCAGGCATTCCCAAGAGCCCGAATTATTTTTCCCCGCTGAACAACTTGCAGGCGGCCCAGGAGCGTAAGGCCGTGGTGCTGGACCAGATGGCGAAGTATGGCTATATCAGCTCATCTACCGCTGCCAAGACCAAGGCGGAGAGCCTTAACCTGGTGAAGCCTCAGAAGCAGGAGACCAACGGGCTGGCTGCTTACTTTATTGACTATGTAACCCAGCAGATGATTGAGAAATACGGCGCGGATGCGGTATATCAGGAAGGGCTGAAGATTTATACCACTTTGGATGTGGATATGCAGAAGGCGGCAGAGGCGGCTATGCAGAACCTGCCGACTTATTCTACTGACGGCAGCGGCAACAAGCAGCCTCAGGGGGCACTGGTTGCCATTGAGCCTTCCACCGGCTATATCAAGGCGATGGTAGGCGGCAGGGGCACGGACCAGTTCAACAGGGCCACCATGGCTGAGAGGCAGCCTGGCTCATCCTTCAAGCCATTCGTGTTTGCGGCAGCTTTGGAGAACGGCTTGACGCCTTCTTCAACTGTAGAGGACAAGCCTATCAATATCGGGGGCTGGCAGCCTCAGAACTATAGCCGCAACTTTAACGGCACTGTGACTATGCGCTATGTGGCGGAGCAGTCCCTGAATGTGCCTACCATTAAGATTGCCCAGGAAGTGGGCATGGAAAAAATCATTTACCTGGCAGAGAAGATGGGCATCAGCACCTTCGTCAAGGAGGGCAGTGCCAATGATATGAATTATGCTGTCTCCATCGGTGGCATGACCAAGGGCGTGACTCCTTTGGAGATGACCAGTGCTTATGGCACCTTCGCTAACGACGGCGTCCATGTGGAGCCGGTGGCTATTGTGAAGGTGCTGAATCAGAAGGGCGAGGTGCTGGAAGAAGCACATCCCAAGTCCGAGCAGGTGCTGAAGAAGTCCACTGCCAACAACCTGACTAGCATGCTGATGGGGGTTATTGCCCGTGGCACAGGCACCAGAGCCAATATTGGCCGTCCGGCAGCTGGCAAGACAGGTACTACCGACAACTATCAGGATGCCTGGTTCGTGGGCTATGTGCCTGACTTGGTAACAGGCGTCTGGGTAGGCTGTGATGACAATGCCCGCATGGGCAGCATGACAGGTGGTACCACGCCTGCCACTATCTGGAAGGCATTCATGTCCCAGGTGGTGCAGGGAATGCCGAACAAGAATTTTAACGGTGCTTACCTGACCTCGGTGGAACAGCCTGTCAAGACTGATGACAAGGACAAGAAGGACGATAAGGACAAGGATAAGGACGGCAAGGAGCAGAAGCAGGGCAAGGATGCCAAGTCCAAGAATGCCGGTACAGCCGGTGAGGGCAATGCCCCGGCAGCTCCTGTGCAGGATGCAGTGCCTGCGCCGACAGCTCCATCCCCGGTGCCGGGCGGTGGCGGCAAGAAGGCCAACTGATATGCCTTGCGTGTATGCATATATGTATAAGATATATAAGATATGTATAACAGTATGTATAACAGAATGAAGCAGTCTGTGGCTGGTTCATTATGATAGGAGAGATAGAGCAAAGTGAATACCAGTATTTTTGATGTTCTGAAGGAACGGGGCTACATAGCCCAGTGTACCAACGAGGACGAGGTCCGCAGCATGCTTGCCAATGAAAAGGTGACCTTTTACGTGGGCTTTGACCCTACGGCGGACAGCCTGCATGTGGGGCACTTTTTGGGCCTGATGGTGATGGCGCACATGCAGAGGGCAGGCCATCGTCCTATCTGCCTTGTAGGCGGCGGCACCGGTACTGTAGGTGATCCGTCCGGCCGTACCGACATGCGCAAGATGCTGACGGATGAGGATATTGAGTACAACTGCAACCGCTTCAAGGAGCAGATGGCAAGGTTTATCGACTTCAGCGATGACAAGGCATTGATTGTCAACAACGGCGACTGGCTGAGGAAGCTGAACTACATTGAGCTTCTCCGGGATGTGGGGCCTCACTTCACTGTCAACCGCATGCTGGCGGCTGAGTGCTACAAGAACCGCATGGAGAAGGGCTTGACCTTCCTGGAGTTCAACTACATGATTATGCAGTCCTATGATTTTCTGGAGCTGCACCGCCGTTACAACCTCAAGCTGGAAATGGGCGGCGATGACCAGTGGTCTAACATCATCGGCGGCGTGGAGCTTACCCGCCGCAAGACAGGGGATGCGGTATACGGCCTGACCTTTACCCTCTTGACCAAGAGCGATGGCAAGAAGATGGGCAAGACGGCTGGCGGTGCCCTGTGGCTGGACAAGGAAAAGACACCTGTGTATGATTTTTACCAGTACTGGCGCAATGTGGATGATGCGGATGTGGAGAAGTGCCTGGCGCTTTTGACCTTCCTGCCGATGGATGAGGTGCGCCGCCTGGGCAGCCTGCAGGATGCAGCCATCAACGAAGCCAAGGCTGTGCTGGCTTATGAGGTGACCAAGCTGGTGCATGGGGCGGAGGAAGCTGATAAGGCCAAGGCTGCGGCAGAGGCAGTGTTTGGCGGCTCCGGCTCCAATGAGAATATGCCGACTATTGAGCTGGCTGGTGAGGGGGTTGGCAGGAAACTGCTGGATGTCCTGGTGGCTGGCAAGGTATTTGCTTCCAAGGGCGAGGGACGCCGCCTGATTCAGCAGAATGGCTTGTCCTTGAATGATGCCAAGGTGGCTGATGCTGATTATGTGCTGTCTGATGGGGATTTCCATGATGGGGAGGCCATTGTCAAGAAGGGCAAGAAGAAGTTCTACCGGCTGGTGAAATAACTACCAATAGCTACATATAATTTTAATACCAATTAATTTTATATGAGTTTTATATTAATTTGATTTTATATACAAAAAAGGAGCATGAATATTAATGTCAGGACATTCTAAATGGGCAAATATTAAACGTAAGAAGGGTGCAAATGATGCTATCCGCGGCAAGATTACTACAAAGATTGGCCGCGAGATTACTATTGCCGTGCGCATGGGCGGTGCTGATCCTACCGGCAACATGCGCCTGAAGCTGGCTCTCAGCAAGGCAAAGTCCAACAATATCCCGAAGGACAACATCAATCGCGCTATCCAGAAGGGACTGGGTGCTTCCGATGGCAGCAACTATGAGGAGCTGACCTATGAGGGCTACGGCCCGGGCGGCACAGCAATTCTTTTGGATATCCTTACCGATAACCGCAACCGTACAGCTGCGGATATCCGTCATATCTTTTCCAAGCATGGCGGCAACCTGGGTGAGTCTGGCTGCGTAAGCTGGATGTTCAAGAAGAAGGCTGTCTTTGTAGTGGAGAAGGAGACCTTTGATGATGAGGATGCCCTCATGGAGCTGGTGCTTGAGGCTGGTGCCGATGACCTGAAAAATGAGGACGATGTATTCGAGATTACTGCCGAGCCGGAGGCATTTGATGACATTGAGGCGGCTCTCGGGGAGAAGGGCATTGAAACTGTGTCTGCCGAGGTTACTATGGTGCCTGACAATACCGTGAAGGTTGAGGGTGATGCCGCTGTGAAGATGCAGAAGATGCTGGATGCACTGGATGAAAATGATGATGTGCAGGAAGTATATGGCAACTATGAAATGGATGAGGAGTAAGCTCCTGAAATAACAGATATAACGCGAGCAGGATACGGTAGCCTCGAAAACCCGCTCTCGCTCTTAGTCGTGCCTCACGCTGCTAAGCTCATGCTTCGCTGGCGCTCGCATTCGCTAAGAAGCGAGGCGCGACAAAGGTTTTCGCTGGCTGCCGTACCCTGCTCTTGCTTTAGTGCCAATCTGTAGCAAGCTGGTATGGCACTTCGTGGGATGAACTCATTTGCCAATCAGCTTGAAACTGTAATTTTTTTTGTGAAGGGGGTGAGGTGATGCTGGCACTGGGAATAGACCCGGGAACGGCGATTTGCGGCTACGGCTTTGTGGAGAGCCGGGGCAGCAGGCTGGTTGCCCATGAGTACGGGGCGATTACCACCAGCCCAAAGGCTCCCATGCAGGAGCGTCTGATGAAGATTTATGACGGGCTGGACGGGCTGATCAAGAAGTACCAGCCTGATGCCATGGGGGTGGAGCAGCTTTTTTTCAATCGCAATGTGGACACCGCCATCCCCGTGGGGCAGGCAAGGGGCGTGATTTTGCTGGCGGCAGCAAAGAACAACCTGCGGTTTCTGGAGAGGACTCCCTTGCAGGTGAAGCAGTCCGTTACAGGCTACGGCAAGGCTACCAAGGAGCAGGTCATCTACATGGTGACGAAGCTTTTAAATCTGCCCAAGCCCCCCAAGCCGGATGATGTGGCAGATGCGCTGGCGGTGGCTATTTGTACATCCCACATGATGAACAGCTTTACATTTCGCAACAACCTCTGATTGTATTCATGTATACATGAATAGATTCGTCAAATTTGTACTTTTCACACTGGACATTTGCTTTTTCATGTATTATAATGGTATTCGCTTGATGTGTTGCAAGCTAAAAATGACAAATGTCCTTGATAGACGAATATAGCATAGCTGCTATAAGGAATTTGCATACTTAGGGGGAGAGACATGGCTTTAATTGTAAAAAAGTTTGGCGGTACCTCGGTAGGCTCTACTGAGAAGATTATGAATGTTGCCAAGAGAATTATTGATGAGAAAAAGCCTGGTGACCAGATTGTCATGGTGGTATCCGCTATGGGCGATACTACGGATGACCTGATTGAGCTGGCAAAGGGCATTAATAGCAATCCGTACCAGTATACCCGTGAGATGGATATGCTGCTGACCACCGGCGAGCAGGTGTCTATTGCACTTTTGACCATGGCCTTCAAGAGCCTGGGGCAGAAGGCGATTTCCCTGACCGGCCCGATGGTGGGCATGCGCACCAACTCCGTGCATACCAAGGGCAAGATTGTGGATATTAAGCCATCCCGTGTCCGCAAGGAGCTGGAAAAGGGCAAGATTGTGGTTGTGGCAGGTTTCCAGGGTGCTGACGAGAAGGGCGATCCTGTAACCCTGGGCCGTGGCGGTTCCGATACCTCCGCTGTGGCTCTGGCCGGTGCCCTGAAGGCTGATGCCTGCGAGATTTATACCGATGTTGACGGCGTATATTCCGCAGACCCTCGCCTGGTGCCGGATGCACGCAGGATGAAGGAGATTACCTATGATGAAATGCTGGAGATGGCCCGTCTGGGTGCAGGCGTAATGCAGCCGCGTTCCGTGGAGATGGGTATGTATTTCAACATTCCGATTCATGTTCGTTCCACCTTTACCAACAAACCAGGCACAATGATTAGGGAGGCTTATACAATGGAAGAAAAGGATTTCTTGATTCGTGGCGTAGCCCATGACAGCAATGTAGCAAAGGTAGCAGTTCTGGGCGTACCAAATGACCCGGGCGTTGCTCATGCCATTTTCTCCGCCCTGTCCGACAGGAACATCGCTGTAGACATGATTGTACAGAGCATCAGGAATATCGAGAAGAACGTAACTGATATGGTATTTACCATTGCCCAGGACGATCTGGCCGAGGCCAAGCAGATTGTGGACGGCGTAGCTGACAGGCTCCACGCTGTAGCAGTTCTCATCGAGGAAGATGTGGCAAAGGTTTCCATCGTAGGTGCAGGCATGCTGGGCAACCCTGGCATCGCTACCCGCATGTTTGGCGCACTGGCTGATGCCCAGGTGAACATCGATGCCATCAGCACCTCCGAAATCAGCATTTCCTGCCTGATTAAGGGCAGCCAGCTGAAGGAAGCTGCCAATGCTATCCACAAGGAATTTTTCCCTGAAAAGTAATTTCATCTAAAAGAAGTCTGCTGGCTTTCCGGTGCAATGGTGCCGGAGAGAGGCAGCTGAAGGCTATAATGTGGGCAGATGGCGGCAGATGTGCGCTGTCTGCCCGAATGATTGTTTAGGAGTATATAGGAGGAAGAAATTTTATGAGTTCTCAGGTTGCATCCCATCGCGTGGGCAAGAAGCTTGTAGATGTTATTTTTGGTGCCAGCGCCGCATGTGCAGAGGCCGTAAAGGAGCATGGCGCTGACAAGGTTACCAACGCAACTATTGGTGCCATTATGGGCGAGGATGAGAAGCTGGCATGCATTCCTACTATGGAGAAGGTTTTCCATCAGCTGCCGATAGCTGATGCTATTGCCTATGCGCCGATTGCAGGTTTGCCGGGCTATCTGGATACGGTTATTGACCTGACCTTTGCTGACAACAAGCCTGAGGGCTATCTGGCGGCTGTTGCCACCGCAGGCGGTACCGGTGCCATCCACCATGCCATCGTCAACTACACCGAGGCAGGGGATCAGGTGCTGACCTCTGACTGGTTCTGGGGCACTTACAACGTGCTCTGCCAGGAGCAGGGCCGTACCCTGACTACCTATCAGCTCTTTGACGAGAATCAGAATTACAACCTCAAGGCTCTGGCTGCCAAGCTGGAGGAGCTGTTTGCCAAGCAGGATTCCCTGCTGCTCATCATCAACACCCCTGCCCACAACCCTACCGGCTACAGCCTGTCCGAGGCTGACTGGACCGGCGTGCTGGATTTGTGCAAGAAGTATGCGGCAGAGGGCAAGAAGGTCAACCTGCTGGTAGATATTGCCTATATCGACTATGCCGGCGAGAAGAATGAGTGCCGCCGCTTCATGAAGCAGTTCAGCAACCTGCCTGAGAACATCTTCACCATGTTCGCTTTCTCCATGTCCAAGGGCTACACCATGTACGGCCAGCGCACCGGCGCTATCATCGGCCTGTCTGCCAGCAAGGAGCTGGTGGATGAGTTCGTTGATGTGGCGAAGTATTCCAGCCGTGCCACCTGGTCCAACATCAACCGTGGCGCCATGGCTGTGCTGAATGCTATTCAGCAGGATGATGAGCTCCTGGCAGCCTTTGAGGCGGAGCGTGAGTCTTTGTATGAAATCATCCGCGACCGTGCCGCCATCTTCATGAAGGAAGCTGAGGAATGTGGCCTGAATGCCCTGCCATACAAGGCCGGCTTCTTCCTGTCCATTCCTGCCAAGGATTCCAAGGCAGTGTGCGACGAGCTGCACAAGGATCTGATCTTTGCGGTTCCTTTGAAGGCCGGTGTCCGCATTGCTGTCTGCTCCGTGCCGAAGCAGAAGATGTACGGCATGGCAGCCAAGGTTCTCAAGGCCCTGAAGGCCGTTGAGGGCTGATGACAGCTTTATGATATCTGCGTGATGGTTCAAGTTACTGCATGCTTGTGGGGCGTGCAGTAACTTTTTTTATTGCGCAAGAAAATAATTAATGGTAAAATAATAGCGGAATAAGTATAATTTATGCTTTGAGGAGGATATTCAATGTTTGATTTGAAACCTAAGAAAAAAAGCAATGAGTTCTTTGTCCTGTTCGAGGAAAGTGCCGAGTATTTTTATCAGGCTACCCTTCTTTTGGACGAGGTTATGATGGACCATCGCAAGGCTGACATCAAGGTCAAGGAGATTAATGACCTTGAGCATAGGGCCGATAAGGTTAATGACGCTATTATTGACAAGCTGAACCAGACCTTTATCACTCCTATTGACCGTGAAGACATTTACGCTATCGCCAATGGCCTGGATGATGGTGTAGACCAGCTGCAGGGCATGCTGCAGCGCATTGTTATCTACCATACCGGTGAAGCCCGTGAGGGTGCCTTGCGCCTGACCAAGCTTCTGATTGAGTCCACTGCTGAAATCAAGCGGGCGGCTGCGCTCCTTAATGCTATCAGCAAAAATCAGAATGAGATTCTCGCCATAACCTCCAAGATTGACAAGCTGGAAAGCGAGGGAGACCATGTTTTCCGGGGTGAGCTGGCATACCTCTTTGAGTATGTGAAGGACCCTATTGAGCTGATCAAGTGGAAGGACCTGCTGGAAGGCCTGGAGGATACCCTGGACCACTGTGAGAGAATGGCAGACTTGTTAAAAGGTGTGGTAATGAAGTATGCTTGATATTCATCCTTTTATAATTATCGTAGTCGTGCTGGCTCTTGTGTTTGATTTTATCAATGGCTTCCATGATACTGCCAATGCTATCGCTACTTCTGTTTCCACCCGTGCCATTTCCCCGAGCAAGGCCATTATGATGGCTGCCGTGCTGAACTTCCTGGGGGCTATGATCAGTACCGGCGTGGCGAAGACCATCGGTGGCGATATTGTGGTGGGACATATAGAGCAGCCGATTATTATCGCTTCTTTGGTGGGAGCGATTATCTGGAACCTGCTGACCTGGAAGATTGGCCTGCCCAGCTCCTCGTCTCACGCCCTGGTAGGTGGCATGATTGGCGGCGTCCTCATGTCGGACATGGGGCTGGCGGGGCTGAATTTTGCCGGTATCGGCAAGATTGTCATCGCCCTGGTGACTTCGCCGCTTTTGGGCATGGTGATGGGCTACATCATCATGACGGTCTTGTTCAGGGTGTTTGAGAATTCCAGCCCGTCCAAGCTGAATCACCGCTTCAAGAAAATGCAGATTGTCACGGCTGCCACCATGGCCTTTTCCCATGGCTCCAACGATGCCCAGAAGTCAATGGGTATCATCACCCTGGCACTGTTTTCCGGCGGCGTGATTTCCGAGTTCGAGGTGCCGACTATCGTCAAGATTCTGGCGGCTACTGCCATGGCGGTAGGTACGTCCCTGGGCGGCTGGAGCATCATCAAGACCGTGGGCGGCAAGATTTTCAAGCTGGAGCCTGTCAATGGCTTTGCAGCTGACCTGAATTCTTCCATCACCATCTTTACTGCTACTATGCTGCATCTGCCGGTTAGCACCACCCACGTGGTTTCCGGCTCCATCATGGGCGTAGGCGCGGCCAAGCGCATCCATGCGGTACGCTGGGGCGTGGCACAGCAGATGGTCATGGCCTGGGTGCTGACCATTCCGTGCACGGCGGCTATGGGGGCCCTTTCCTATGTAGCTGTCATGGCTGTGTTCGGGTAATAATCGGATAATATGATATATTGTAAAGAGATTGTCAATTTGGCAATCTCTTTTTTGTCTAATTCCTTTGGGCATGTTATAATGTTGGTAGAATAATTTACGGAGGTGAGGGTATGTCATTTCAGAAAACCCTGGAGGCGAGCCAGGAATGGGCGAGGATTTTGCACTGCTCCTATGTGACTGATTTGAATGAGATTATCGAAAAAGGGGATATCGGGGAGCTGATCCGGGTGTCGGAGGCACTGCATGAAAAGCGCATTGCCAATATTGCCGATGAGATTGCCAGGAAGATTGATACCAGGCGGCTGGTGCTGATAGCAGGGCCGAGCTCCTCCGGCAAGACCAGTTTTGCCCAGAGGCTCCGGGTGCAGCTCCGGGTGCTGGGGCTGGAGCCGGTGTCCATATCCATGGATGATTACTTTCTGGACAGGGAGCACACGCCGAAAAAGCCAAATGGGGAGTATGACTTTGAGTGCCTGGGGGCTATCGACCTGCCCCTCTTTAATGAGCACCTGCAAAAGCTGCTGGCAGGGCAGAGGGTGCATGTCCCGAAGTTCAACTTCAAGAAGGGGGCAAGGGATGAAAAGCCGTCAGCGGTTATTGAGCTGCAGCCCAGCCAGCCTGTGATCATCGAGGGGATTCACGGGCTGAATGAGAGAGTCAGCAGCGCTATCCCACGGGAGCAGAAATTCAAGATTTATGTCAGCTCCCTGACGCCGTTGTACATGACGCCGGAGGTGCGCCTGTCCACTACCCAGGCCAGGCTGTTCCGCCGCATGGTACGTGACTATCGTACCAGGGGCACTTCGGCTGCAGAAACCATCAGGCGTTGGCCAAATGTGATTGAGGGGGAGCAGAAGAATATTTATCCTTTCCAGGACGAGGGGGATGCCACCTTCAACACGGCGCTTCTCTATGAGCTGGGGGTGCTGAAGAAGTACGCCATGTACCTCCTGTCGGAGATCCCGCCGGAGGACAGCTCCTACGGCAAGGCACAGGAGCTGCTTGCTTTCTGCCGCTACTTCAAGTCCATCGGGGATGAAAAGGATATACCGAATACGTCCATCCTGCGGGAATTTATCGGCGGCTCTTGCTTTGATGTGGGCTGATAATGCAGTTTAATACTTGAAATTTTCAGTTTTGAGGCATATAATTGTCATTTGTATGATAGTTATATGCCTTTTTTAGGCTGGAATGTGAGGTAATTATTTTGAATGAGATAGATATTAGCGAAAAGGTAAAGAGAGCGATTAAGTTCGGGCTGCCTGCCCTGCTGCTCCTGTCCGTGGCTGTGGCAAGCATCGTCTGGTATGCCCTGTACGGCACAGGTGACCTGGTGGTGAGGGATGCCAGGGTGTCCAGCAGCATGGTGGGCGCCAGGGTAAGGGTGGCAGGTACTGTATCTGAGGTGCTGGTGAAAGACGGGGATGCAGTCAAGGCAGGGGATGTGATTGCCCGTATAAAGGTGAATGTCACCGAGGAACAGCTGAAGCAGCTGCAGCAGACGGTGGAGCTGACTCAGAAAAATCTTGACCAGCTGAAGCAGGGGATAACGGTGCGCACGCCAAGGGTTGTGTCAGCATCTGCCTCTGCCGGAGCATCAGCAGGGGAAGTGGAGCGTGCCAGGAGCCGCATGGAGCGCATGAACCAGCTCTACGAGATGGGAGCTGTCAGCGCGGTGAAGCGTGACGAGGCAGCCGCTGCCTATCAGGCTGCCGTTGCCGCCAGCAGTGCATCAGCATCCTATGACAGCAATGTAGTCTATGATACCACTGTGCAGGCTGCCAGTCCCGAAGCTATCAAAAAAGCGGAGCTGCAGCTCCGTCAGGCCCAGGCGGCACTGGAGCGGGCCAAGGGCAGTGCCGCGGCAACGGAGATTACTGCCCCTGTGGACGGCACTGTGTACATAGGTGAGCTGGCAGAGGGCATGGAGGTGCAGGCAGGGCAGGTGCTTGCCAATGTGGGCAACTCGGACAGCATGTGGATTGAGGCGTATCTGGAGCCGGAGCAGCAGGACAGCGTGCGCCTGGGGCAGGTGGCAGACTATTATGTGGACAGGAAAAAGTATGAGGGCCTGGTCATGGAGATTAACCAGCCGGTGGAGGATGAGCAGCAGGAAGCGGCAGGCAATACCGAGGGAAGCTACGGGGAGGCAGCTTCCGGCAAGCTGGTGGTGAGGATTTCTATTTCCCCGGAGGATGTTTCCGGCATGAAGATAGGTGAGAATGCCGAGGTGCGCTTTTTGAAGAAGGGCTGATGCACAGGCAAAATTACAGGGAAACAAATTTTTTGTCACTTTTGCCTAAAAATTTTCAAAAAGTGTTTGACAAGGGGACAATGATATGCTAATATAACACCTGTAAGCAAGTTAAATATTTCTAAGGCAATGAAGCCATACAGCGAGTGCGGAGTATCTGTATCCTGTGTGGCTATTTTTTTGCCAAGATTATCTCAAAATAATGTAAGAAAAGGTGGTTTAAAAATGGAAGATTTACTCTATGTCATTCCTGCGAACTCTAAGAAAGAAGCTATTGTTGAGATGCTGGAGGCTCATCCGGAAATCAAATTCGTTTCCCTGGTTGGTATTGACCACGCCGGCAACGACACTGATGAGAAGATTCCTGTACGCATCTTTTTGAAGGATATGGATGATTTCTACGCCGGTTCCGCAGTACAGACTGACGGCTCCTCCGTAGTGCTGGCAGGCATTGCAACCCTGAACAATGCAAAGGTTGATATGCCTATTGACCCATCTGTAAACTGGTTTGTAGATTACAACTTCGAGAACTACGATGAGGAAACCGAGAAGCCTATCGGTACTCTCCGTATTCCTGCTTTCCTCATTCACGAGGGCAAGCGTGTAGATTCTCGTGCAGTTTTGAAGGATACTCTGGATTATGTAAAGAAGGAGCTGCTGAACATTTTCCATACTACCGGCACTATCTCCGGCCTGGAGCATATCAATGGTGCTGATGTGGAGGATATCTGCTTCACTTCCGCTACTGAGCTGGAGTTCTGGGTGAAGACTCCGCTGGAGGATGCCAACATTGAGGAAATGTCCGCTTCCCAGGTTATGCAGGAGCAGTACTGGCAGCGCACCCACGGCATTGTCCGCAATGCCTTGGAGCAGGCAGTTCTGCTGTTGGACAAGTACGGACTGAGCGTTGAGATGGGCCACAAGGAAGTAGGCGGCATCAAGGCTCATCTGGATGAGTCCGGCCGCATGGTAAGCGTTTGCGAGCAGATTGAGGTTGACTGGAAGTTTGCTGATGCTCTGCAGGCTGCCGATAACGAGCTGATTGTCCGCACTTTCATCCGCGAGGTATTCCGCATGAACGGCCTGGAGGTTTCCTTCAAGGCTAAGCCTATGATCGGCCTTGCTGGTAATGGTGAGCATACCCATATCGGCATGGGTGCAATCCTGAAGGATGGCAAGTTTGTGAACCTGTTTGCACCAAAGGATATGACCAAGGACTTCATGAGCGCTATCGGCTATGGCTCTATCATGGGCCTTTTGAAGAACTATGAGGTTATTAACCCGTTCGTATCTGCTACCAATGACTCCCTGAATCGCTTGAAGCCAGGCTTCGAGGCTCCTGTATGTATCGTTACTTCCTTGGGCCACACTCCTGAGGTTCCATCCCGTAACCGTACTATCCTGGCCGGCCTGATTCGCGATGTGAACAATCCGGCTGCTACCCGCTTCGAGCTGCGTGCCTGCAACCCTTATACCAATACTTATCTGGTGCTGGCTGCTATCTACTCCGCAGCTCTGGACGGCATCAAGTACGCTGTTACCAAGTCCACTGCTGACCTTTTGACAGAGCTGTCCAAGGAGGCTGGCGTAGAGGCTGGTTATCTGGAGAAGGAGCGCGCTTATCGTTCTGAGAAGGATGTATTTGAGGATTATACTGATGAGGAGCGCAACCGTCTCTTTGGTGCACCTCCTGCAACTGTTTGGGAGAACCTGTCCGGCCTGGACAACTATCCTGAGAAGCGTGCTGCTGTATGCGCTGCCGGTGCTTTCACCGATGCTATCATCGAGGCCTTCAAGGCTGGTGCCCTGCTCCGCTGGAAGACTGAGCTCATCAGCCGCATCATTCCTGAGAACCGTGATATTGTACGTGCTTGCAAGGAAATCGTGTCCGACTATGTAACTGACCAGGATTCCTACAACTGGAACAAGATTAACGGCCTCCGCTGCTACCTGGCCAAGGACAGCATTGATGAGAAGTCCCTGTTCACCCTGCTGAAGACTGCTCTTGTTGAGGGCGATTATGAGACCGCTTCCGGCCTCCAGGTTGAGATGTATGACAAGATGGAGGAGCTGAAGGCTCTCTATGACTCCTATCAGAAGAACATGATTTGATATAAAACAGCGAAAGCCCCTGATTTATCAGGGGCTTTTTTACATTCACGGAGTTTTTGAAGCCCTTTTGAAGTCCTTTTCTATCATTTGGGCAATTTCCGTGTCATTATCCTTGTAAACGTGTGCATAGATATTCAGGGTGATGGCGGGGGACGAGTGTCCAAGTCTCTTTGATATGGCGGTTATGGCTACGCCCTGCTGGATGAGATAGGAGGCGTGAGAGTGTCGCAGGTCATGCAGCGTAATCCTGCTTACCCCTGCCAAGCTGGTATATTTTGTCAGCCTTGCCCTCATGGTGGTTGGAGGATGAAGCATGAAGGGATATTCAGGCTGCACAGGCAGGGAATCAAGATATTCCTTTATGTCCTCCATCATGAACTCCGGCATGGTTATATTGCGTATGCTGTAGCTTGTCTTAGGCGGCCCCATGACCTTTATGGCATGGAGGTATGTGCGTCTTATGGATATGGTGTTGCTGTCAAAGTCAATATCCTCTGCCGTCAGAGCTTCCAGCTCACCTATGCGCATACCTGACCAGAACAGTATGGAAAAAACCAGCTTGTCATAGGCATTGTCTATGACGCTTTCCAGCTTCATGAATTCATCCACTTCAAGGAAATTAATCTTCTTCCGTATCTTGCCTGTCTTGCCTGTCTTTTGGAAGGGATTGGACGGGCAGTTGAAATACTTCACGGCAAAGTTCATCATGGCAGAGAATGAAACATTTATGGAACGTATCATAGATTGGCTTATGCCGGTAACAGCCAGCCTGTTTTGCCATTCCTTTATGGTCAGAGGCGTTATCTCCGATATTGGCAGTGCTCCAAGCTCGGCAGTTATGTATTTGCATATCCTGTTTTTCACTGTCAGGTACGAAGATATTTTCCGGTTCACCTTGTAATCGCTAAGATACTTTTCAGCAAGGGCTTCCAGCGTCATGGAAGGCGTTCCCTGGGATGATGCCTTGAAATTGACCTCGTAGGCTATGGCATCCTTTTTCCGCGCGAAGCCCCGCTTGGTGGTTTTCCGTGTCTTGCCGGTCCAGTCCTTGTACTTGAATGTGCAGAATGATGCTGTATCATAATTGTTGACACTTTTTACTCGTATATGATGATATATAATACGAGGAAAAGGAGGTGCTTTTCATGGCACGAA
>OBLI01001746.1_pt1 | contig 20318 bp, 29 predicted proteins | sample 1519701 | NCBI WGS metagenome assembly OBLI01 (sample SAMEA3663005, study PRJEB22513) | pig gut metagenome | biome: pig gut; feature: pig-associated habitat; material: faeces | place: France | collected 2012
AAACTCAAACAAGCACTTTTATTGTTATTGGATACAGAAGATTTCGAGCAATTATCCATTAGCCAAATCTGTAAAGAAGCTGGTGTACATCGCTCCACTTTTTATGCCCACTACGACAATCAGTACCAGTTGCTAGAAGATACGAGAGTTTATATGATTGATTTGTTTTTATCGGAGTTTGAAAATTATCAAAAGACGATTGAAGCGCCAAAGGAAAAAGATAGTTTGATGGATTCTTACTATTTAGTTCCGTATCTTCAGTTCATCAAAGACCACCAAAAACTCTATAAGATTTACATCAAAAATCCACTTGATTTCCAGCATAAAGAGCGTGATGACATTCATTTCATTGCACAGTTTATCCACGCTATCAAGAAAGAGAAGGGCGGGCTGACGAGAGAGAAATGCGCTATCGCTATAACTTTTATAAAGCAGGTATCCGCCAGATGATAGAAGATTGGGTGCTTGATGACTGTCAGGATGAGGTGGAAGATTTAGTTGCTATTATCCAAGATATTATTTTTTAAACAACAGATTGAGCGCTGTTGTTTTTTTCAATTTTTTTACGATTTTCTGCAACTTTTGTGATTTCTTACGAATAGAATAAGTGAGCAAGGCATAGCACCACAGCTAACACCCTTCGTTATATTTCATTACTATTCAAAATCTATCCTTTATCAATGTCGTTGGCTGTGGTGTTATGTCTTGCTCAATAGGAAATTGCTCTTTTAGAAAGGGGTAATCATGGTACAAGAGTTAGCCAAAGACCTCATCAAAACAGCCGTTGCTGCCAATGCACAGGATATTTACATTATTCCAAAAGCTAGGCAATACGATGTTTTTATGAGAATTGGTGATGAAAGGCGGTTTATAGATGTTTTTGGGAATGATCGGATGGCTAGTCTTATTGGTCACTTTAAATTTGTTGCAGGAATGAATGTTGGTGAAAAGAGACGTAGCCAACTGGGGTCGTGTGATTATACTTTTGATGACGATGAGACTGTATCTCTTCGCTTATCAAGTGTCGGTGATTATCGTGGGCTTGAGAGTCTGGTCATTCGCCTGCTCTACTCGGGGCGCCATGAGCTTTGCTATTGGTTTGACGGGCTAGAGCGGCTAAAACCAGCAGTTGCTGGTCGAGGGCTTTATCTCTTTTCAGGACCTGTCGGCAGTGGCAAGACCACGCTTATGCACCAGCTGGTTGCTGACCAGTTTAGCGATAAGCAGGTTATCACTATCGAAGACCCTGTCGAAATCAAGCAAGACAACATGCTTCAGCTCCAGCTCAATGACAGTATCGGCATGACCTATGACAGTCTCATCAAGCTCTCGCTCAGACACCGCCCTGATATTCTCATCATCGGTGAGATTCGAGACAGCCAAACGGCACGAGCGGTTATCCGTGCGAGTCTAACAGGGGCTATGGTTTTCTCTACCATCCACGCCAAGAGTATCACAGGTGTTTATGCTCGTTTGCTAGAGCTTGGTGTTAGTCTTGAGGAGCTAGATAATAGCCTTCGCATGATTGCTTATCAACGCTTGATTGGGGGAGGAGGTGTGATTGATTTTGCCACAGAAAACTTCCAAGAGCATAGCGCAGACCAGTGGAACGCCCAGATGGATCAGCTGGCTAAAGACGGACATATCACTAGTCAAGAAGCTACCATCGAAAAGATTGTCCGCTAGACAGCAGGCAAAACTCATCCAACTGTTTAACAATCTTTTTGTCAGTGGCTTTACACTCGGTGAGATGGTGACTTTTTTAAGACGCAGTCAATTGCTGAATGACAGCTACACCAGTCAAATGGAAGCTTCGCTCTTAGAGGGAGACAGCATGGCAAAGATGATGGCAGCTGTTGGTTTTTCAGATACCATTGTCACCCAGATGTCGCTTGCTGATATTCATGGCAACACTCAAAAGAGTCTGACCAAAATCGAAAGTTATCTGCGCAGCATGGCGACACTCAAGAAAAAACTGGTTGAAGTAGCGACCTATCCTATCATCCTCCTTAGTTTTTTAGTGTTAATCATGATAGGGCTCAAAAACTACCTCATCCCTCAGCTGGACGGTGGCAATCTAGCGACACGTCTCGTAGCTTCCTTTCCTCTTCTCTTTTTCGCCTTTCTTTTTGGCGGTCTCGCCATTTTAGCTGCGTGCTATCTTTGGCTGCGGCAGATGTCTCGTATGAGGGCAGCTACGCTCTTAAGTAAGCTTCCCTTTATCGGTAGCTATGTCAAGCTGTATCTGACGGCTTACTACGCTCGTGAGTGGGGTAATCTCATCGGTCAAGGAGTGGATTTATCTCAGATTGTCCGTCTTATGCAGGAGCAAAAGTCGCAGCTTTTTAATGAAATTGGCAGGGACTTAGAAGAAAAACTCTTGTCTGGTCAGACCTTTTGTGAGACGGTGCTGTCTTATCCCTTTTTCCTAAGAGAGTTAGGGCTTATCATCGAGTACGGCGAGGTCAAGGCAAAGCTAGGTGCTGAGCTAGACATTTATGCCGATGAGACTTGGGAGACATTCTTTTTACGCTTGCAAAAGGCAACCCAACTCATCCAACCCTTGATTTTTATCTTTGTAGCACTCGTTATCGTTATGATTTACGCTGCAATGTTACTACCAATGTATCAAAATATGGAGTTTAATGTATGAAAAAATATCTCAATTTTCTCACCAAAACCAAGGCTAAAGGTTTCACACTTATAGAAATGCTCGTGGTTTTAGTTATTATCAGTGTCTTGCTACTTCTTTTTGTGCCTAATCTGACTAAGCAAAAAGAAAAGGTCACACAGACCGGAAACGCTGCTGTGGTCAAGGTCGTTGAGAGTCAAGCAGAGCTTTACAATCTCAACCACGAGGACAAGGCAACCCTTGCTAAGCTGGTCAAATCTGGCGACATTTCAAGCAAGCAGTCAAAAGCTTACAGCGAATACTATGCACAAAATCCTAAAGAAACGGCTACCGTGGCAAATTAAAGCCTTTACGCTCCTTGAGAGCCTTGTCACTCTATTTGTCCTCTCCTTTTTAACTCTTCTCTTATCTGGAGCGGTGGAAAAGACTTTTGACAGTGTCAAAGAAACGCTTTTTTGGCTACAATTTGAACAAATCTACCGAGATACGCAAAAGTTGAGTGCGACAAGGCAAAGCCAGATGACCTTAGATGTCACAAGTACCGTTACAAATGGCTACACTAGCCTTGCTCTGCCAGAAACCGTGACAGCGCTAGAACCTAAGCATATCGTGTTTGATAGCGCTGGTGGTAACTCCTCTCTAGCTAAAATCCAATTTCAAACGGCAGACAAGCTTGTCACCTATCAACTCTATCTAGGAAGTGGTAATTATAAAAAATCAGAAACTAGCCGCCTACATTCTCCTTGAGAGTCTTGTGGCACTGGCTATACTAGCCTGTATCACAAGTATCCTCCTAGGCGAATTTGACAGACAAAGAAAGATTTTGCAAGATAGTCAAGACAGACAGGAAGCTTTGCTGTTAGCGACAATGGCGATTAATGCAAAGAAAAAAGAGCTCCGCCTTAATGGAGTGTCTGTCTCAATCAAAGAGCACTCAGGAGGTGTCTTTGTTTATCACGAAAAAGAGGAGCTTCTCCATGCGCTTAAAGAGTAAACTCAAAGCCTTTACCCTGCTTGAGTGTTTGATAGCACTCTTAGTCATATCAGGTTCTGTCCTTGTCTATCAGGGGCTAACACGAACGCTCTCAAGTAATATCCACTATTTTTCTAGTAATCATCAAAGCAATTGGCTACTTTTTGCCAAGCAGCTACAAAGCGAGTGGGAAAACTGCCAGCTAGACCATGTGACAGAGCAAAAAGTCTACGTTAAAAAGGGCAACCAAGACTTGGCTTACGGCTTATCCACTAGCGATGATTTTCGTAAAACAAATGGCAACAATAAAGGCTATCAGCCTATGCTCTTTGGTCTAAAAGCCTGTCAGGTGCAGGAAACGAATGGGCTTGTCACTCTGCACTTGACCTTTAAAGACGGCTTAGAGAGGACATTTATCTATGATTTTAAAGCGCAAAGTTAAGGCGGGAGTCCTCCTCTATGCTCTCTTGATGGCAGCCATCTTTACTCTTTTATTACAATTTTACCTTGGGCGTGTCCGAGCCAGTCACATCCAGCAGTTGGCGCAAGAAGAAGCCAGCAAGGCTTATCTAATTGCGACCATAGTCAAGGACCAAAAAGACGCCAATCTTACCGTTGAAGGGGCACAGGTCACAGTAGAATCTAAAAACGAACGCTTGGATGTCACAGTCACTCTCTCCTCAAAAGGAAGGTATCACTACACTTTTCATACGACACCAAAAACAGATGTGTCGTCCTCATCTCAATCCTCAACTAATGTTTCATATTCCTCAACCCATGAAGAAACGATACCTTCTACATCCGTGACTGAGCTAAAGACAGACCAAGACACGCCCGATTCACAGAAAAGCTAGGCTTAGCCTAGCTTTTCTTTCTGTTTATTTTTTGGTATGATAAGACACGGAGGAAGACATGAATTTTGAAACCATTGAAAAGGCTTACGCCTTATTACTTGAGAATGTACAGCTCATTCAAAATCAGCTAAAAACAACCTTTTACGATGCGCTGATTGAGCAAAATGCGCTCTATGTGACAAAGGAAGCGCAGGATTCTCGCATTGTCGACAATAACCAAGCGCTTGAAAAGCTCAATCTTTCTGCTGAAGAGTGGCGTCGTGCTTTTCAGTTTTTACTGATAAAAGCCTCACAGACAGAGCTGCTGCAGGTCAATCATCAATTGACCCCAGATAGCATTGGCTTTATTCTTTTATATTTGCTAGAGGAATTGACAGCAGATAAGAGTCTTGATGTGCTGGAGATTGGCAGTGGTACGGGAAATCTCGCCTACACGCTTTTAAATAACAGCCAAAAAGAACTGCACTACATGGGGATTGAAGTGGATGATTTGCTGATTGACTTGTCTGCCAGCATGGCTGACGTCATGCAGTTAGATGCGCAGTTTATCCAAGAAGATGCTGTGCGCCCGCAATTGATGAAGCCAAGCGATGTGATTATCAGTGATTTGCCAATTGGCTATTATCCAAACGACGCTATTGCAAAACGCTACCAAGTGGCTAGCACGAGCGAGCACACTTATGCCCACCATCTGCTCATGGAGCAGTCGCTCAAATACCTAAAGAATGATGGTCTGGCTATTTTCCTAGCGCCAAACAATCTACTGACTAGCCCGCAGAGCGATTTGTTAAAGGATTGGCTCCATCAAGCAGCTAGTGTTCTAGCGGTTATTGCCCTACCAGAAAATCTCTTTGGGCATGAAAAAAATGCCAAGTCTATCTTTGTCCTTAAAAAGCAAACAGACACACCGCAAGAGACCTTTGTCTATCAGCTTGGGGACTTGCAGCAACAAGAAAGTATGCTTGCTTTTATCGAAAATTTCCAAAAATGGAAAACTGATAATGGTCAATCCTAAAATTTTATGATAGAATAGAGATGTGTTGAAAACGCTTAAATAAAATTAGATGGGGTGACTTATGACAAAGACAATTGCCATTAACGCTGGAAGCTCAAGTCTCAAGTGGCAGTTATATGAGATGCCAGACGAAGTCGTTATCGCTAAAGGATTGATTGAACGTATTGGGCTTAAAGACTCACGCTCGACCGTAAAATTTAACGGGACCTCAGATACACAGACGCTAGATATCGTAGACCACACGCAGGCAGTTACGATTTTGCTAGAGGATTTGAAGCGCCACGGTATCATCGAAGATTACGATGAAATCACAGGTGTTGGTCACCGTGTGGTGGCTGGTGGTGAGTATTTTAAAAAATCGGCTCTGGTCACTGAGGAAGTGATTGAGCAGGTGGAGGAGCTGTCGCTTCTTGCACCTCTACATAATCCTGGTGCGGCAGCCGGTATTCGTGCTTTTCGTGAGATTTTGCCAGATATTGTCAGTGTTGTCGTCTTTGACACTTCTTTTCACACGACCATGCCTAGGCATGCCTATCTTTACCCGATTCCACAGAAATATTATCAAAAATATAAGGTGCGTAAGTACGGAGCGCACGGCACAAGCCATAAGTATGTCGCTCAAGAAGCCGCTAAAATGCTAGGGCGTCCGCTTGAAGAGCTCAAACTCATCACAGCTCATGTGGGCAACGGCGTCTCTGTCACTGCCAACTATCACGGTGAGTCTATGGATACATCAATGGGCTTCACACCGCTTGCAGGTCCTATGATGGGCACACGCTCAGGTGATATTGACCCAGCCATTATCCCTTATCTCATCGCTCAAGATCCAGAGCTAAAAGACGCCGCTGATGTTGTGGATATGCTCAACAAGCAGTCTGGGCTTCTTGGAGTATCGGGTATCTCTAGTGATATGCGTGACATTGAGGATGGGCTGCAGCGCCATGACCCAAATGCAGTTCTAGCTTATAATATCTTTATTGACCGTCTGAAGAAGTTTATCGGACAGTATCTCGCCGTGCTAAACGGTGCGGATGCGATTGTTTTTACAGCAGGTATGGGTGAAAATGCTCCGATGATGCGTCAGGATATTATCCAAGGACTTTCTTGGTTTGGCATGGAAATTGACCCAGCAAAGAATGTTTTTGGGCATGTTGGTGAGATTACAACACCAGACTCTCGTGTCAAGGTTCTCGTTGTGCCAACTGATGAAGAACTCATGATTGCTCGTGATGTGGAGTTTTTCAAAAATAATTAACCTTGTTATCAAATATTATGATAAGACCAGAAAAGTTGTTGCTTGCAACAGCTTTTTTGTTATAAAAAATGTAAAGGAAGCTTGACACAAAATGTAAAGTGTACTATACTTATAAATGTAAAGCAAACTTTACTAAATGAATGTGAGGTGAACCATGGAAACACGCATTCAAGAATTGCGAAAAACACAAAAGCTCAGCCAAGCTGAGCTGGCGGATGCGCTAGGTATCACCAGACAGACCATTATCTCGCTAGAAAAAGGGCGCTATACTGCGTCACTAGAGTTAGCCTTTAAGATTGCTCGTTTTTTTGGCAAATCAATCGAGGACATTTTCATCTACGAAGAGATGGATTGAGGTTTGGTGCATGATGAAGGAGGGAGAGATGTTTGTGACCTTTATGACGGCAAAAAGTGGCAAGCCATCAGTGGAAAACTATCGTAAGATGACAAAGCGAGTGACGGCTTTACTGTGTGTCTTAGTCTTGGTCTTTGCCGTACTGCTCTATAAGCTGTCCTTAGATAGCTTTAACAGTGGCTTTGTTCTAGGTTTGATTATAGGGCTTGTCGCATGTATCGGACGAAATATCTACGTGCTAAGAAGCGATAAGCGCTTAAAGGCTAGTTACATCAAGGCAGTAGATGAGCGCAACAAGTATCTAACACAGCTGACTGTCAAGATTATCTATAGTTTGCTTGCGACAGCTGTTATGGTATTGCTTTTGTGTCATCATTTGCTGGGGGTTGATATTAGTTATGAGGCTTTGCTCTATAGTTTTTTGGTCTTGATATCTTACGGTTTTATCGTGGTTCGCTTTATTGTGGAGAGGGTGTATTAGGAGGTTATTATGGTTTTAATTGAGGTCAAGCATTTAGCAAAACAATTCGCAGATAAGTTAGCGCTATCAGATGTTTCCTTTGCTGTTGAAAAGGGGGAGATCTTTGGTTTCTTAGGTCCGTCTGGCTCTGGTAAGACAACGACCATTAAGATTTTGACGGGGCAGTTGTCCTCTGATAAGGGTGCGATTGCTGTCCTTGGCAAGACTCCAGCGCAGCTTAAAAGAGATGACTATGAAAAGATCGGTATCGTCAGTGACACCAGCGGTTTTTATGAAAAGATGACCCTTTACAAAAATATGCTGGCTTACGCTAAGCTCTACGGCGTTTCAAAAGCGAGAGTTGACGAGCTACTAAAGCGTGTCAATCTCTATGACGACCGCAACAAGGTAGCTGAAAAGCTATCCAGCGGCATGAAGCAGCGCATGCTGCTCGCACGAGCGCTCCTCAATGAGCCAGACCTTCTCTTTTTGGATGAGCCAACCAGCGGGCTTGACCCGATGACGACTCGTCTCATCCACCGTTTGCTCTTGGAGTTGAAAGAAAAAGGCACAGCTATTTTTCTGACCACGCATGACATGCACGAAGCAACGCTCTTGTGTGATAACTTAGCGCTCCTTGATAAGGGCAGTCTCGTTGAGACAGGTCGTCCAAAAGACCTGATTAAAAAATATCACACAGACAAAAAAGTCGTGGTCACCTATGACGATGACAGCCAAGTCGAGCTGTCCTATAGTGAGCTTAGTCGGCTTGATATGACAGCTGTTGAGTCCATTCATTCGACAGAGCCAACTTTGGAGGATGTTTTCATTGCATTGACAGGAGGAAAGTTAGATGTTTAAACAGTTTAAAGCTTTATTGTGGTTACGGTGGGAGATTATCGCAGCAAATAAAACGCTTTTGGTGCAGCTCTTTCTTCCTGTTGCTATGGTGCTACTTTATCAGTTCATGTTTAGTAAAATGCCGTCAGACCAGTCATCTGATATGATTATGGCGACCATGCCTTCGATTATACTCGGTTTTATCGGCACAACTATTACCTATCTCATTGCCGAGGAAAATGAAAAGCACAATCTGACCAGCCTCCAGCTAGCAGGTATGGGGAGCCTAGAGTATCTACTAGCCAATCTCACTCTGCCTTTGGTCATTGAGCTGGTCTATCTCATCGCTTTGCCGCTCTATCTCGGTGTATCGCTGTCTAGCTTGGGGCTTACCTATGCTGTGGTCAATCTTCTGACGGCTCTTGTGGCATTGGGTCTCTTTATCTTCATTGGTATCATCTGTAAGACGCAGACGCAAGCAACGATTTTGAGCTTACCATTTATGCTAGTGGTTGCCTTTTTACCTTTTTTTGCCATGATGGATAACAGCCTCAAAAAAGTCATTGACTTTACCTTTATGGGCACAATGACAAACTATCTCCTAGATAGAAAACACTACCAGCTCATGGACAAATCTTTGATTTTCCTACTCTTGTGGCTTGTGCTAACTGGAGCTCTGCTTTTCTGGGGTTTACGCCACCATCAATTACAATCGGAGAAAAAAGCATGAAAACAGTTATTGAAAAGTTAAAAGTTATCGGCGTGATTATTGGCTTTGCAGCCATTGACCAGGGCTTACTTGTCGTCATGATGGAAACAAGTATGTATCAGAGCTCACTTGCCTTTGCTCTAAGGATTTTGTTGGCTCTTGCGATTTTTGCAGGCTTTGTGACTTATGCGCAGAAAAAAGGGCTGTTGGACTTTAAGACCATCAAACCCAAGTCGCTTATCCTGTGGGAGCTTCTTGGTTATGCCTTGATTCTCCTTTGCAATCAAGTAGGCATAGCTTTTGTGCAAAATTCTGGTGCGACAACGACCAGCAATCAAGCAGCTCTTGAGCAGTTGTTTACGCTTTTGTCACCTGCCTTTATGGGACTCTTTGTGGTTCTTATAGCACCTCTCATTGAGGAGCTGATCTTTCGTTATCTGATTCCAAAGGTTCTCTTTAAAAACTACGAAGTTATCGGCTTTATCGTTGGTGTGCTTGGCTTTGCCTTAGTTCATGGCGCTGATAGTCTAGGGGATTGGATTATTTACGGCGGTATGGGAGCGGTCATGGCTTTTCTCTACTACAAGACCGAGCGCTTTGAGTACAGTCTCACGCTTCATATCCTAAACAACGCCATAGCCTTTGCGCTTATGATGGCGCTATAAAAAGCTAGAACAGATGTTCTTTGATAAAGATAATAGAAATAAAAGGAGAAATGTATGATGACAACAGTTTTAAAATGGCTTGTTTTGCTGGTTTTAGCAGCAATTGTAGGCACTTTTTCTGTAATATTGCTGAAGGGTTTGCTAACAATGTTTGGTTAGCACGTGGCATTGGGTGCTTAGTGGCAGGGCTAACTGGAGCGGTCTTTTATCATTATGTTATTCAAACTTCAAAAAGCTAGAACAGATGTTCTAGCTTTTTTAGAGTTCTTTTGCTTTTTGGATAGTAGCGTCAATGCTTGAGACGACGCTGGCTGTCAGCCCTGTTTTTTCAAGGTCAAGTAGTCCAGCAATGGTTGTCCCTCCTGGGCTACAAATCTTATCAATAAGAGCGTGTGGTTGCTCATTTTCTTCTATGAGGTGCTTGCTACTGGCTAAAACAGTCTGCGTCACGATAGCTAGGGCTTGGTCTTTTGTGAGACCGTGCTTGACCCCAGCCTTAGCTAGCGCCTCGATGAAAAGGTAGATATAGGCTGGGCTTGAGCCAGCTAGAGCGGTAAAGGTATCAAAGTCTTTTTCAGTAATAGCAAAGGTCTCACCAAAACTGTCACAAATGGCTTGGCAAGTGGCAAATAGCTCCTCTGAGACGAGCTCATTTGCGCAGATGGCGGTCGTGCTGGCTAAGATTGTAGCATTGATATTTGGCATGATACGAATGAGCGGAAGCTCACTAGAAGTCAGCTGCGCTAGCCGTGAGAGCTTGATACCTGCTGCCATAGAGAGGACAGGCTTTGTGATGGCTAGTGGTGTCAGCACAGTCTCCATGAGCTGCGGTTTGATACCTAGAATGACCAGATCCACTTGGTCGATGAGTTCTTGGTGTGAATTAGCGTAGGCAAGGTCGAGCTGCCTAGAGATTTCCTGGCTGCGCTCTAGAGACGAGCCTGAGACGATGAGCTCGTGATGGGTGGTTTTTAGCCCCTTGATGATAGCGCTAGCCATTTTCCCAACACCGATAAATCCGATTTTCATAAGTCCTCCTAGTAGGCTTTCAGCAAATCAACGGTGCTACGGTCGAGTTTTTTGAGGAGCGCTTGTAAAAAGGCTTGCGCTTCTAAGAAGTCCTCCATAGCATAGAGGGTTTGGTGAGAGTGGATGTAGCGGGCGCAGACACCGATGGTTGTAGACGGCACACCACTGTTTTGCAAGTGAGCAGCACCAGCGTCCGTGCCGCCTTTTCCAGTGTAGTATTGGTACTTGATACCTGCTTCTTCGGCGGTGGTCAAGAGAAAATCACGCATGTCTTTTAGCAGAATGTGCCCTGGGTCATAGAAACGAATCAAAGCGCCATCTCCGATATGCCCTTGGTCACCATAGACATCACCAGCAGGTGAGCAGTCAACGGCAAAGAAAAGCTCAGGGTCAAACTTAGTTGTGGAGACGTGTGCGCCACGTAAGCCCACCTCTTCTTGGACATTAGCGCCAGCGATGAGGGTGTTATCAAGCGGCGTGTCTTTGAGTTGCTCGAGCAGCTCAAGCACCATCAAGACGCCATAGCGGTTGTCCCAAGCTTTTGAGATGACATTTTTTTGGTTGGCAGTGAGGATGGCTTCGGATTTTGGGACGATGATGTCCCCAGGTGCAATGCCAAATTGTTCTGCTTCTGCCTTGTCTCTAAAGCCCCCGTCAAAGATAATGTCAGAGACATTTGGAAGACTAGCTCCGCCATTTTTCCCACGTAGGAAATGAGGAGGTACAGAGCCTGAGATGACAGGGATGGCTTGACCTGTGCGTGTGTAGAGGGTGAAGCGCTGAGAGCTGACAACGAGTGGATTCCAGCCGCCAATCCCTACGACACGAAAAGTCCCGTCCGCTTGGATGCTAGAGACCATAAAGCCAACCTCATCCATGTGTGCTGCAACCATGATACGAGGGGCGTTAGCGTCAGCGTGTTTTTTGATACCGAAAATACCACCAAGACCATCCGTCTCAATGCTGTCAACCAACGGTGTCATGCGCTTACGCATGTAGTTACGGACATTGTGCTCATGTCCTGCGATACCGTCCAATTCTGTGACGGCTTTGATTTTGTCAAAAAGTTCAGTCATAATTACCTCGATTCTATAATTCTATTTTACACTATTTTGTGGTAAAATAAAAAACGATAGTCCATATAGACCTGTCAAGAAGCAGATAGTACAGAAAGGAATGTGCCATGATTAGTCCAAAATCTTATGAAGACATTGCAGATTATATTGAAAAGAGTGAGCGTTTGGTGCTCTTTTTCACAGCAGATTGGTGCCCAGATTGTCAGTTTATCTATCCTGCTTTGCCAGAGATTGAGGAGAAATTTTCAACTTTTACCTTTCTTCGCATTGACAGGGATGATTTCCTTGATTTGGCAAAGACCTGGGACGTTTATGGGATTCCAAGTTTTATCGTCTTAGAAGATGGCAAGGAAATCGGACGATTTGTAAGCAAAGCTCGTAAAACAAAAGCAGAGATTATGGCATTTTTAGCCGATTTAGAAGGGAAAACACAGGCATGATTTTTAGCTATAATAAAGCACACGTCGGAGATGTGCTGATGGTGATTGTCACAGATAGTAAAGACCAAAAGCTCTCTTTTGAGCGCAGAGGAAAGGTGGCACGTGTCTTTTTAGAGGACAGCAATGAAACCGTAGCGTGGAATATTTTTGACGCTTCAAGTCTCATCACACTGAACGGTGCGGGGCAAGTCTTTCTGACAGACGATGACGTCGTTAGACTCAACCAAGAGCTTGAAGCTGAAGGCTTTAGCGAACGTTTAGTAAATGATAATGCGCCTAAGTTTGTCGTTGGTGAGATTGTCGAGATGACAGCACACCCAGATAGTGACCACCTCAACATCTGCCAAGTCAAAATCGCAGAGGACAAGACAGTGCAGATTGTCGCTGGAGCACCAAATGCTAAACTTGGTCTAAAGACCATCGTAGCTCTACCAGGTGCAATGATGCCAAATGGCAGTCTCATTTTCCCTGGAAAACTGCGTGGAGAAGACAGTTTTGGTATGATGTGCAGCCCTCGTGAGTTGGCACTGCCAAATGCTCCTCAAAAACGTGGCATCATCGAACTAGACGAGACTAGCGTCGTAGGTGAAGCTTTTGATAGCCAAAAACACTGGATACAAGGTTAAAAATAGACCGTACTTTTTGTACGGTCTATTTTGTTAGCGTCACGTATTGTAAAAAGGCGATGTCTTTGTAGGGTTTGAGGTCAGCGACTTGTATCTCAATAGCGAGCATTCGCTCTAGCCAGTCTTTTTCCGTTTTGACGTTGTTTGGTTGCAGAGAGTAAAAGGTGCGCATGCCTTGATAGCTCTGTAGTTTGAGTTGGGTATTTGCGGCTAATTCTTCAAGAGTGTAGCTGTTGCCCTGCGAGAAGCTAGGGCTGTCAAAGTGAGTGTCGCCTGCCAGTAGAGCATTTGCTTTTTGCGTGTTGTTATCAAACACCACTGCCTGCAGGACTTTTCCTGTGAGGTTGTGCTTGATGAGCGATAGCTCCCCGTCGTCTGTCAAGAGACGCTCAAACGCTGCGAGGTAGTTGGCGTGCTCTTCCTTTGGGATGTACTCTAGGACATTGTGGCAGAGGATGACATCAAAGCTCTTATCTGGAAATGTCTCGAGCACCTCAAGACTGCCTGCGATTTTGGTAAAGGTCTGATTAGAGTCGGCAAAAAGCAGGTTGCAATTAGGCTCGACAGCCGTGACCTGATTGTGCTTTGCGAGATGTTGGCTGGTCAAGCCAAAGCCTGCACCAAAGTCTAGGACTTTTTTGTTTGTGATATGGCGCAGGTGGTAAAAGGTCAATTCGTACTGGATTTTGCCCCAAGGTTGCGCCAGCATTTCTTTATAATGGTCAATCGATACGCTCATAGCTTTCTCCTTTTTCAAAAAGTGATTTCATTTTAGCATTTTTTGACGAATAAGTAAGGTGAGGAGGTAAGTTATGTATAATAAAGTAATTCTTATCGGACGTCTAACAGCTACGCCAGAAATGGTCAAAACACCTAATGACAAGTCGGTCACACGTGTGACCTTGGCGGTTAACCGTCGCTTCAAGCGCCAAGACGGTGAGCGAGAGGCTGACTTTATCAATATCGTTGTCTGGGGGCGTCTAGCAGAGACACTAGCCAGCTACGGCAGTAAAGGCAGTCTCATCACAGTAGATGGTGAGCTGAGAACACGAAAATACGAAAAAGACGGCAAAAAACACTACATCACAGAAGTTTTGGCATCGTCTTTCCAGCTTCTAGAGAGTCGTGCTCAGCGTGCTATGCGTGAAAACAACACAGGCGCTGACCTTGCTGACCTCGTCTTAGAAGAAGAGGAGCTACCATTTTAAGAAAAGGCTGAGAATTTCTTCTCAGCCTTTTGATTTCCAATAGATTTAGACGAACAAATATGTTATAATAATCTTGTAAAATTCGTTATTTGAAAGGATGAACCTAAAAAGAGCTGCTAATATCCGTTTATTGGCTCTTTTAAGGCGTTCGTTTGGGTGAGGTTGTGAAACTTTTAGTTGTTGGCTCAGGAGGACGTGAGCATGCTATTGCAAAAAAACTGTTGGACTCAAAAGAGGTGAGTCAGGTTTTTGTCGCACCGGGAAATGACGGAATGACGCTAGATGGTCTGGATTTAGTGGATATCGGAATTTCCGAACATTCAGCACTGATTGCTTTTGCCAAGGAGCATGAGGTGGATTGGACCTTTATCGGTCCAGACGATGCCTTGGCAGCAGGGATTGTAGACGAATTTGAAGCCGCTGGGCTCAAAGCTTTTGGACCTAAAAAAGCAGCGGCAGAGCTGGAGTGGTCCAAGGACTTTGCTAAGTCTATCATGAAAAAATACGGTGTGCCAACGGCACGCTATGAGACCTTTTCAGACTTTGAAGCAGCAAAAGCCTACATCGAAAAAGAAGGTGCCCCTATCGTGGTCAAGGCAGACGGCTTAGCACTTGGTAAGGGCGTGGTCGTTGCCATGACGGTGGAGGAAGCGGTAGCTGCTGCCCACGACATGCTTTTGGACAATAAATTTGGTGACAGCGGTGCGCGCGTGGTCATCGAGGAGTTTCTGGACGGTGAGGAGTTCTCCCTCTTTGCCTTTGTCAATGGCGACAAGTTTTACATTATGCCGACTGCGCAGGACCACAAGCGTGCCTTTGACGGTGATAAGGGTCCAAATACAGGCGGCATGGGAGCTTACGCACCTGTGCCACATTTGGCGCCGTCTGTCGTTGAGACGTCTGTTGAGACCATTATCAAGCCTGTACTCGAGGGCATGATTGATGAAGGACGTCCTTACCTAGGTGTGCTCTATGCGGGATTGATTTTGACAGCGGACGGTCCCAAGGTCATCGAGTTCAACTCGCGCTTTGGTGACCCTGAGACTCAGATTATCCTGCCACGCTTGACCAGTGATTTTGCGCAGAATATCACAGATATTTTAGAGCAAAAGACGCCTAACATCACTTGGACAGATAAGGGTGTGACCTTAGGTGTGGTTGTAGCGAGCGAAGGTTATCCGCTGGCTTATGAAAAAGGCGTGCGCTTGCCAGAAAAGACGACGGGTGACATCACGACCTACTATGCGGGCGCTAAGTTTGCTGAAAACGGCAAAGACCTGCTGTCAAATGGCGGACGTGTCTATATGCTGGTCACTACTGCAGATGACGTTGCCACAGCGCAAAAGATTATCTATGAAAAGCTAAAAACGCAAGAAACGACAGGACTATTTTACAGATCAGATATCGGGAGCAAGGCACTATGACAGCAATCATTTCTATTATCATGGGGAGTAAGTCCGATTGGGCAACCATGCAAAAAACAGCCGAGGTACTAGACCAATTCGGCGTTCTTTATGAGAAAAAGGTGGTCTCTGCCCACCGCACGCCTGACCTCATGTTTCGCCATGCCGAAGAGGCACGCAGCAGAGGCGTTAAGGTCATCATCGCAGGCGCAGGCGGTGCAGCCCACCTACCAGGTATGGTCGCAGCCAAGACCACTCTGCCGGTCATTGGTGTGCCGGTCAAGTCTCGTGCCTTGAGTGGCCTCGACTCACTCTACTCTATCGTGCAAATGCCGGGCGGTGTACCTGTTGCTACCATGGCAATCGGCGAAGCAGGTGCCACCAACGCAGCCTTGACGGCTTTACGTATCCTCGCTATTGAGGACGCAGATCTTGCGCAGAAGCTAGCAGACTTTGCAGAGGAACAAGGAAAGATTGCGGAGGCGTCAACCGATGAACTCATCTAAGACCATTGGCATTATCGGCGGCGGTCAGCTGGGGCAGATGATGGCAATTTCTGCCATTTACATGGGGCACAAGGTCATCACTCTTGACCCTGCTGCGGACTGTCCTGCCTCTCGTGTTAGCGAGGTCATCGTCGCTCCTTATGACGATGTGGCAGCTCTTCGTGAGCTGGCAGAGCGTTGCGATGTCCTGACCTACGAGTTTGAAAATGTGGACGCATACGGTCTGGATCAGGTCATCAAGCCTGGTCAACTGCCACAGGGCACCGATCTTCTACGTATCTCGCAAAATCGCATTTTTGAAAAGGACTTTCTTGCCAATCAAGCAGGGGTAAAAGTTGCCCCTTACAAGGTCATCAAGTCTGCAAAAGACTTGGAGACCCTTGACCTCTCCAAAAACTACGTTCTCAAAACGGCAACTGGAGGCTATGACGGACACGGTCAGGTGGTCGTTCGTAGTCAAGAGAACTTGCAGGCAGCTCGTGACTTGGCAGACCAAGCCGACTGTGTGCTAGAGGAGTTTGTCGACTTTGACCTTGAAATCTCGGTCATCGTCTCTGGTAATGGACATGACGTGACCGTCTTTCCCGTACAGGAAAATATCCACCGCAATAATATCCTCTCAAAAACCATCGTGCCTGCCCGCATTTCAGAGGACTTAGCAGCAAAAGCCAAGCAAATGGCGATAAAAATCGCTGAGCAGCTGCACCTATCAGGTACGCTTTGCGTTGAGATGTTTGCGACAGCAGATGATATCCTTGTCAATGAGATTGCACCACGTCCGCACAACTCTGGGCATTACAGTATTGAGGCTTGCGACTTTTCGCAGTTTGACACTCATATCCTAGGTGTTCTAGGAGAGACGCTTCCTGCTATCCACCTCCACGCCCCAGCCGTCATGCTCAATGTCCTCGGTCAGCACGTCGAGAAAGCCCAAGACTTTGTCCACGCCCACCCCTCTGCCCACCTCCACCTCTACGGCAAGGCGGAAGCTAAGCACAACCGCAAAATGGGGCATGTGACGGTGTTTAGTGATAAGCCTGAGGAGGTAGCGGAGTTTGGGGAAGGGATTGACTTTTAAGGAGTTTGCCATGCTAAAAATCATTCTACATGCCTTTGTTGAAGCAAATAAAGAAACAGCAGTCGTTGAAGTTGCTTTCGCCTCACAGGACAAAGACATGATTTCTGCAAAAATGACTGAACTCGAAAAACAGTTCCCTCAGGACTATTTGGCAGTTTACGACCTGCCGCTAGATACTGACTTAACCCAACTTCCACACTACCCGTCCGTAGCGATTGGGAAAGAGGAGTTTGAATGACAGGTTGGACGAGTTAAAAAGTGATAAAAACATACATAAAATTTTAAAATAGAAAGGAACAAGGGCAGTCGTATTCTTAACTGAGTACGGGCTATGGACTGGGCGAAAAAGATAAATTTTGTTTGAGCGCAAGTCGCTCTACTCAAAATTTCCTATTTTCGCTGTGTCCGCTTAACGCCCTTAACATCTTAAACATGATCGAACGTTATTCACGCCCTGAGATGGCGAACATTTGGAGTGAAGAAAACAAGTACCGTGCGTGGTTAGAGGTAGAGATTCTAGCTGACGAGGCATGGGCTGAGCTGGGTGAGATTCCCAAGGAAGATGTAGCGCTGATTCGAGAAAAGGCGACCTTTGACATCGATCGCATTTTAGAAATTGAGCAAGAAACTCGCCATGACGTGGTGGCATTCACTCGTGCCGTGTCTGAGAGCCTTGGTCAAGAGCGCAAGTGGGTGCACTACGGCTTGACCTCAACTGACGTGGTGGATACGGCTTACGGCTACCTTTACAAGCAAGCCAACGACATCATCCGTGAGGATTTGAAGCGCTTTACTGAGATTGTAGCGGACAAGGCACGTGAGCACAAGCACACCATCATGATGGGACGTACCCACGGGGTTCACGCAGAGCCAACGACTTTTGGGCTCAAGCTTGCCACTTGGTACAGTGAGATGAAGCGTAATATCGAGCGTTTCGAGCGTGCAGCAGCAGGTGTTGAGGCTGGTAAGATTTCTGGTGCGGTTGGTAACTTTGCCAATATCCCATCTTTTGTGGAAAAATACGTCTGCGACAAGCTAGGCATTCGTCCACAGGAAATCTCAACGCAGGTCTTGCCACGTGACCTCCATGCTGAATATTTTGCAACGCTTGCCTTGATTGCAACCTCAATTGAGCGTATGGCGACCGAAATCCGTGGTTTGCAAAAGTCTGAACAGCGTGAAGTTGAGGAATTTTTCGCTAAAGGTCAAAAAGGCAGCTCAGCTATGCCACACAAGCGCAACCCAATCGGTTCTGAAAACATGACAGGTCTTGCACGTGTTATCCGTGGGCACATGGTGACTGCCTATGAAAATGTCGCCCTCTGGCACGAGCGTGACATCTCTCACTCATCTGCTGAGCGTATCATCGCACCAGATACGACCATTCTCATCGACTACATGCTCAACCGTTTTGGCAATATCGTGAAAAATCTTACCGTATTTCCTGAAAATATGCTACGCAACATGCAGTCTACTTTCGGTTTGATTTACAGCCAGCGTGTCATGTTGACCTTGATTGAAAAAGGCATGACTCGTGAGGAAGCCTATGACCTCGTGCAGCCAAAAACAGCTTACTCTTGGGACAATCAAGTGGACTTCAAGCCGCTGCTAGAAGCCGATGAAAAAGTAACTAGCCGCCTGACCCAAGACGAGATTGATGAACTCTTCAACCCAAGCTACTACGCCAAACGTGTTGATGAAGTTTTCAAACGCATTGGTTTAGACTAAAAATAAAAAGCGCAGTAGCGCTTTTTTGCTATCGAAATATTCTGATAATAAAGAAGAGTATGGTATAATGTTAAAAAGAAAAAGTGAGAGGTTGCCATGACACGTTCAAAGGAATTGCTATACAATCGCTACATCAAGCCGATTAAAACCAATCCCAAAGCCTATATAGGAGTTGAGTTTGAATTTCCTATTGTCAATACACTAGGTGCTGCGACAGATATTGCCGTCTCAAAGGCGCTGCTAGCCTACTTAGTAGAGGAGTGTAGTTTTCAATCCGTGCAAAAAGACGCAGACGGTACCCATGTTCAGGTCAAAGAGCCCGTTTCTGGAGATGCTATCCTTTTTGAAGTGTCTTACAATATCCTAGAGTTTGCTTTTGAAAAAGCGTTGACTATCCAAGAAATCGACCAGCGCTTTAAGCGCTATCTGGAGCTTATCCAGTCCTATCTCCGTAAGCACCATCACGAGTTGCAAGGTTGGGGTGTTCACCCCCACTGGAAAATCAACGACAATCGCCCAGTTGCCTTACCTCGTTATCAGATGTTGCTTTATCACAAAAAGAGCAGGCGGGTGCTTTTCACGATTATCCAGATTACGGCGCTTTTATTTGTGGCAATCAAGTGCAACTTGACATTTCAGAGAAAAACCTCATCCCAGTGCTTAACCGCTTCAACCAGCTAGAGCCGATTAAAGCTTACTTATTTGCTAATTCTATCTTTTGGGATAACAATTGGGATACACGTCTGTCACGGGATATTTTTTGGGAAGAGTCCATGCATGGCAAACACCTCCAAAATAGCGGGCTTTATGACCATACTCTGACAGGGATTGATGATTTGATAGATTATCTTGATCAGACCAGTCTTTTTACCACCATGCGAGAGGATAAACTGCTCTATTTTTCTCCGATTAGGGCTAAAGATTATCTTGAAAAAGATACCATCAAAGCCTATGATTTAGAGGGGAATATCGTCAACATAAAACCTAAAGAGGAGGACTTTACTTACCATCGGAGCTATAACTACGAAGATGTGACAACAAGGGGCACCGTTGAGTTCCGAAGTACCTGCACGCAAGCCTTAGATAAAAATTTTGCTCCCGTTGCCTTTCATCTTGGCTTATTTAACAACCTCGAAAAACTAGGCGATTATTTAGATAATCTTCCCCTATATGAAAAATACCATCATGATTACAGACATATGCGACGTCTTTTTGCAAAAACAACCCTTCCTACAGACGATGAAAAAGAACTAGACGTCATTTGCAGCCACCTAGTAAAGCTTGCTGAAGAAGGATTACAATCACGAGGTTATGGTGAAGAAAGTTATCTCAAAGACCTCTAAAAACTATGATATGAGAAAGAAAGCTAGGCTTAGCTTTCTTTTTTAAAGAAAAATTAAAAAAACATGTTCCCCACTTGTCAAGTCAAGTGCAACAAGTTCATTGATAACTAGAGTTCCAGAGGT
>OBLI01001747.1_pt1 | contig 20317 bp, 16 predicted proteins | sample 1519701 | NCBI WGS metagenome assembly OBLI01 (sample SAMEA3663005, study PRJEB22513) | pig gut metagenome | biome: pig gut; feature: pig-associated habitat; material: faeces | place: France | collected 2012
GGGCCGGGTCCGGCTGGTACTTTTTGGGAGCGCAGGCGGTGAAGTGCAGGCCCATCTTGGCGCAGCCCACCATCAGGCTGTTGCCCATGTTGTAGCGGGCGTCGCCGAAGTAGACGAAATGGATGCCCTTCAGGCGGCCGAAGTGCTCCCGGATGGTGAGGAAGTCGGCCAGAATCTGAGTGGGGTGGAACTCGTTGGTCAGACCATTCCAGACGGGAACGCCTGCATAATGGGCCAGGTCCTCGACGATCTGCTGGCCATAGCCGCGGTACTCAATGCCGTCGAACATCCGGCCCAGCACACGGGCGGTGTCCGCAATGGACTCTTTTTTGCCGATCTGGCTGCCCGACGGGTCCAGATAGGTGACTTCCATGCCCAGATCGTGGGCGGCCACTTCAAAGCTGCACCGGGTGCGGGTGGAGGTCTTCTCGAAGATCAGGGCGATGTTTTTGCCGCGCAGGGCATCGTGGCGGATGCCGGCCTTCTTCTTGGCCTTGAGGTCAGCGGCCAGATCCAGCAGCGCTTCGATCTCGGCGGGGGTGTAATCCAGCAGCTTCAGAAAGTTCCGATTTTTCAGATTCATTGCATATTTCCCTCTCTATTCATAAAAATTTGAATATTTATTCGAAATGATGCTTCTATTATATAGCAGAAGAAACCGCCGGTCAAGGGCTTTGCGCGCTCACAGCTCCAGTTCGATCTTCCGCCCGCTGGGGGTGTAGGAGGTGAGCCGGATACCGGCCTTTTTGAACATGAACCGTGCTGCAACGCTGGAATCGGAGTCGTGGTACTTGTCGCCGTAGTAGACCACCTCCGAGATGCCGGACTGGATGATGGCTTTGGCGCACTCGTTGCAGGGGAAGAGGGTCACATAGACCCGTGCACCCTTCAGGTTGTTGTGGGCGCTGTTCAGGATGGCGTTCAGCTCGGCATGGCAGACGTACATATATTTGGTGTCCAGCGGGTCGCCCTCGCGGTCCCAGGGCATGGCGTCGTCGTCGCAGCCAATGGGCATACCGTTATAGCCCAGTGACAGGATCTTGTTTTCCGGGCTGACGATGCAGGCACCCACCTGGCTGCTGGGGTCCTTGGAGCGCATGGCGGTGAGCAGGGCGATGCCCATAAAATATTCATCCCAGTTGATATAATCGGTGCGTTTCATAAAAACAGCCTCCCTTGCAAGTATGGCTTGTTCCGGTTTGACAGAACGTTGAAAATCGACTATGCTGCAAATGAAAAGGCGCTCGCGGCCGGAGCGCAAGGTAAGGATACCATAAAAAGAAAAGAAGTGCAATCGCAAAAGCACCCGCAGACGCTGAGCCTGCGGGTGCTTTTGGCATGGTTATGAGAAGGGTTGAGAGAGGTTCAACTTACTTGTTGCCCTTGTAATCCAGCGGGAGGCTGGTCCAGCGGGCGCGGAAGTGGAAGGCGGCGTCCTTCGGCTGACGCTGACGGGTGAAGATGCCCTTCTTGTTGCCGTTGACGCGCAGGATGCCCTCGGTGGTCTGGAAGTCTGCAAAGTTCCAGACCAGCTCGCCCTGCACGAAGTCGTAGCTATCGAAGACGTTGTGGTTCATGTCGAGGTACTCGTTCTGGTACTCCTGGCTCCACATGACGCTGGGCAGCTTGTGCTCGGTGGGCAGGGTGTCGGCACCATACTCGGTGAAGATCATCGGGCGGCCGTTCAGGACCTTGGCCCAGCCGTCCAGCTCCTTGCGGAATGCGGCCTCGGCATCCACGATGCCCATGCCGCCCATGACGTACCAGCCGTAGTAGCGGTTCAGGCTGATGAAGTCAGCGAACTGCTGGCCCTTGCTGTTGTGGGGCAGGCTCATCATGACGATGGCGTAGGTGCGGGGGCGCTTCTGCGGGTCAAGCTCGTGTGCCAGATCGAACAGGGTCTTGAAGTAGGCTTCGGTGCCCTCGCTGGTGCACTGGGGCTCGTTCAGGATGCTCCATGCGATGACGGAGGCGTGGTTCTTGTCGCGGTCGATCATGTCGGTCAGCGCGTCCTTGTGGTTTTCCAGCAGCTGAGGCGTGGTGTCCTTCTCGAACCAGCCCACCTTCTTGCCGTTGCCCTGGTTTGCTGCCAGGAAGTTCATGGTGCTCTCCATGAAGCCGACGGCGGGGACTTCGTCGATGATGAGGAAACCTTCCTCATCGGCCATCTGGTACAGCTCCTCCGCATAGGGGTAGTGGCTGGTGCGGAAGCAGTTGGCACCGATCCACTTCATCAGCTCGTAATCGCGCTTGACGGTGGCCAGGTCGAGGCCGCGGCCGCGGATGTCTGCATCCTCGTGCTTGCCGAAGCCGCGCAGGTAGACGGGCTTGCCGTTCAGCAGGAAGTGGCCGTTCTGGATCTCGAAGGTACGGATGCCGATCTTCTCGGCGTACTCGTCGACGATGGCGCTGCCGTCGTGGATGCGGATGACGATGTTGTACAGGTAGGCGGCATGGACGTTCCAGAGCTTGGCGTCCTTGACGACCAGAGTACCTTCCTTGCCGGAAGCCTCAGCGACCTTGGTGGTGCCGTCGTACAGCTCCACGGTCACGTCGTGGCTGCCGTTGGTGGTGACGGTGTAATCGACCTCAGCGCCGTCCGCAGTCAGGCGGTGCTTGACGGAATAGTCCAGAACGCGCTCGGTGGGCAGGGCCATCAGCTTGACGGGGCGATGGATGCCAGCATAGTTGTAGAAGTCGAAGTAGGGGGCAGCGATCTTTTTGCCGTTGGACAGGGTAGAGGTGTTGCCGGCGGGCAGCATGTACTCGTTCAGCTCGTTGTTCAGCAGGACGCTCAGCTTGTTGTGCTGGTTGTAGCGGACGATGTCGGTGACGACTGCGTCAAAGGGCAGGAAGCCGCCCTCGTGCTGTGCGACCTCGACGCCGTTCACAAAGACGCGGGCGTGGTGGGTGGCAGAGCCGAAGCGGATGGCGATGTCCTTGCCGCTCCACTCGCCGGGCACGAAGAAATCGGTCTCGTACCAGAAATCGCCGCAGTACTCGCGGGATTCCTTATCGGTGAAGAAGTCGCAGAAGGAAGCGGGCACGGGCATGGAGATGGACTCCGGCAGGCCGTTTGCCCAGTCTGCATCGACGCCCTCGCTCTTGGGGTCGAAGCGGAAGCGCCACATGCCGTCCAGGCTGACGACGCGGCGGGAAGTGGAAGCCACAGGATACAGCAGGGATTTGTTGTTCATTGCAGGAACCTCATTTCTTATCATACTAAAACATTTTGAACTACGAAATAAACCTCTCCGTCATCGCTGCGCGATGCCACCTCCCCCGATAGGGGAGGCCTTGGCAGTCCCCGCAAAGGATACGGTTTCGCCAGAGGCTCTTCTATCAGGAGAGCTGTCGAGCGAATGCGAGACTGAGAGGTTGATACCGCAGCTCATATCTTCTGGTATCAGTATGACAGATTTTTTGCAAAAGGAATAGAACAAATTTTTTATAAATCCAGACTTTTTTGGGGAATTTTGAACGATTCCGGGGCAGAATACCTATTATAATGCGGGCGATGCCGCGAAAACTGTTAAAATCAACTACGCCAAGGAAAATGTAGTGAAAGAGATTCCACATATTTTATGAAAAAATTGGCAAAGTGCCCAAACAATAATCGTAAAATTTTACGTTTTCGCCTAAAAATTGTTCTAACGATGATTGCTAAAGATTTGTCATAATACTGATATACAAGCTGAAATGCAGTGAACCATGTTTCAATGTATTTCGCAGCAGCGTTTGGAGAACCGAATCCAAGAATCCATCTATCTAAGGAGAAACCAATGGCAAATGAGATGAAGAAAGCCGCCCCCTTCGGCATGAAGGACAAGGTCGGCTACATGTTCGGTGATTTCGGCAACGATTTCACCTTCCTGCTGTCGTCGAGCTTCCTGATGAAGTTCTACACCGACGTCATGGGCGTCAACGCCGCCATCGTTGGCATGGTGATGATGATCGCCCGTTTTGTGGATGCGTTCACCGATGTGGGCATGGGCCAGATCGTGGACCACTCCAAGCCCACCAGGGACGGCAAGTTCCGCCCCTGGATCAAGCGGATGTGCGGCCCGGTGGCCATCGCTTCCTTCCTGATCTATCAGTCCGGCCTGGCCGGGATGCCCTATGGCTTCAAGGTGGCCTGGCTGTTCATCACCTACATCCTGTGGGGCTCCATCTTCTATACCTCCATCAACATCCCCTACGGCTCCATGGCTTCCGCCGTCTCGGCAGACCCCAAGGACCGCGCAGAACTGTCCACCTGGCGCACCATCGGTTCCACGCTGGCCAACATGGTCATCGGCGTGGCCACGCCCATGGTCGCCTATGTCGTCGTGGACGGCAAGACGGTGATGTCCGGCTCCCGCATGACCATCATCGCAGGCGTCTTCTCCGTCTGCGCCATCCTGTGCTATATCGTCTGCTTCAAGCTGACCCGTGAGCGTGTCGAGGTCCCCGCAAGCAGCCAGAAGGTGAGCGCTTCCGCCATCTTCAAGAGCATCTTCACCAACCGGGCGCTGCTGGGCATCATCGTGGCGGCCATCTTCGTCCTGCTGAGCCAGCTGACCGTCATGAGCCTGGCCGGTTACGTTTACCCCAACGTGTACGGCAGCGCTGCCGCACAGTCCACTGCCAGCCTGCTGGGCACGGTGGTCATGCTGATCGTCTGCGCACCCTTTGCTTCCAAGCTGGCTGCAAGGTTCGGCAAGAAGGAGCTGGCTGTTGCCTCCAGCATCTGCTCCGCTCTGGTCTGGCTGGTCTGCCTGATCTGGCGTCCGGCCAGCGTCTGGGGCTTTGTGGCCTGCTACATCCTGGCCAATATCGGCATGGGCTTCTTCAACACCATCATCTGGGCTATGATCACCGACGTCATCGACGACGCCGAGGTCCGCAGCGGCATCCGCGAGGACGGCACCATCTACTCGGTCTACTCCTTCGCCCGCAAACTGGGTCAGGCCTTCTCTTCCGGTCTGGTCGGTGCCCTGCTGGGGATCATCGGCTACACCGAAGCGACTGCGTTTGACCCCGCTGTCACCCGCGGCATCTTCAACATGGCCTGCATCGCCCCCATCATCGGCTTTGTGTGCATCGTTCTGGCGCTGGTCTTCCTCTACCCGCTGAATAAGAAGAAGGTCGAGGAGAACGTGGCAGCTCTGGCTGCGCGCCGCAACAGCAAGTAATCCTTTGTAGAACATAGAACGAAGTGCTCTGCCGTCTTGGGATGGCAGGGCACTGTTTCTGCGCTCGGCCACTTGTTTCTTGCAGAAAAATGCTGTATACTGATATATCAAATGAGATGTGAGAGATGCGATGAAACAGGAAAGGAGACACCATGCGGGTCGATCCATTACAAGTGCTCACCAAACTGGCGGCAGCACAGAATATCCCCACCCGGCGGGTGACGCCGCCGTTCGACGGACTGGAAGAGTTCGACTACGGCCTGCGCCGCTCGCTGGACCCGCAGTTCGACTGGCAGGAGTTCGGCCGGCTGCTGCTGGAACAGACCCCGGCGCAGACGCTGCTCTTCGTTGAGGGTGCCTTTGAGCTGCATTTTGCCCTCTTCCGCATCCCGGACGAGGAGAACACCGTCTTCCTCGTCGGGCCATGGACCTGTGGCCCCCGCAGCGAGAAGGCCCGCAAGTGGGCCCGCCGCTACCTGGGCGAGGCCGGGGAGAATGCCGTGCAGGAATACTACAACGGTGTCAAGCTGCTGCAGGCGAGCGATTTTTACATGACCATCCGGGTCCTGGTCGGGATGATGATGGGGGAGGACCTGGTCGTGAAGGAGCTGAAGGAGTTTCTGCCCTTCTGCTTCCACCCGGACGTCCGGTATTTCAACGAGCCGAAGTTCCAGAAGGATATCCCCATCTCCATGCTGGAACAGCGGTACGAATCCGAGAACCGCATCCTTGATGCCGTGTGCCGCGGTGACGATGAAGCCGCCATCGAGGCCATGCACCATCACTCCCGCTTCACCTACGGCGGGCGGTTCGAAGGCTCGCTCTACCAGCAGAAGAACATGATGATCGTCTTCAACACCCTGCTGCGCAAGGCCATCGAGCCCAGCAAGGTGCATCCCTATTATATCGACGCCATCTCCAGCAAGTACGCCCGCATCATTGAGGAAGCCGACGAGATCCCCCATGAGATGATGTGGCAGATGGTGCGGGATTACTGCGCCTATGTCCGCCGCTACTCGCTGAAGGAGTTCTCGCCCGCCGTCCAGAAGGTGATGAACTACGTCAACCTGAACGTCTCCGAGCCGCTGACACTGAAGAGCCTGGCGGCCATGTGCTTCATCAGCCCGTCGTATCTGTCGGCGCTGTTCAAGCAGGAGACCGGCACCACCCTCATCGACTATATCAACACCCAGCGGGTGAACCGTGCGGCCCAGCTGCTGGAGCAGAACAACCACAGCATCGCCGCCGTAGCCGAAGAAGTGGGCATTCTGGACGTGAATTACTTCACCAAGATCTTCAAAAAGACCCTCGGCGTCACCCCCACCCGCTACCGCCGGGAACATAAAGAAAAATAACTGCGAAACAGCAGAATGAAAAAAAGACCCATTTTGTCCTTTTGATGCGTACAGATTATGCACCGGGGCAAAGTGGGCTTTTTTGCATCGGATAGGATTGTTGCACACCGGAACGATCTCTGTAACTATTTTGAGAGATTTCATGGACTTTTGTATGGAATTTGGACGCATGTTGCAAAATCGAAAGAAATTGTGCTTGATATCAAAAAGAAACTTGTATCCAACAAAAGCAATTGTGAAGGATGCACAAAAGATTTCTTGGATTCTTGTGAACTTGTTCTATTGCGAACGGTCGTGCGGACGGTTATAATACAAACAGAATCACGAAACGTGCGGTGTGCGCACGATTCGATTTTGCTGTGATATGCGAATGAAGGAGAACATTATTATGAAAATGATTTCGCGTCGTGACTTCATGAAGGCTTCCGCTGTTGTGGGTGCCGCTGGCGTTCTGACCGCCTGCGGCGGCTCCTCCAGCTCCACTGCCGCATCCTCTGCTGCATCCTCTACTGCAGCTTCCACCGCTGCATCTTCTGCAGCCGCTTCCACCGGCAGCGCAAACATCGGCGTCTGCATCTATCAGTTCGCTGATAACTTCATGACCCTGTACCGCACCGATCTGGAAGAGTACCTGAAGGATATGGGCTACGCCGTCACCATCGTCGATGGCAAGAACGACCAGAACACCCAGACCGAGCAGATCAACACCTTCCTGCAGCAGGGCGTGGACGTCCTGGTCATCAACCCCGTCCAGACCACTTCTGCACAGACCATCGTGGACACCATCTCTCCCTCCGGCACCCCCATCGTCTTCATCAACCGTGAGCCGGAGAAGGCAGTTCTGGATTCCTACGCTGGCAAGTGCTGCTACGTTGGTGCAGACGCACGTCAGTCCGGTACTTATCAGGGCGAGCTGATCCTGGAGACCTCTAACCAGGGCGATATCAACGGCGACGGCAAGATCACCTACATCATGTGCAAGGGCGACCCCGAAAACATCGATGCACAGTATCGTACCGAGTACTCCATCAAGGCTCTGACCGACGCCGGCAAGGAAGTCGAGTGCCTGTATGAGTACCTGGACAACTGGGACCAGACCACCGCACAGCAGGACGTTGCAAACGCTCTGGCACAGTACGGCGACAAGATCGAAGTCGTCTTCTGCAACAACGACGCAATGGCTCTGGGCGCTCTGCAGTCCATCGAGCAGGCTGGCCGCAAGGTCGGCGAGGACATCTATCTGGTCGGTGTTGACGCACTGAAGGAAGCTGTCCAGAACGTTGTTGACGGCAAGATGACCGGTACCGTCCTGAACGATGACGTTGGCCAGGCTACCGCCGCTGCCGACGCAACCAAGCTGTTCGTTGAGGGCAAGAATGTCGAAGAGTACTACTGGGTCGACTATGTGAAGGTCACCACCGAGAACGCTTCTCAGTATCTCTGATTCGGAGCTGAGAACCACTCACGGTTGCAAGGTACGCAGTGAGTCCGAGGCTTTCTAAAAGCTAACAAGCGCGTGCGTGCGAGAGTTCCTCGGCGCACGCGCTTTCCTTTCGGAACGAACCGTGCCGTGCCTTATTTTGAACGACAAGGAGGCTCTGCGGAATGTCAGAATACCGTCTGGTAATGAAAGGCGTGGTCAAGACCTTCCCCGGCGTCAAAGCGCTGGACCACGCGCAGTTGGAGCTCCGCCCCGGCAAAGTCATGGCCCTGATGGGCGAAAACGGCGCTGGCAAGTCCACTTTGATGAAGTGCATGTTCGGCATTTACAAGATGGACGAAGGCGAGATCGAATACGAAGGACAAAAAGTCACCATCCCCAACCCTCTGGAAGCACTGAACCGCGGCATCGCGATGGTGCACCAGGAGCTGCAGCCCATCCCGGCCCGTACCGTGGCTGAGAACATCTGGCTGGGCCGCTTCCCCACCAAGAAGGCAGGTATCATCACCATGGTGGACCATGCCAAAATGTACGCCGATACCGATGCCCTGCTGAAGAAGCTGAAGCTGGACATCAACTCCCACGCAAAGCTGGGCAGCCTGAGCATCGCACAGATGCAGATGGTGGAGATCGCAAAGGCCGTCTCCGCAAACTGCAAGGTGCTGATTTTGGACGAGCCCACCTCCTCGCTGACCGCGAACGAGGTCGAGTCGCTGTTCCGCATCATGCGCGAGCTGAAGGAGCAGGGCGTTGCGCTGGTCTACATCAGCCATAAGATGGACGAGATCAAGGTCATCGCCGACGAAGTCACCATCATGCGCGATGGCCACTACATCGGCAAGTGGGACGTTGCCAACATGACCAAGGAGCAGATCATCGCCAAGATGGTCGGCCGTGAGCTGTCCAATCTGTTCCCGCCGCTGGAGAACCACCCCTCCGACGAGGTCATGATGAAGGTGGAGGACTTCACCTCCATCCACCCGCGTTCCTTCCGCCATTGCAGCTTCGAGCTGAAGAAGGGCGAGATCCTGGGCGTGGCCGGTCTGGTCGGTGCCCAGCGTACCGAGCTGATGGAGGGCATCTTCGGCCTGCGCGCCCACACCGCCGGTAAAGTGTGGATCAAGGGCGAAGCCGTCGAGATCAAACAGCCCCGCGACGCCATCCGCAAGAGCGTGGCGCTGCTGACTGAGGACCGCCGCGCCACCGGCATCATGGGTGTGCTGAGCGTTGCCGACAACATCTCCATTGCATCGCTGGACGCTCTGCGCAAGGGCCCCATCATGCTGGATGATAAGAAGATCCTCGATCTGGTCGCCACCAACAAGGAAAAGATGGCCATCAAGGTGCCCAGCCCCAAGACCGCCATCAAGAGCCTTTCCGGCGGCAACCAGCAGAAGGTGCTGATCGCCCGCTGGCTGGCCAATAACCCCGATGTGCTGATCCTCGACGAGCCCACCCGCGGCATCGACGTCGGTGCAAAGTACGAAATTTACTGCATCATTGCCGACCTGGCCAAGCAAGGCAAGAGCATCATCATGATCTCCTCCGAAATGAGCGAGATCATCGGTATGTCCAACCGTGTCATGGTCATGTGCGATGGCCGCATCACCGGCTTCATCGACGGCAAGGACGCCACCCAGGAGAACATCATGGCGCTGGCGACCCAGTTTGAGACCGCACCGACGACGGCAGCGGCCAATCAGTAAACAAGGAGGCTGTCTATTGTGGAAGCTACCAAGAAATTGAACGGCAAGTCCGTGAAAAAATGGCTGAGTGAAAATGCCATCATCGTCCTGATGCTTGCGGTCTCTCTGATCGTCGGCATCATCCACCCCAACTTCTTCGCAGTCGCAAACCTGATCAACCTGTTCAAGAATGTGTCCATCCGCTACATCATCGCGCTGGGCATCTCCGGCTGTCTGATCACCACCGGCAACGACCTGTCCGCCGGTCGTCTGGCTGGCTTTGCGGCCTGCCTGGCCTGCATCTTTGCGCAGACGGAAGGCGCTGCCGGTAAGTTCTACCCCAACCTGCCCACCCTGCCCACCCCGGTGGTCTTCATCCTGGTCATCGCCATCTGCGCCATCGTGGGTCTGTGCAACGGTCTGGTCGTCAGCTACCTGAAAGTCCAGCCCTTCATCGCGACCCTGGGTATGCAGCAGGTCGTCTACGGTATCTGCCTGGTCTACACCGGCGGCACCCCCATCGGCTCCCTGAACAAAAACTTCACCTCTCTGGCCTCCAACAGCATCATCGGCATCCCGGTCCTGATCTGGATCGCCCTGATCGTGGCCGCCTGCTTCTGGTTCCTGTACAACAAGACCCGCCACGGCAAGTACATGTATGCCATCGGCGGCAACGAGGCTGCGGCTGAGGTCGCCGGCGTCAACGTCAACGCCACCAAGATCCGCATCTACATCCTGGCTTCCTGCATGTTCGGTCTGGCAGGCTGCCTGCTGGCTGCAAAGTCCGGCGGCGCATCCGTCAACACTGCAATGGGCTATGAGCTGGACGCCATCGCAGCCTGCACCATCGGCGGTGTTTCCACCACCGGCGGCGTTGGTACTGTTCCCGGCGTTCTGGTCGGCGTTCTGGTCTTTGAGCTGATGAAGGTCGCTCTGCAGTTCATGAACGTCAACTCCTCCTACACCTACATCGTGCAGGGCCTTGTCATCATCGTGGCTGTCGCCATTGATATCCGCAAGTACCTCGCCAAGAAGTAATTTTCCCCGAAAAGAGAGCGCCTGCTGGGCCGTCCACTCGTTGCAGTGGGCGGCCTGCTTTGTTATAATAGAAGAAAAACCAAGGAGAACGACCATGGCAGAATGGAATGAAAAAGAAGCCGAACTCGCCCGCCGCGAAGCACTGCTGGCCGAGCGCGAGGCCCAGCTGGAAAAAGAACAGGCCGAACTGGAAGCGCGCAGGGCGCAGGGCGAAGCGGGGAAGAAGGGCCTGCTGAACAACAACGACCCCAATTTCGTGAACCCCAAGGAAAAGCTCTACGACAAGTTCCCACTGAGCGTCCACCAGATGGACATCATCATCGGGGTGCTGTTTGCCCTCATCGTTCTGTTTCTGGTGCTGGGTATGACGCACACCAGCTTTTTCGGCCTGTTTGGCGGCTGAAAACGTGGAGCAGGAGCAGCCGCTCTTTGGGAGGCTGCGTAGCCCGGCCGAGCCGCACTTGCAATTTCCCCCGGCGGATGGTATCATAAGCACTGCATGTTCTGTGCATGTATCGCAATTTTCAAAAATAGTGCCAATCAAAACGGCATCTTTGCGATATGCAGTTTGCGGATGTTGCTTGTGCATTCAAAACGCAAACTGCTATAAACTAGAACCAAGGAGCAATCTTTTGATGAAGATCATGAATCGTATCCTCTCTGTTGTCGCGGCTGCTGCACTGGCCGCCGGTCTGCTGGCAGGCTGCGGCGCTTCCTCTGCCGCAGGCAGCACGGCTTCTTCCGCTGCGTCCAGCGTGGCGGCATCTTCGGAGGCCGCTTCCTCGGAGGCTGCAGCGGCAGAGGCTTCGGAAGCCAGGGTCAAGGCCCAGTTCACGGTGACCGGGGCCGACGGCGAGAGCCAGACCTTCGACCTGGAAGTGACCGACGGCGAGAAGCTGAGCGATGCGCTGGCCGAGGCCGGCATCATCAGCGCGGACGAGGCCGCTGCAGGCTTTGTCACCACCGTCAACGGCGAGACCGCCGACTGGGACAAGGACAGCGCCTGGTGGTGCCTGACCGACGCTTCCGGTGAGATGACCGCCGTGGGCGTGGCGGACATCGAGCTGCACGACGGCGATAGCTATGCCTTTACCTACACGAAGTAAGGAACCCATGCACACCAGAGTGCTGCGGCTGGTCCTCAGCGGGCTGATGGGCGCACTTCTGGTGGTGAGCAAACAGGCTATGAGCGGCCTCCCGAACATCGAGCCGGTGACGCTCCTCATCATCCTGTTCGCGCTGGAACTGCCCCGCGAGACGCCGGGGGCCATCACGGTGTTTCTGGTATTGCAGGGTGTGCTGTATGGCTTCGGCCTGTGGTGGGCGATGTATCTGTACGTCTGGTATCTGCTGGCCTTTCTGGCCCGGCTGCTGCGCCGGATGGACCATGCCCTCGGCTGGGCCGTGTTCAGCGGGCTGTATGGCCTGTGCTTCGGCGGGCTGTGCGCAGCGGTGTATCTTGTGGCCAAAACGCCCGCCTTCGCGCTGAGCTGGTGGCTGAGCGGCCTTTCCTACGACGCGATGCACGGCGTAGGCAACTTTGCCCTCATGCTGCTGCTCTACCGGCCTCTGCGCACGGCGCTGCGCACCGCCAAAAAACAGATCCATGGATGAAAAAAGACGTGCTGCACAGCGTGTGCGGCACGTCTTTTTCGTTATCCTAAGATCTTTTCCAGCAGCCAGAGCAGAATGCCGGGCAGACCGGCCTGCTCCAGAAACCAGAGCAGGATCGAGGATGAAAGGGAAAAGGTGGAAAGCATGAGCGGTTCTCCTTCCTTCAGATCTGAGAGCGCATTGCAACAGGCACTCCAGTAAAAATACGAAGGAGAAAGGGCCGCGATTGCTGGAAAATTTTAGCGCTTCACGTTGAACGCTTCCATGCCGGGATAGACGGCGCTGGCACCCAGGTGCTCCTCGATGCGGAGCAGCTGGTTGTACTTGGCCACGCGCTCGGTGCGGCTGGGCGCACCGGTCTTGATCTGGCAGGTGTTCAGGGCCACGGCCAGGTCGGCGATGGTGGTGTCCTCGGTCTCACCGGAGCGGTGCGAGCTGATGGCAGTGTAACCGGCCTTGTGGGCCATCTTGATGGCTTCCAACGTCTCGGAGACCGAACCGATCTGGTTCAGCTTGATCAGGATGGCGTTTCCGGCACCCAGCTGGATGCCCTTGGCCAGGCGCTCGGTGTTGGTGACGAACAGGTCGTCGCCCACCAGCTGGACCTTGCCGCCCAGCTCGCGGGTCATCTCCTGCCAGCCCTCCCAGTCCTCTTCGTCCAGACCGTCCTCGATGGAAATGATGGGGTACTTCTCCACCAGACTCTTCCAGTGGGCGATCAGCTCGCTGGAGGTGTACTCGGTGCCCGCCTTGGGCAGCTTGTAGAAGCCCTTGCCCTTGGGGCTCTTCCACTCGGAGGAAGCGGCATCCATGGCCAGCATGAAGTCCTTGCCGGGCTGATAACCGGCTTTCTCGATGGCAGCCAGAATGGTCTCGATGGTCTCCTCGTCACTGGACAGGTTGGGCGCAAACCCGCCCTCGTCGCCGACGGAGGTGGCCAGACCTTTGGCCTTCAGGATGGCGGCCAGAGCGTGGAAGACCTCGGCGCACCAGCGCAGCGCTTCCTTGAAGGAGGGGGCACCCACGGGCATGATCATGAACTCCTGGGTATCCACGGTGTTGGTGGCGTGTGCGCCGCCGTTCAGGATGTTCATCATCGGGACGGGCAGGCGGTTGCCGTTCACGCCGCCCAGAAAACGGTACAGCGGCATCTCCAGCGAAGCGGCGGCTGCGCGGCAGGCGGTGATGGACACGGCCAGAATGGCGTTTGCGCCCAGCTTGGATTTGTCCTTGGTGCCGTCGGCTTTGCGCATGGCGGCATCGACTGCATAGATGTCGGAGGCGTCCAGCCCCACGACAGCATCGGCGATGACGGTGTTGATGTTTTCAACGGCTTTGGTCACGCCCTTGCCCAGATAACGGCTCTTGTCGCCGTCGCGCAGTTCCAGAGCCTCGAACTCGCCGGTGGATGCGCCGGAGGGGGCGCAGCCGCGGGCGACGGTGCCGTCGGCGAGCGTGATCTCAGCTTCGACGGTGGGGTTCCCGCGGGAGTCTAAGATCTCGCGGCCGACAACGGATTCGATTTCCAGATAATTCATAAGAAAGACCTCCCGGTAATGATTTGAAATAGTGGATCGTCATCACTAACTAACTGCCTTTATCCTACCACGTCCTGTGCCTGGTTGCAAGAGGGGATTGCGATGTTTGCGGCTGTAAACATCATCAGTCTGCCCGGAGGCGGGGGCGGATATGCCGGGAGGTGGGAAGGCGGCCGCCGAACCTGCCCGGAACCGACCGGATGGCAGCCGTGTAACTTTTTTGACATTCGTGAAAATCGTTCATTTCAGGGGGAAACAAGGTGAACAATTTGAAAAAACAGCCAAAAGTGATATGGGAATTTTGTGTAGTTTAACATGATTTGACGGAAAAGGCCCGGAAAAGTATGGACGGTTTGTGAATTGCGAACGGCCCCGAAGGGGGCTATAATGAAACTACCGAGAGCAGAGCCGCTTTGAGGGAAAGGGCTCTGCTTTCTGCTTTCTGCATTTTGCAAATACTTCCAAACAGGAGGATAGCGATTATGAAAAAGATGATCACGCGTCGTAACTTTCTGGCTGCTGCCGGTGTCGTGGCTGCTGCCGGTGTCCTGACCGCCTGCGGCGGTTCTTCTTCCAGCACGGCTGCTTCCGGTTCTGCGGCTGGTTCCGCAGCCGGTTCCACTGCTTCCGGTGAGACCATCAAGGTGGGCGTCATGGGCCCCCTGAGCGGCAACGTTTCCGTTTACGGCCAGGCCGTTGTCAACGGTGCGACCCTGTACCTGAAGCAGGTCAATGCCGATGGCGGCATCAACGGCAAGCAGATCGAGATCCTGACCGAGGATGAGCAGGGCGACGCCACCCAGGCCGTCAACTGCTTCACCAAGATGGTGGACGAGGGCATCACGGCACTGGTCGGCGATGTCACCACCACCCCCACGCTGGCCGTGGCTGCTGAGAGCGCCGACTACAACATGCCCATGGTCACTGCTTCTGCGACCGCAGAGGCCGTTACCTACGATGCCGAGACCGACACCGTGAATGCCAACGTCTTCCGTGCCACCTTCACCGACCCGTTCCAGGGCATCAAGATGGCAGATTACGCTTACCAGAAGCTGGGCTACACCAAGGCCGCTGTCATCTTTAAGAAGGGCGCAGACTACAACGAGGGCCTGGCTGAGAACTTCATCAACGAGTTCGAGAGCCTGGGCGGCACCATCGTCGATCAGGAGAGCTACTCCGACGGCGACGTGGACTTCAAGACCCAGCTGACCAGCATCCTGGGCAAGGCACCGGAGATGGTCTTCTGCCCCAACTACTATGAGGAAGTGGGCCAGATCCTGTCGCAGGCTGAGAGCATCGGCCTGACCGTTCCGTTCCTGGGCGGCGATGGCTGGGACGGCCTGGAGGGCTATGCGACCGCTGACCAGCTGAAGGACAGCTACTTCTGCGCCAACTATGCAAAGGGCGCTTCTCCGGAGTTCGAGGAGGCCTACAAGGCAGAGTACGGCGAGGAGTACCCCAACGGCTTCGCACCTCTGGGCTACGACGCTGCCAAGACCGTGGTCTACGGCCTGCAGGCTGCGGAGGACGCCGGTCTGGAAGCAGGCAGCGACGAGTACAAGCAGGCTGTCATTGACGCCATCGCTTCCGGCACCATCGACGGCATCACCGGCACCTTCACCTTCGACGAGCACCACAACCCCGTCAAGGAGACTGCGATCCTGACCTATGTGGATGGCAAGCCCGAACTGAAGGAAATGTTCTAATCCCGCGCATCAGAACCACTTGCGGAGACCGCCGAAACGGGTTGTCTCCGCTTTTTTGGTAAACAAATGTCTCCCAAAAGGCGTGGCAAAACGCCGCAAAGAAAGGAAGTATCCATCCATGACAGTGTTTTTTAGTCAGCTGATCAACGGTCTTTCCCTGGGCAGCATCTATGCACTGATCGCACTGGGCTACAGCATGGTGTACGGCATCATCCTGCTGCTGAACTTTGCCCACGGCGATGTTATTATGGTGGGCGCGTACATGTCCTGGTTCGTGATGAACCAGCTGGGCCTTGGCCCGGTGACGGCTGTCTGCGCCACCGTCATTACCTGTACCCTGCTGGGCGTGGTGATCGAAAAGGTCGCCTACACCCCGCTGCGCAGTGCGCCCCGCATCTCGCTGCTGATCACGGCCATCGGCGTGTCCTTCTTCCTGGAGTATACGGCGGAGCTGCTGATGGGCTCCGGAGCAAAGGTCATCCCGTCCTACTTTGAAGCCAGGACCTTCTACTTCGGCAAAGTGCCGGTGGGCCTGACCTCCGTGATCACGCTGGTGGTCACCGTGCTGTCCATGCTCGTGCTGACCTTCCTGGTCCAGAAGACCAAGCTCGGCAAGGCCATGCGCGCCGTCTCCGAGGATATGGATGCGGCCCGCCTGATGGGCATCAACGTCAACAGCACCATCTCCTTCACCTTTGCGGTGGGCTCTGCGCTGGCCGGTATCGGCGCAGTGCTGTACTGCTGCTCCTACCCGCAGGCAACGCCCACCATGGGCTCCATGCTGGGCCTGAAAGCCTTCGTTGCCGCAGTTCTGGGCGGCATCGGGTCCATTCCGGGCGCGATGATCGGCGGCATCGCCATCGGCCTGTGCGAGTGCTTCGTTTCCGCCATCGGCCTTTCCGCCTGGAAGGACGCCGTTACGTTTGCAATCCTGATCATCGTGCTGCTGTTCAAGCCCACCGGCTTCCTTGGCCGCAAGGTGCAGGAAAAGGTGTAAGGAGGGCATGAAGATGAATACCAAACGCAAAACGCTCAAAATGCCCGTGCGCTACCTGATGAATACGGTGCTGGTGGCGCTGCTGTTCCTGGGGCTTTCCTACCTGACCGGGAATCTGCTTTCCACCTATCAGAACAAGGTGCTGATGACCGTGGGCATCAACATCATCCTGGCCGTGTCTTTGAACGTGGCCACCGGCTATCTGGGCCAGCTGCCGCTGGGCCATGCCGGTTTCATGGCCGTGGGTGCTTACACCTGCGCGCTGTTCACCAAGTACAGCCCCCTGCCCAGCGGCATCTCCTTTGCCATTGGTCTGGTGCTGGCCTGCATCATGGCAGGCCTGTTCGGTGTGCTGATCGGCGTCCCCGCTCTGCGCCTGACCGGTGACTATCTGGCCATCCTGACGCTGGGCTTTGGCGAGATCATCCGCATCACGCTGAACAACATCGACGATGTGCTGGGTTACAGCCTGTTCTACGGTTCCAAGGGCCTGAAGAACATCCCCAAGTATTCCCATTTCAGCAATGTGTTCCTGTGTGTGGTCATCACCTGCTTCCTGATCCACACCATGATGAAGAGCCGCCACGGCCGCGCCGTCCTCGCCATCCGCGACAACGAGATCGCGGCCGAGAGCTGCGGCATCCAGACCACCTACTATAAGGTCATGGCCTTTGCCTTCTCCGCTGCCTTCGCCGGTCTGGCCGGTGGTCTGTACGCCTGCTACATCGGCGTTCTGAACCCCTCGACCTTCGGTTTCATGAAGTCCATCGAGATCTTGGTCATGGTCGTTCTGGGCGGCATGGGCTCCATGCTGGGTTCCATCCTCTCGGCAACGGTGCTGACCATCCTGCCCGAAGCGACCCGCAGCTTTGACAGCTACCGCATGGTCATCTACTCGCTGGTGCTGATCCTGATGATGATCTTCCGCCCCGGCGGACTGCTGGGCAGCTACGACTTCTCCATGAGCCGCATCGTGGAGAAGGTCCTGAACGGGGAACTGTTCCGCAAGAAGAACAAGGAGGGTGCAGACCATGAGTGAGTTCCAGACGAGACTGAACAGCGTCCCCTCCGGCGGTTTCCTGACCGACCGCGACAAGGACAAAAAGCCCATCCTCGACGTGCGTGAGCTGGGCATCGACTTCGGCGGTCTGACCGCAGTGGACGGCTTCAACCTGATGATCGGCCGCAACGAGATCACCGGCCTCATCGGCCCCAACGGTGCCGGTAAGACCACCGTTTTCAACCTGCTGACCAACGTGTACCAGCCCACCCGCGGCTCCATCCTGATCGACGGGATGCCCACGGCAGGCAAGAAGACCTATCAGGTCAACCGGATGGGCGTAGCCCGCACCTTCCAGAACATCCGCCTGTTCAAGGAGCTGTCGGTCATCGACAACATCAAGGTCGGCCTGCATGAGTCCATGAAGTACAACCTGGCCTCCTCCCTGATCCGTCTGCCCAACTACTGGAAGGAAGAAAAGAAGTGCACCGAGCGGGCACTGGAGCTGCTGGATATCTTCCACATGGCCGACCTGGCCAATACCCCGGCGGGCAGCCTGCCCTATGGTGCACAGCGCCGGTTGGAGATCATGCGCGCCCTGGCCACCAGCCCGAAGCTGCTGCTTCTGGATGAGCCTGCTGCCGGTATGAACCCCTCCGAGACCGCTGAACTGACCGAGACCATCCGCCGCATCCGCGACGAATTCAACATTGCCGTGCTGCTGATCGAGCACGACATGAGCCTGGTCATGGGCATCTGCGAGGGCATCGCGGTGCTGAACTTTGGCCGCATCATCGCCAAGGGCACCCCGGATGAGATCCGCAACAACCCGCAGGTCATTGAGGCCTATCTGGGCAAGAAGGAGGGCTGACCGATGGCAGATTCTATGCTGAAAGTGGAGAACATCAACGTCTATTACGGCAACATCCACGCCGTCAAGGACGTTTCGTTTGAGGTCCACGAAGGGGAGATCGTGACCCTGATCGGTGCCAACGGTGCCGGTAAGTCCACCACCCTGAAGACCATTTCCGGCCTGCTCCACCCGAAGACGGGCGATGTCCTGTACAAGGGCAAGAGCATCAAGGGCGTCCGTGCCCACAAGATCGTGGAGGCCGGTCTGGCCCATGTGCCGGAGGGACGCCACGTCTTTCTGCACATGACCGTGGAGGAAAATCTGGAAATGGGCGGCTACACCCAGCCTGCCTCCACCATCGGCCCCAACAAGGAAAAGGTCTTTGAACTGTTCCCCCGCCTGAAGGAGCGCCGCAAACAGCTGGCGGGCACCATGTCCGGCGGTGAGCAGCAGATGCTGGCCATGGGCCGCGCGCTGATGAGCAACGCCTCCATGCTGATGCTGGATGAGCCGTCCATGGGCCTGTCGCCTCTGCTGGTGCAGGAGATCTTCGACATCATCCGGAACATCCACAAGGAGGGAATGACCATCCTGCTGGTCGAGCAGAACGCGCAGATGGCGCTTTCCGTGGCCGACCGGGCCTATGTTCTGGAGACCGGCCGCGTTGTCATGGATGGCACCGGTGCCGAGCTGCTGACCAATGAGCGTGTCCGCAGCGCCTATCTGGGCGGCTGAGACACGGTATTATAGAGCAAGCAAAAAGGACTGTCGCGAACGCGACAGTCCTTTTTTGCTCTGTCTCACTTGATGCAGGTGGAACAGGGGGTGTAGCCTGCTGCAATGGCCTCGTCATAGCCGGAGAAGAGGATCTGGTTCTTCTCTGCCGGGAGGTTCGGGCAGGTGGGCAGATGGAACTTTTTGGAGTTCACGTTGCCGATGTAGGCCTGCTGTGCCGTGCTGGATGCCGCCGGGGCGGTGGGGTTCAGCTCGGCGTCGGTGGCGTTCTTGTCGGTGCGGATGGTGTAGTTCTGGCCGTCCGACCCGATGACGACTGTGCCCAGCAGGTCGGTGCGGTAGACGTCTACGCCTGCATCCCGCAGGATGCTCAGGGTCTCCTCATGCGGGTGGCCGTATTTGTTGTTCACGCCGCAGGAGATGACGCCCATTTCGGGCAGGACGGCATTCAAAAAGAGGTAGCTCGTCGAGGTGCTGGAACCGTGGTGGCCCACCTGCAAAACATCGGCCTTCAGGTTGGCCCCGCTGTTCACCAGGTCGCGCTCTGCATCCGATTCCATGTCGCCGGTCAGGAGGAAACTGGTGGCACCATAATCTACCCGCAGGACGATCGAGGTGTCGTTCGTCTCACTGTATTGTGCCACCGGGCCCAGCATCGTCACCGTTGCACTGCCCAGCTGCCAGACGGTGCCCACGGTGGGCACTTCGACCTGCAGGCCCTGCTGCTGGGTGTACTTCACAAAATCCTGAAAGCACTTGGTGGAGGCCTCCGTCACCGGGCTGTACACATGGTTCGCCGGGAAGAAGGCCAGCGCAGCGGCCAGCCCGCCCACATGGTCTTCATGTGCGTGGGAGCAGAAGACGTATTGCAGCTCTTCCACGCCCTGCTTCTGCAAATAGCTGACCACCATGCTGCCGTCGTCCACGTTGCCGCCGTCGTACAGCATGTACTGGCCATCGCACTCCACCAGGACGCTGAGCGCCTGCCCCACGTCGAGAAAGTGCATCCGGAAGCTGTCAGCGGTCTGCACCCCGCTGGATGCCGGGTTCGGGATCACATCGGCGCTGCCGTCCGGAAGGACGGATGCCCCGTCACAGGCCGCAAGGCCCAGGGCCAGCGCAGCGGCCAACGCCAGTGCGGCCAGCCGCCGGAAAGGCTTTCGCCAGAAACTTACTTTTTC
>OBLI01001748.1_pt1 | contig 20311 bp, 15 predicted proteins | sample 1519701 | NCBI WGS metagenome assembly OBLI01 (sample SAMEA3663005, study PRJEB22513) | pig gut metagenome | biome: pig gut; feature: pig-associated habitat; material: faeces | place: France | collected 2012
CATCAATACATAGAAAACCATTTTCACAGACTTTACAATATAATTCAGAGATTTCTTTCATATCGGCTGCTATTACCAGCTCAAGAGATTTCTTTTTGCTGTTATTCTTGTCAAAGACAGTTTCACTATCTCCATATTCTGCCTGCTCAATGATAAATACTTGTGTAAAATGCTTTGTTTGATTTGCATCCGCAAAAATATGATTCCGCATTTTACCACGACATACTATCTTAGATCCTTTTACAAAATTAGAATTGATAAGTCTTGCTGCATTTTCAAATGCCACACATTCAAAATAATCATATCTATTTTTTACGGGATCTGCGTTATCAAATTCGCAACACGTCTCTGCTACTGCTATCGTAAAGACACACATGCTTACAGATTTTCCTTCTATCTGTAAAAGCTTAATCTTCGGTACGGTACAAATTCGTCCACTCAAAATCACGCTATTCATTTAACCCTTGCACCTCTCATTCATAGAACATTTTAATATAGTTTGAAATTTCTTCTGCGGACATTGTCGGTTTAAACATACGCCTCAGCAATCCAGCATCTTCTATGTTTATATGTGCCTTCAATGCAAGCATAGATTTAATCTGCGACAAATCATAATCTTCCAATAAATCTGTCACTATTTCATCACTAAAGAAAAGTTCTCTTTCTTCCGTAACTGTAACAGGTTCCTCATTCACTTCATTATCTATTTCGCCTGGAGAAACATATCCCAAAGAAGATTGTTGATCAACGGTATCACTTATTTCTTCGCTTACCACGCCATTAAATATTTCATTTTCATTGACATTATCAAGTCCAGATTTATCAGCAATGTCGATTATATCCGGGGCAAAAAGGTCTTCTGCAACTTCACCATTTCCTTTCCGGTGCATTAAGATTAAGAAATAAATTCCCTCATATATAATAAAACCGAGAATCATGGTAACCGGAGTAATATTATTAAAATAATTATCAAAAGGATTTCCTACCACCAAACAAAATGCCGTCAGGAAATCAATATTTTCATCCAATACAGCCCCAATAATGCCAGATAACAGATAGCCAAAAAAAATGAAGAATACAGAGCCTATAATGCCGATTGCCAGGAATATCAAGTTTACTCTTTTTTGTTCTTTATTATGCATAACCAATTCATCCTCTCATTACATATTAAGCTGATAGATTGCAGTTATTGCAAAATTGCACCACATCATTATCTGATTCATGATTATAAATCATTTTATAAAGTGTCGTCCTGGATACTCCCTGATCTGCTTTCATAGCTGACTTAACTGACTTAACCGTATCCTGTGCATATTCATTTTCCATTAATTTGATAAATATCAAATTATCCTGCTCTGCTACAGATTTACGTTCAAACTTCATCATGAATAATTTTTCTACCAGGGATGCAAAAATGCCACTATGTTTCTTTATTGTATCCCTTTCATCTTGTATCTCAATAATATCGTCCGGATTATAATCCCAATCATCAACAGGCGCTGAAACATTAAAATCCTCGTTATACTGCTCTTGATCGTCAAATTCCGGATAATCAAAAGATTCTTGCATATTCGGTTGAAAAAAACTTTCTGCTTCTGGCTGGAGTGTGCTTTTATTCATACTGCCCACATTCCTTAATACTGCAATCTCTTTTTCCAATGTCTCTATCTGAACACTTTTTATTTCATTTTCCGATTTATGAGCAGCACAATCTTTTTTCAATTTTTCACATTGTATCTCTAATTCCGATTTTTCCTGTTCCAGGCGGTCATTCTCATTTACAACAGTATTATTTACCTCACCTAACTGCACAATCATTTCTTTCTGTGCCTGAAATTTCTTTTCCAAAATAGTATATGCTGCTTCACGTTTTTTCAAAGAATTCTGCAATCGCTCAAGTTCGACTTTGGAATTCATGAGTACATGCTTATCAGCAATGGAAGATTCCATAATATTCTTCTGTTCGTCCCGGCATTCATTAAGCTCTTTTAACGTATTGTCTAACCGGATATTTAACTGCTCATTCTCATGTTTCAGATGTGCAATAAACTCCGATTCAAGCCTGCTTTCCGATTTTGGATCTACCGCTACTGGCTCTTTTTCGTCACTCGCATCCAACTCACCAATTGCCTTATCTACCAATGCCATAAAATCTTCTGATCCCGATGAATTTTTCTCAATATCTTTCAAGATTTCACAATCCAATCCACTCTGCAATGCCCTGGTAATAATGTCAAAATAATCAATAATGTTCCCACGCTGATCACTTAAAAATTCAACGAAATCATACCATGTAACATTTACATTATGCGCTAAAAGATACTCAAATACTGGAATATCCGTATCATTAAGTGAATCATAATAATCATAGATAGATCTAAAGATACGGACATCAATATTATCTGCATCCGTTAAATGCAATATAAATTCCTGAACTTTTTTCTTTCCATCCTTTTCAGCCTGTCCAGCAAGTACTTTCAATCTTTCCAGGTAATCTTTTACTGAAAGTTCCACAAATACCACCTCCCGCCTATCCTTCAAGATAAGAATATGCGTTTTCACTGTCTTTACGCTCATTCAATGTCAGACTTTGCAGTTCCGAAATTTTCTGATTTATAGCCTCTCTGCGCATTTCCGTTCTTTCAGCATTCTGAATACGAGTGTTTAATCTAACAATTTCTCCACGCATTTCATTGATCTTATTCTGTTGGCTCGACATTACACGCTGTTGAAGATTTAAGAGTGCATTTAACCTCTTAATTTCTTCCTTGTCATTCTCTACCTCATGAACTACTTCGGATGAATATGCTGCAAGTTCAGATGCTGCCAGCTGAAACTTTGCGACAATCTTATTCAGATTATCACTAACGGTACGTGCTGAATTGTCTCCATCTTTTTTAATGCTCATTACCGTAATCAGACTGTTAAACATTTCTGCATATCCGGAATCTTCCTGCTTATCACATTCCTTATCATCAATCTTCTCTGCTCCATCCCCCTGATTTGGTATTTCAAGCAACGAATTGACATCATTATCACTTTCCGGCACTTCATCAGCAGTTTCATTGAACGTTTCCGGCTCATAATCTACAATTTTCTGATAAATCAAAAGTTGATCTGTTTCAGAGCCAAATAACTTTTTGATCTGCTGTAAAGGAATGTCTTTTTCAACCGCTTCAATAAATACAACTGAAAAATCATCAACATCAACTGCTGTGTTCTTTTTCAGGAATGAATCTACCCACTCCAAATGTTCAGGTGTAATTTTCAGATTGTTCATAAAGCCTGCAATCTGAAACAGAAAACGCTGATCCGTTCCAAATTGCTCCGCTACTCCACTGATATATTGTAAAACATCTTCTCGTACTCCCAAAGACGCATCTTTCTGAAGATTGCTGCAAACAAACCGATATAACGCTTTATTGTTCTGTTCCAACTTACTAAAAATATCACTTACATCCGACATATTTTTGTCTTTTAAATATATAATTCTGCATTCATTGTTCATAGGTATCTCCTCTCAAAACAAATTCATTGAATAATTGTTTCTCCTTCTGTTCCAGGTTCATAAGTATTTTCCGTATCATCATATATAATTTCTGTACCAAATTCTTCGTACTCCTCCACTCCGGCATCTCCCTCATTTACAATATTTCCATCCTCATTAGAACCAGATTGTGACTGAATATTTTCTGTCTGAACCTCACCAGAAGTTCCTTCTTCATTACGTTTATCAATCCCTGTTGACGGATCATATATCAGGTTGCCAAAATCATCATATAACTTAATGGGATCATTCCAATTTATATTTTTATCATACGGACTACCATTATATAAAGTTTCATTGCCTGATGCCACATACCGAAACATTCCCGTACCTGCCACGTAGTAATAACCTGTTTTGAACCATTCCGGAATTTTAATTTCAATACAATTACTGTGCAGGAAATCATAATCATATGTAGTATATGATTCTAGTGCACCGAATGTATGAATATTTGCTTTCATCTTAAAATCCTGATAAATTGTTCCTGTATACCATTCACATATATAATCTTTATCCTTCTCCAGATTAAGAACAGTTCCTCCATCAGACATAGATTCTTCTCTGACAGGAGAACCACCTATCTTATCAAGAAATAATGTTGCTACAGATGAAAAATTCTCATTGAGCTGATTTACATCAGATCCTCTATATACATACCCATCAAAGCCATCTCCATTAGCATTTTCTATACGGTAATGCCCGCTGGTGTCACCTATCATGTTTGCAACGCCAATTGTATATCCGTAATCAGAAAATCTCTCCCACTCGATTCCTTCATAAGGAACCTTAGTAGATGATACATATAACAACTTATCGCCCGGATATAATGTTGGAATATCTACATCTTCCGAACTGGAGAACCAGACTGTATGTGTAATAAAACTGTCACTATCCCAGTTCACGCTGCCAGAAGGACACAGCCTAAAAACATCTGAAGCTGCTATTCCTTCAAGATCGTTTTTTATATCGTTACTATTTTCATTGTGCCAGATATAATAGCAGCCATCAGCCAACTCAGCCACTGAGCTTGTCTGTTTTTTGGTCTGCTCGTTCTGCCCGAAAGTATTAAAACTGATACCACCTGTAGAAATCATTACAATAATAAATGCCACAATACCAAGAACGATTAAGAAAAAAATTAAATGTTTTTTCTTCATATTACCTGCCTATCTAGCTGTTTGGTGCTACTATCTGGACAGTATGATGCAATTCTTCCGGTTGCATCGTCTTAATGCCCACAAGCACCGCAACAAACACTACAATAACCACTACTGCTACTACTCCCATCCGGATCAAGAGTTTTCTTTGTGCCTCGTCAGACATCTTTTCTTGCTGTTTCTGCTTTAGTTCAGCATCTTCTTTGATGCGATCAGCCTCCTGGTGTAATTGTTCAAGGTCCTCTGCCGGTTTTGAATAGAATGTTTCTACCGGCTTTGAAATCAGAAGTTTAAAATATTTGATCAACGACAGATCCTCATTGAAATTACACCCAAAAGCCACTCCTAAAATAATGGGAACCAGTGTAAGTATCATTGTAACGTTTATACTGATATCCAATACAAAAGTCCCTACAAGATTGATTGCAATTCCAATAACAATACCACCAATAAAAACTGCTTTCTGCAGCATTGACTGATGATTCAAATATGATATACCCATAAAGGCATCTGTATTTACTTCCTCAAGATTGACATTTCTGTTCATTGATGCCATCTAATTCACCGCCCTCCTAGAAAAATCTGCCTATTACACTGTCTGCTATTTTAACCAGACCCGCAATCACGATTGGAGTAATCATATTCTGTACGGAGATATAAAGCAATTTTTCATTGGTAGATAAACTTGCAAAATCAAATGCAATAAGTCCTCCATTCGTAAGAGCCGTTCCTAATTTTACACAGATTACCATGAATGCTCCACTAATACAGAATCCGAAAAATGTTTTAATGTAACCGGTTGTTACTCGTTCTGCCTCATGTGATCCAGATGCCAATGCTACTGTAATGCTTGAAAAAGGCAATATAGCCAATGGCTTCAAAATACGTTGAAACGCACTCGACAAAATTAATATACAGGATGCCACTATGATTCCTAATGTTACTATTGATGCAATAAAAAATAGCAGCTTTGTCATTGCAATTTCCAGATATTCTTTTGCAAATGCAATAAGATCTGTTCCGAAACTGGTAAAATGAATTTCTGTCTGCGGTGCCAAATCTTCTACATCTGCAATAACACTGCTTAAATCGCCTGACATACTCATAAGATATGTCGCACTACCATTACTGGAAAGCTTATCTGTAACGCCATCTGCAATCTGCATAATATATCCCATTACATCCCATAAATTAGCAAGAATTCCAATTAAAATACAGAATTTCAATCCATCACCAAAGAACTTCCTAACCTGCTGATCTGGTGGAGACGATACCACATCCTTACAAATTGCAATCAGGAAAAATACTATCGCAATTGGTAAGGATATGTCTGTTATGGCATTATACATTAGCCTACAGGTACTGTAGACACTTGAATTAGCTGCTGTTGGCGATGTTGTAAATAATGTCATAGCCAAACTTACCAGGCTATTCCATATCCCATACGCCGTATTAAAAACACTTTCTGTCATAATTTATACCTCTACACCTCATTGAAAATGCCCATCCAATAAAGACTGGCATATCCATTTTGGCATCTTCCGTCATTAGGTCAATGCTGTAATGATTGCAGAAATACCAATCATGATAGCCCCTGCTACAATGGTATAAATAGCATTGTACTCACCATTCTGGTCCTTTTTCTGGAATGCTTCCGCAAACTTCAATCCACCAAATCCTAAGACAATTACTCCTGCCGCTGCTACAATGGAAATAAAGACCGTTTTCAGCTTATTGATAGGATTAAGATATTCTGCTGCATATACTGGTGTGGCTGCACACATATAAGAGATAGTCAGGGCAGTAATACTGCTCATGATTGCCTGCTTACTCCTCTTAAAAAATGTTTTCACTTTCTCTTTGATTTTTAACATTGATTTAACCTCCTGTGTGTTGTTTTTTTATTTCTGCAAGGCGTCTTGATGCCGCCTGCATATCGTCAACTGACATATTGCAGTTGAAAAACTGTGTTATTTCCTCAAATGAGCATCCCATAGTGATCAATGCATTCAATGCATTTATTTGAGTAGGAATAAATCCAAGATTTCGCAACCTTTGAACAATGATAATCTGATCATCCGAATAATTGTCAAAATCCAATTCTGATTTTTTCTTATCCTCGATATATTCTGCTGTGCTGCTATACACTTTTCGCCAGAACTCATTTGTAGTTGCATCCTTGCCTGGAAGTGGCTGATTATTGTTTTTCAATACAGAAACCGCATCCAAATCAAGCTCGTTCAAATTGATTATCTTTACCCCAGCTTCATCACATTGTTTCAGATATTCAGATGCCTCTTTGCCAATTAAAACCTCTGGAAGCTGCTCACAACATGATTTTTCATACTCATACTGTGAAATGCCGGCATCTATTTTTCTTCTAACTGTATATGGTTTTTTTCGAGTTAAAAGTGGGCATAAAGGGCTGTTTTCAAATCTGACCTTGTCTACCCATAAAGGGTTAGCTCCCTTAACTCTGATTGCACAATATCCATCTTTTGCCATATTGTAAATATCCTGTGCCGGGAACAAATAATGCTCCATTACATCCTCATTCTCTGATGAACTTCCCTGCCCTCCTCTTGTAAGTCCTGTTGTCTGTTTATGGATTGTATGTTTTCCAAATTCCTCCGAAAGAGTTTTACAGCTTTCATTATCCGGACCGCCAAGTATAATCGTCGTTGACATATTAGAACGTAAATTCTTATCCTGATCATTCTGTGGAAATTTATCTTTTAGCTGCAATAAATTCTGAATGATAATTACTACGCTGATTCCTCTGGATCGCATTGTAGAAGTTAATCCTACAAACGCATCCGGCAATGTAACATTGTAAAACTCATCCATCAAACAGGTTAGATGATTCGGCAGCGTCTGATGTAAAGTAGGATCATTCTTTGTAATGGAATAGAGCTTGTCGAAAAATAACGAATATATCATAGAAGGGATCCAGTCAAAATGACGCACGCTTTCCGATGTTACTATATACAATATGTATTTTCCGGTAGGTGCTTTCTTCGTTTTTCTTCCATATCCAAACGTATTGATAAAATCAAGATCATCCGATGACAGTAAATCTACAACACAGTCCAGCTTCATATATTTGCAATGTGCATCCAGAGATGACACAATCGATGACGCTGTTTCCTGTGCATTTGTATATATCTTTTCAACATCCCGGAACCCTTTTAATTCCTGACCATTATGATCCTCTTTCCATTTGTTATTGGCTCTGATGAAACGCTGCATTAAACAATTAGGATCAGAAATATCTATGGCTCCAGTCTGGGGATTGGCACGTACCGTATCGCAGTTTAGAAGTTCTACAAAATGTGCCCAGTCACGCTTGCTCTTAGGATATGTATAGTGCATGAGATAAAAAATATCCGTCAGAAGCACTTGCGCCATATCCTCAAAGAATTGATCTCCAGAAGATGCATCTTTATTTTTTGTTGCTTTGAAAAGAATTTCACATAAACTCAAAATGTCCGATTCAGTCTCTATGTACATAAATGGGTTAAAATGGTGGCTATTAGCCATTCCCATTTCTGATTCACAGTCAATAACAAATACTCCGTATCCGTTATCTTCAAAAAACTGACCACTCTGTTGTGAAAGCTCTCCTTTGGGATCTGTTACAAGATAACTGCCTGCCAATTGTGAAAGCATCGGACGTACCACTCTGAACGATTTACCAGTACCCGGCGGACCGATTATTTCAATATTCAAATTTGAAGTAAGCTTGTTATCTATATTCAAATACACTCCCTCTCCCATCCAGTAATTGTGAGTATTCACATACACCGGCTCTTGTGGGGGAGATGCATCACCAAAGTTAATTTCCACCACATGGGATTTATCATGGTTGCCAAATTTTTTTGTGAATTCTACAGGATTTCCCCACTTTGCATCACCATATTCACGACCGGAAAACGGATGTTGTATCTTCGTTATATAAACCAGATACCCTAAAGTCCATACAAATTCAAATACCAGTGCTGTACCAGGAGTTGCCCTTGTCACACCTGCTATGAAATGATGCTGTTCAAATACAAAAACATAAAAATTGTCAAGCCATTCAACCAAAGTACAATCCGGTACCCATGATGCACCATATAAAAATGCTGCATACAGTACGATGCAAAAACCTACCATATAATGGACTAATTTCTGCTTTGGAGTTGTCTGTTCATTCATTACCATATTGGTTCCAGAATTCATGCCATTTACCTCTTAGTTGCAGATCTGACATGAGATACTGTATTGGCAATTCCTTCTCCCATTACTTCTTTAATTTTGCTTTGAGCTTCTTCCGGTGTAATAGAGATATTGGTTACTGCCCGATTCGTTTTCTTAACAAATGTAGGCTTTGAATTTTCATCAATAGTAAATTTTGCCTTACCATTGACAATACCTTCATTTTTAGTTGAAGAAAACTCAAGTCTCTCATCATCAGAAAGGATCATGCAAAGCTTTCCATTTTCTCTGATAAGCATCTCCGGATCACAGATGATATCAACATCTGTGCCAGTAATGTTCGCAGAAGCAAATCCCTTTTTCTGTTCTGAAACTGCATTTAACACTTCAGCTTTTGCTTCTGCTGAGGAAAAAACCTCTTTTCCCTCTTTTAACCGTTTCTCAATATTTTCTTCTGCAGGTGACTTAACTTTTCCATGATATTGCAGATATGCCTGCAATTTTTCTTCGGTTTTGAATGCTCTGCACTGTGTTTCTTCAAGGACACCGGCCTTATCCATCAGCTTCGGAAGCTCTGTACTGTTCCACTTTTCTTTCGTCATATCCTTATCAGAGCATGTGTAAATTTCGCCATTCTGTGTTTTAACAGAATAATTACTGTAGACCAGTCCAATATCATCCTGCTTGAATTCTCTGGTAACTATTGCTCCAATATCCGGAACATAAAACATAACTTTAGAATTCGGCATATAACTTTTATCTCTGACAGGCTGAAAGCTCTCGCTGATGCTGAATTTTGCACCAATTTCAACACCTTTTTCATATTCTGCCATTGCAACTTCCGGATTCTTTTCAAAGTCAGTTCCTTCAGATTTCTTTAAAAATTCCTGAAAACTGTCTGTTACTTTTTCCCCGTTTACTACATCTTCACCGTAGTCTACCCATTGCTGCACTTCGTCCCTAGCCTGTTTCAGATTTTCGATTTTTGTCTCAATCTTTTCTTTTTCTTTGGGATCCGTACAGCTTAACAGCTTTTCTTCCTCCTCTGCGATCTGATGACCATAATCATTTACAGACTGCTTATCTTCATCTAACCGCATGGATGCCACTGCCTTGTAAATCTGCCCCCACACAGCAGCTTCCTGTGCCGGAATCATCAAAGGGACAAGTCCATCATTCGGAGTAAAGTCAACGCATTTTGCAAAGTGCATACCTTTCTCTGTTGCTAACCGTACAACCTCATCAAAATCTACTTCCCTGATATCTAATGTCTGTGGGGGTGCGCCCTCGCTCAACTTAAATATGTCTCGAACATCTTTTTCCCCTGGCGTTTTTAATTTGCTATCATCAATTTTCCCTTTCGCTTTCACTCCCAGATTAAACATTGCCTTGATTGCTCTTGCCATGAATGCTGCTACTTCTAAAGATGCCTTAAAAACCATCTTTACTCCATTCAGTTCCATTTCACAGACCTGCGCTATCTCATCTGCCATCTAATAAGCACCTCCTATACTTAATATATAAAATCTAACAACAATCCGAATTCAAAATGTTATGTTAAAAACCACAAAAAAACATAAATGTTGATATATATGCAACTTTTTTGCAAAAAATTAGCACCCTCCTAAGGTGCTAATCTTAATCTGATATTATTATCTATCCTAAATCGGTCTACTGATATTCACAACGTTATTGGTACGCACATCGCAATATACCACGCCATAGCTCGTCCCCCTGGCTTCCACCATCTTATCTACTCCATTCACTCGCCCTACATAGATTGCAACGTGGTAGATTCCCATGTAGCGTCCGTTATCCTTTCCACCATAAAATATCAGATCCCCTGGCTTCATATCTCCGGCTATTGTCTTTCCAGCATTCATCATCGCATGGCATTCCTCGGCTGCTGAATAGGCTCCATTGTTCGATATATCCATTACAATATCTCTATAAGCTCGATAAGCTAATGACGAACAATCAAATATATTCACATGCAAATTACCATGATAGTCCTGATCATACGCACACCCAACCTTGCTGAGTGCATATCTGAGCATCTGTTCCTGCTCTGCACTCATATCACTGTAATTCTCATAGAGCGCAATAATAATACTTTCCAAGGTTTCATCTGATAAACTGGTATAAAGATAACCATCTCCATTTACATCTAAATCATAAGACTCTCCTGAATCAGAACCAAGAAGACCACCGACAGCTGTAAAAGTAGCCATCGTAATAGCCACAATCACAAAAATAAAACAGATAGGAAGAAAAATCGTAGATGCAAGAGATGCGAAGTATTTTACCAATGTGCCTCCGATACTTTTCAGAACATCTGTTGCTGCCTGCTTCAAAGTATTGGTAAATGTTTTCAATAATCCGCTGCTTCCATCTTTTAATAAATCTCCGGTTCCCTGGCCAGACATATCTCCAAGTTGATTCTGGATATCTTTTTTTCCTTCAAACATTTTAGAAACTGCTGTAAGGGCAGCCGCTTTTCTCAACTCTTTTCTTTCACTCTTTTTGGCTGCTTTGTTTTCAGACATACTTTGTTCAAGTTTTTCCTGCCTGGTCAAGTTTCTAGGCTCAAATTGCGAGCTAACCTTATCTGAGTTAAAGCTGGTTGCCACTCCCGTTTTGTTTGCTGCCGCAACCTCTCCCTTTGAGGAATCTGCCTTAGGAGATACTACCGCCTTTTCTACTGTTTCCTTATTTCCGTTCTTTTCAGTTTCGATAAATAGAGCCTGGACTGCTTCAGTCTCGTATTTGGAATGAAATCTTTCATCAATCAGATTTGAAAAATCTTCCATTTCATTTGAAAATGTGGTATCTGACTGATTAAAATAGGAGTTGATGCTCTGATTCTCTTTTTCATCCTTTTCAGCTTTTATTTCCCTTTTTAATTGTTTAATTTCTTCTTTTGTCGATTGTTCTATTTCTTTATAACGATCTTTTTTCCGAAAGTGACGCTTAGAACTATGCTGAATAGTTGTTTCTATCTTTGCGTCTGCAATGGATGCCAATGCATCCTGATTTTCTGGGCGCACATCTTCAAATACCGTTGATGCCTTATCTGTAAAGCTGATTGCTTTATTGCGAAATCCTTTTTGATCTGTCCTATCTCGTCCTTTACTCAAGGAGATCTTACTGTGCAATTTACCTTTCTTATCATACGCTGCCTCAAATTTAGCTCCACCTCCAGCATCCGTCTTCCGCTCATTCCAGGCATATTTATCATGTTCCAATGGGTTTGCATGTTCAAATACTCTTTCCCCAGCTTCATCTATAAAATCATAGTGAATGAATTCTTTTTCTTCTGCTACGCTCTGTTTTTGCACATTTGTTTTTTTATGTAATAATGGCACACTCGACACAGATCCTACATTCTTTTCAGGTTGTTTAACAATTTCCGCAGGCATAATTGGAATATCAGTTTCTGTATCAACATTTTGTTCCGGCTGTACTTGTTGCTCAGAAGTTGCATTGATAGGAATATTATATCCTCTATTATTTACGATATTGGGCGTACTTCCTTTAAATGTACCACCTTGCAATTCTGTTTTTTCGCCGTTGTTGCTTTTAACATCAAATACTTCTGTCCCACTTTTAAATTTCTTTATTGCATTATCATCTGAAAAAGCCGACATAATTAACCTCCCAGCTTTCTGTTTCTTATATAGCTGAATCCTGATTGTTTCCGTCTGTATTCACATATTGATATAGTTTGCACTCATTACTCATACGCATATCGAATGGTACTGTAACCGGTCCCATTTTCAATAATCCGGTACCTTTGGACGCACCCTCGACAAAATTAAACATTGCAGGACTAATAGAAGGAAGAAAATCTGCCAACAATCTTCTATCAATCGTAGACTGGTTCAGCATCGCAAAATATTCGGTATTACTCAATATAGCTGCTAATTTATCAGAATTTGGTGATTTATTGATCAAGTCTGTCATGTTCTGGGTGATTCCAGTCATAGATCCATGGAGTTTTCCAACTTCCTTCCACAGCTTAATTACATAGTCTGCAACAGCCGGTACCCCAAGCAGTTCATGAAATTCATCAATATATACATTTGTCCAGTTACCTCTTGCAAAATTCCACTTGATTTTCGTTTTTACGATTTCCAGCATAACTAGCATACAGGTAACTCTAAGATTTTCTTTTATACCACTAATATCAAACACAAGGAATTTGCGATTTAAGTCTATATTAGTTTTATGATTGAATAAGTTTAAAGAACCATTAACAAAAATTTGCATATGGGCAGCAAGTTTCTGAGCAGTAACATCATTTTCCATATCCTTTAATTTTTGATATACGTCTTGTAATGTAGGACTATATTTTCTCTCTTGTTCTTCCGCCGACATATCAGTAATTATTGGTAATGCCGTATTATCTTTTTGCATATATGCCGGAACACTAAATTCTGTGACCTCTCCTGATTCTCCATTCAATTTTTTTCGCATTGCATAATTTTCAGAATAGACCTGGTCTATGACCTTGTCCAATATGCCCTGCTCACCGGAATCAATATCCCTTCTCATGCAGCTCGATAGCAATGTAATAATAAAGTCTGTCTTTTCTGCAATAATTTCCTGAAGTGTAGCATAATCTACTCCTTCAAAATTTACATCCATCGGATTCACATATATTTCTTTTTGAGAGTCAAAGGATACTACTGAACCATTTACGCCTGGTGCATGAGCAATCCCTTTATACTCATTTTGAGGATCAATGATCAGTATCTGATCTTCCGGATTCAAACATCTATTACTTATAATTTCACATTTTGCAAACACAGATTTACCGCTTCTGGTTTTGCCTAAAATCATTCCATGATAGCTATCCAGCAATTTTCTATTGGCTATGATTGGATTCTGGCTTAATTTGTTAATTCCATAATAAGTTCCATTGTTATCATTCAGCTCTTGTGTTTTAAACGGCATATACATTGCAAGACAAGGTGCTGAAAAATTAGCCATACGTTTGAATTCCTGAGCACCAAACATAAATGTAGAGTTAATACCCTGTCGCTGCATATGGAAGCATGGTTTTACTTCAAATGATTTTACACCTCCGACTGCAATGATTTGTTCTGTAATTTCATCGAGTTCCTGCATACTTTTTGCCAAAAACATAATCATGATAGTGGTGTTAAAGAAATGATCATCTCCACTTTCAACCTGGCGAGATAATTTAATAAGCGAATCTTTTTCTGTTAATAACTTATCATTTGCATCTGCCAGAAAATCATGGTTATCACGATTTCTCTTTTTTTCCCGTTCTATCTGAAGTCCTACGGATGAATGTTTTCTGGTTATTTCCTGCTTATATCCGGATAAATCCAGCAATTCATTATTTATAGTAATATAATTAGTGGAATTGATTTTTGCCAATTCTGCAATTGTATCTGATTCCAGAGATTGTGCATGTTTGGAAATATACATTACTCTACCGTACTGTTTTCCATTCAGTACAAAATAATCATTATAAAATGAAATGGTTTCCGGAGATACAACATCAATCCAATTTTTATTATGTCGAATGCATTCTTGTAAATCGAACTTATAATTTGTCATAATTCCAGAATGGGTAAAGTTAAACCAGGTCTGCATCCTTTGGTTAATACTGATTGGTTCTAATGTAGAACCTGCCATACCATTGATGCCGATCTGCACCAGGGAACTGCTCAAAGTAGCTTCAATACTTGAGAACATATTTTTAGCATCCCGGATATTGTTTGCATCTACTGTTAATGTAAAATATATTGTCTGATACAATCCTTGTTTTGCGTCGGTTACCTTTTCATTAATCACCTCATTAAATGCATCACAAAGATCATCCATATCATCATTACGCTTTTTATATAAAATTCTTTTACTGAATGAGTTTTTATCCACATATTCATTTGCAACTGTATAGGAAAAACGACAATTTACACTATTCAGCACTTTGCTGAAATTGATAATAATTGTTTTTTGTTCCATATCTGTTACACCAGCAAAATTGATATCTGATAAAACAAAGCTTTTAGAATACTTTCCGTTATTTAAAGTGAATATTCCAGAATCATCTATTGCCTTTACCGGAAATACTTCTTCCGCAGAGCGTGGATTCATGTATAACGGTTGATCATATAATTTAGTTTTTCCATATTTTGTATGTAAGTTCATATTGTCACCTCATCTACAGTAATAAATCACTAATCATATTACAGTTAACATTTTGCATTGAACTAAAATCTCGCAATCCCAGTGAACTGGAACTAAAAAATATTTCTCTTGCACGCCCGGCTCCTGGCATAATCTGTATATTTTTAGAATCGTAAAACTTCATAAGATACTGTTCCATATCTATAACCTGTTCTTCCGTATCAACCATAGCTGTCACAAGATAACTCATATTTATGATTTCATTATCATGTAATTCTATTTTTTCTGTAGAATATTTTCTGTTTATATCATATTGATAAATTTCTTTATCGTCATCGTTGTACTTTCTGAAATCAACGCATAACTGATATGTCCCTTCTTTTTCATAAAACATCTGCGACATATCTTTCATCTCGTCCGGATAATTCTTTCCTACCAGCGTTATGCCATATCTGTTTCCACTTACAAATTTCCCATCATCCGATTCCTGACACTTGTTAAACAGTTTATGTATTCCCTTTTTTACAAATAACTGTCCTGCATCCATCTGTTTCATTTCTCCAGTACTGTTGAGATAGATATAGCTCAAACTACTGTCCAGATCACATTCCAAAATAGATATGTTTAATATACCTGCAATCTCTGATTTTAATTTTTCTTCATAATCACAAATAATCGCCTGTGCTTCATAATAAGATTCAGCTCTATATGAAACGGTAAGAAACATATAAGCAGACAGTCTGTCATTTTTGTTCTTTACACACATCGTAAGGCGCATCCTGTTGTCAAATAATCTACAAAGTGCCTTTATAAGTTCATTCTTTTTATTCTTTAAAATAGCTGGTCTGAATGTATATATCTTCTTATAAATCCCATTTCCACAGAAAAATACATGCTCTTGCTCCTGAATTGCCATTACTCCCAATTCCTCTTGTGCAGATATTGACAATTGTCTCAATGAATTATTGATATCTCTGATACGTTTTTCTTCCAGTCTACGCTGCTTTTTTTCTTCATTCATGTTTTTCACCTCTATCATTTGCGCCAATTTGGCGCAAATATAATTAAAATCATTATTTAAGTTTCAATTCATCTTTTTTGTTATATACTTTATGATATTTCAATTGACCGATTTCATTGTTCCAACCCTCTATTTCCAAAATTTCGTCAATGCTGAAATTACTCATGTGTATTAAACAGAAAGGTATAGATGCAAGCATTTCCTCCAGCGTTTCTACAGAATAATCAGAAATATATTTTGCGCACTGTGCCAGTCTTCTGACAGAGCCGGCTGCATTATTACTATGGATTGTCCCCATGAATCTAGCGCCTGTACTCATAGCTGTAGTAAATACATAAAGTGCTTCTCCTCCCTTGATTTCACCAATGATAAAGTTATCAATATCCTGTAATAATCCAAGCCTTAATTCATCCTCAAGCGAATATTCTATTTTCCCGTTGACACGTTTCAATTCTAAAACATGCTCAAACTGCATTTGTGGATGATTGTTTGAATATAATTCATCTGACTCTTGTGATACCAGTACAGATTCATTATATGGAATAATATCTAACATATTATTAAGGAGCGTTGATTTGCCCGATCCTCCTCTTCCAGATATTAAAAAGCTATAACCAGATAATATTCTATCTTTTATATATGCAATTGTTTCATCATCCAACATATTTGCTTTCTTTAAATAATCCCAAGAATATTTCTGTTTAGGTGTTTTACGAATATGTATGATGTTATTTTCTGTTGAAACTACATAGGATAATTCAATGTCAATTCTCAAATAGAAATTGTCTACGCCTTTACGATCTGTACAATGTTGTAATGAAGCTTCTTCATTCATTGTGAGTCCATTTATACGCAAAATTCTATCAAACCAGCGATTGTAATCTTCTTCACTGGCAAAAGACAAATTAGTCACATATCTTTTACCATTTGCTTTGCATGTAATTTGATTCCACTTATAAACTTTAATATCCGACACATCGGCTGCCTTAATCAATGGTGTTAGAACATAATAACCAAAAACACTTTCCTGAAATAAATCCATCAATATTGCCTGTGCTGCCTCACCACAATCATTATTAAATGCAATAAATTCCTTTGCCTTATTCATGAGCATAATAAAATCTTGTTCAGTTCCCTGTATGCATTTGGTAATCATAGCCGGGTTCAAATCAACAATATTAGCTTTCAAATTTATAAAATCGTTTTTTATCTTTGGATGTTCATATAAAGATGACACATGATATATTTTCGATTGCAAATGTATGTGTTCATAATCATCATCTGATTTATACTCATAGTTCGGTTTATAATTTAATTTCATGTTCACTACTTCCTTTGATTACTACTTACTTTTCTGTTCTGACTATCAAGTACATATTTTCGTGCATCCTGGATATTACCAAATTCCATGACCTTATCAGAAAAACCATATTTATTCTGCAATTCAACAATTTGTAAAAAACCATCCTGATTTTTTTCTTGCACAATAGGTATTTGAATAGTCTTCTGATGCAATCCGAATTTGTTTATAATTTCTATATTTAATTGATCATTTTCTTTGGATGCAATTGCTATATAGTTCGGTGTTCCGCTATCAATAATGACATTCTTCGTTTTTTCATCATATACATGGTTTATTGCCTGTGCAAAGCTATACGCTGCTTTTGCCTTTGGATGCGAATTATCGATTAATTTCTCATCCTCTACTGCTGAATATGCTTTCGCTGTTGCATACTGCTCAAATCGTTTGCAGGATGATACCTCATATTTTTTCTTTATCTGTTTGATTGCATCGTTGAAATTCCGATCATTTCCTTTATTACTTATATGCTCAATGATATTTCCTGACGAATCCATCACAGATACATTAAACATCTGATAGCTTTTTCCATTCTCATCAATTCCCAGCGTTTTAATAATTTTAAATACAACATCCGTACCAGTTGATGACACATAAAATGAATCCATTTCAATAGTTTTATCTTTTCTATTATAAATACCTATAATATCTTCAAAATTGTCTTTTATATCCATCCTCATTCCACGCCGCAAAACATACTGTTTTAACTCTCTATACTGTGTAGAAAGTTCATTCAACTGTGCATGGGCATATAGCAAGCGTTCATCGCATTCTGCAATAAAATCAGCCACCTCAAAGATTTCTTTTCCGTAGTTTTCCTTTAATCTCCTTGTTAATTTTCTATATTGTTCAAACTCTGAACGATATTCTGTAACATTCTGGTGTTCATAAAGGTATGCTTTTTTTTCGATTTCCTTCATTTCATCATATATTTTTATGATTGGTCTGTACTTCTTTTTGGCATAGGAAACCATCTTTTTGTCATGTTCAACCTGCTTTTTAGCAGCAATTATTCCATCAAGTGCATCCTGAAGGGTGCCGGAATCAGAATAATATTCCACATATGATCGTATACGTTCAAATAAATTTAATTCATTTGCAATTTTGTTAAGCTGCCAATTCATTTCCCGGTTTTCTCTCCAGGGATTCTTTCCTAACTTTAATTCATGAATTACTTTCTTTTTTTCAACATCTGACATCTCCTTATATTTTTTCATTTGAAATGACACTGGTTCAAATACATTATCTGGCTTGACTAAGACAGAATAATTTTCTTTATTCTGTAAGGACAACTTTTCCTTTTTTGATACAATACGTTCGACGATTGCATCTCTTGTATAATTGGTTCCCAGATTATGAGTACGGACTGCCTTCGTCATTCCAGGTATTTTAAGAGAAATATGCTTCCCAATTCTTGCTTCAATTCCTTGTTCCTGTAAATTGTTTAAAAAAGATTCAAAAGTATCTGCCTTTTCTATTGCCATATCAATAGCATCCCGCAATTCCATTTTGAGTTGCGCATAAGGATAGGCAGATGCACTTTTTTTCTTTCCCCATTCACTATTAGGTGTAAAGTTATACCACTTTGCATATTTATTGACACATGGTTGAAGCCGTTCCTCTATATATTTATTATCTTGATGTATTTTTTTGCCATTCAGCCCTACCGAATTAACAATGATATGTATATGCAAATTGTCAGTATTAGTATGTACCGCAAAAATCGCCTGGTTATCCGGAAAAAGCTCTTTTAATACATCCTGGCATAATTGCATAAGTCTTGGAGCATTGGCAACATCCGATTCTTCTACTGGCAAAGAAATCATCATATGTAAAGCTGCCCTTCCTGATGTTTTTCCAAAGAATTTTTTTACATTCATCATTTCTCCAACTGCTGTTGCAGTATCAGTAGATATAATGTTGTGTACACCAACATACGCACCAGAAAAAGTTTTCAAATCATTTTCAACATACTTGCATTCTCTTGTTAATTGATCCAGAGTATTGATATCTAATTTAATTTCCGTTTTTTCATCATTCAGAATATAAGTGATAGAGTCCGAAATTTGTTCTTTTGCACCTTTTGTGATTGATTCGCCTTTGATATTCCACACTTTAGCCACAATCCCAGAGCTCATTTTTTCTCCTTATCTGTTTGCGCCAAATTGGCGCAGTTATCAATCAAAAGTTTTACGTTGGCGTTTAGTATTCCAATTTTTTCGCATAAATGCATTTTACTTACAGTATCAAAACTGTCATTTATTAAGATTTCATGCAAATGTGTATTTATTTCTGCCATTTGCCGAATGATTTCTTTGTGCTGGATAAAGGTGGGTACTCGATTTTCATTCACTGCAATCAAATACCTGACAAACGCCGATTTGTTAAAACCGAGATCAGTTCGTCTGCGTTCAAATAAATCTATATCCTCACTGTTCATAGTTATGGTAAATCGTTCCATAAAAATATCTCTCTTTCCATTTGCGCCAATTTGGCGCAATTAGTATTGTTCTAACATACTGTCATCAAATTCTATTAATGGTGCATCTTCACTTTCTGGGACATTATCCGAAAGAGTTAAATCATCTTGAAAGATATCCGGAGAAGTTTGTGCCAAATTGGCGCAAACTTCTCCGTCCGCTGCCAAACCGCCTATACACTTACTAATTTTTTCAAGTCTGATTTTAATTTCTTCAATTTCTTCAATAGGTACCAGTTGCATTTTTTTAGAAACACCATTTATTGAAGCAGTAATATACCATTCACCTCTAACAAGTTCTTCCGCAAGTTCTTGTTTAAGATTGTATTCTGTTCCTTTATGTATTTCCGAAATATACAACTCAATGATTTCTCTATTAAACTTGTCA
>OBLI01001749.1_pt1 | contig 20289 bp, 21 predicted proteins | sample 1519701 | NCBI WGS metagenome assembly OBLI01 (sample SAMEA3663005, study PRJEB22513) | pig gut metagenome | biome: pig gut; feature: pig-associated habitat; material: faeces | place: France | collected 2012
TACATATGTGGCAAAGCGCCAAGGAGAGATCGCATTTTCGTCGAAATTTCCGGGATCGATCCGTGCAGTGGAGGTGACACCGGGGAATGGAATTGTTGTGCAGAAGGGTTCTTTCCTTGCGTCCTTTGGAGATATCACCAATGAGGTATTCATCCATGAGAAACTTGGCAGGGGATTTTTCGGTGGAGAAGGCTTCCTGATGCGAAGATTCAGTGGTACAGGAATGGTCTTCTTAGAGATTGACGGATCCGCGCATGAGTACGAGATTCCGGCGGGGGATTGTAAAATTATCGATACCGGGTATGTCGCAGCGATGTCAGAATCCTGCAGAATGGAGATTCGTAGGGTCAAGGGCGTTGCCAATGTCCTGTTTGGCGGTGAGGGGTTGTTTCACACTGTCGTGTATGGACCGGGAAAAGTCATCTTACAGAGTATGCCGATCGCATCTACTGCGATGCAGCTTTACCGCTACATGCCGCATCCATCTTCCAATTAGAACTATTTTGTGATAAAAAAGGCCTTGTTGGGAACCCTTTGAGGAGTTCCTGCAAGGTCTTTTTTGGGGCAAACAAAAACGAAATCCTTCTTGAAACCGCATACACCAGGGCATATAATAAAAGCGAATCAGACGCTTGCCAGGCCGATCGGTGTGCGTGATTGGATGAAGACAAAAAATAGGATAGATGTTTGTGATGAGGTGGAAATGATATTACAGAGAATCGGGGAAGACATCCGGAAAAATGGAATGGTGTTTGTGATCGTGGCAATTTTTTTGGTGATCTGCAATTTGTTATTCGGAACAGTTTGTCCGATCGCGTATTTTTTTGGAGTGCCTTGTCCGGGATGCGGAATGACGCGGGCGTCATTTGCCTTGCTTCGAGGGGATTTTCGTCTGGCAGCACAATATAATGCCACCATCTATCTGTGGGCACTATACGGAGTGCTTTGGCTGATCGATCGATATGTGATCGCAAAAAAGGGCAGACTTTCGATGGTGCTTTTGATCATTGTATGCCTGATTACGCTTGTATATTATGGTTATCGGATATATACAGGAACAATGGTAGATGTTGGAACACCGGGGAAAATAAACTTGTTATTTGCCGATTTCTGTTATAAGATGTAGAAGAGTAGTTATGAATGAAATCAGGTGTGCTGAGGAACCCTGAGGAAGGAGAAAAAACATGGATAACACAAATTTTAATCAACAGCCGGCGAACCAGCAGCCGGTAGCACCGCAGCCAACTTATGCATCACAGCCGACGATTCCGGCTGGGTATGAGCCAATCAGTATGTGGGGATATTTTGGATATGAGTTATTGTTCAGTATCCCATGTATCGGATTTATTTTCTTATGTGTATTTGCTTTTGGCGGAACGCAGAATGTGAATCTGAAGAACTTTGCCCGTTCCTACTTCTGTTTTCTCATCATCGCAGTTGTATTGCTGGTTGTGTTGCTTGTTTTGACAGGTGGAATTGCTGCAATCGCAAGTATGGATATGTAAGCATGAATTGTAAGTCAGAACATGACATCAGGATGAAAAAGTGTGTTACCGATGCGATTGGTAGCACATTTTTTGATATATAATAGAATGATACCAGTATCAAAGGTTATGCGTTTCATGCAGGGTAGGGTAGAAATAAGATGGCTGAAAAAAGAAATGTATTACGATATCTATTATGGCGCGGAGATCTGACATTTGAAGCAGACCCCATCAATCCGGTGGATGCGCTGATCTTTTCCATTCTCTCCTATGCGAATCTGGATTTTGTCAACCGGGAGCGTGATCCGGGCAGGAAGTATACGATCGCTATGCTGCCGGAGGAACTGAAGCGAACGGAACGGGAAGAAGGAAATTATGGGCCGAAGCAGTTTGCGGCTTCGGTGAAAAAACTGATTCAGATGGCAGCAGATTCCAAGCGATTTCGGGATGTCACCATCCGGTGTTTTCAAAGCATCCTGAATGATGAAGTTCAGATGCAGTTTGCGGCGGCGGCTTTTGAACTGCCGGGACAGGCGGTTTTTCTTGCTTTTCGCGGTACCGATGCGTCTCTGGTGGGCTGGAAGGAAGATCTGAACATGAGCTTTACGGATGGAATTCCTTCACAGATCGCGGCGAGACTTTTTGCAGAACAGGTGATTACGGAAAAAGATCGTCATTTGTTTTTGGGCGGGCACTCAAAGGGCGGAAATCTGGCGGTGTGGGCAGCGACAAATCTGGAGGAGGAGAAAAAACGCCGGTTGGAAGGTGTCTACAATAACGACGGACCGGGCTTTAGCGAGGAATTTTTACGTTCGCCACAGTATCTGGCGATCCGCGGTAAGGTTTATTCCTATGTGCCGGAATCCTCGATTGTCGGTATCTTGATGGAGCATGATGCGTATACGAGTATTCGGAGCACCAATCCGTCGATTTTTCAGCACGATCCGTTCTCGTGGTGTGTGACCGGGAATCATTTTGATGATGCAAAAAAACGAACGGTCATCGGACAGCAGATGGATCATTCGATTAATTCCTGGATCAAATCGCTGACAAGGGAAGAACGCGAGCAATTTGTCGACAGTATCTGGACGGTTGTCTCCGCATCCAATGCAAGGACATTGGATGAACTAAATGCGAGCAAGATCAAATCTGTGCTGTCTATGCAAAAAGCCTTTGCCACCATGGAACCGGACAAACAAAAACAGCTCCTTGCATGTGCAAGCAAGCTATTGTTTGGTACCAATAGCAAACAGGATCAGGAGGATGATACCGGGTTTGATTGGTGAGGGCTGATGAAGCAAAGATGGGTGGATGAAGGAAGAAAGGAATGGAGATATGGTAATCAATATACAGGGATTATTTGAAAATCATGAAAAAATGATACGGATCAAGAGTCAGTCTGCTTATGAGAAAAAGATGGCGGAGTTTCGGGAAAATCAGGGTGCTTGTTTGCAGGAGTATTACAACATGATTGATTTTGACGAGGATAAAGAGCAGGCGCTTGAACAGGCGTCGGAGCAGTTTGCGAAGGAGGCCTTTGCTTCTTTTGAGAAAAAAGGCAGGGTGAAGATGAACCGGCTGGGTCCCCTGAACCTATATATGGTTTTTTTCGTGTTCCCAACGATCTTACAGGAGCGGTATGAAGACGGAACAGAAATCTGCGAGTCGTTAAAGACACAGTGGAACAAGGTTTTCCTGGGAGCGACCATCGGGTATGCGGATTATGAGACGTTAAAAAGCGGATTTCGAACCACCTTTCTTGGAATACCAATCGGAAAAAACAAGTAGAAGAAGAGGAGAAAAAATTGGTTCTCAATACAACACTTTGTTATATCGAAAAAGACGGGCAGTATCTGATGCTGCTACGCAATAAAAAGGAAAAGGATTTTAATAAAAATAAATGGATCGGCGTCGGAGGAAAGTTTGAGGAAGCGGAAAGCCCGGAGGAGTGCCTGCTTCGTGAGGTGAAGGAAGAGACGGGACTGACGCTGCTTGATTATCGACTGCGTGGAGTGATCACATTTGTGTCGGATGAGTTCCCCTGCGAGTATATGTACCTGTTTACGGCAGATCGATTCGAAGGAGAATTGACGACTTGTGATGAGGGGGAACTGCGCTGGATCCCGAAGGAAGAAGTATTGCACTTAAACCTGTGGGAAGGCGACCGGGCGTTTCTGAAATTGCTGGCGGAGGATCGGCCGTTTTTTACGATGAAGTTAAGCTACAAGGGGTATGAGCTTACAGATATTTGGACAAAAGTGTATGAGGACACTAAAAAAGACGAGCAGAATCAGGAGTGAATACCTATGACAACAAGAGAAGAAGTATTGGCATACGGACTGTCCTTTCCGGATACTTATCAGGAGGCGCCTTTTCACGATCCGAACTGGCAGCTGGTTCGCGTGAAGGGAAGCAAAAAGGCATTTCTGTGGACTTATGAGAGAGACGGCTGCCTGAACCTGAATGTGAAGGTGGATCCGGAGTGGCGGGAGTTCTGGCGAAACGCCTACGCGGCGGTGGTGCCGGGTTATCATCAGAACAAGGAGCATTGGAATACGATCATTCTGGATGGTTCGATCCCGGATGAGGATGTGAGACGTATGATTGCCGAAAGCTATGATCTCGTTACCGACTGCCCATCGAAGCGCATTTACGAAGCAGTCAGAAAGATCCCCCGGGGAAAGGTCGCCACATACGGTCAGGTGGCAGAGCTTGCCGGAGATAAAAAGATGGCAAGAGCGGTGGGCAATGCCCTACACAAAAATCCGGATCCGGACACCATTCCGTGCTATCGCGTCGTTAATGCAAAGGGAGAGCTTGCGGGCAAATTTGCCTTTGGCGGCGCAGATGTACAGGCGAAGCTTTTGGAAGCAGACGGAATCGAAGTGATAGATGATAAAGTGGATTTAAAAAAATATGGGATATTTTAGGCATTTATCTTGAATTTATGCGCATTTAAGGGTATAATTTTCACGGTTTGAGAGAAACAAAATACAAAAGGACATATATTTTTAAGGAGGAATCCGTAATGGTGAACTGGAACAATTTAGATACCCTGACTTCTTATGAGGAGTTGAAAGGAGTAGCAACGGTAGATCTCGCAGCTGTGATGAGTGGAGATCAGGGCGCACAGCGTGTGAAAAAATACAGCGTGCCGATGGCTTGCGGAATGGATTTTAATTATGCAGCAAAGCAGGTGGATGATACCGTTCTGGCAGCCCTTGCAAAATTAGCGGATGAGGCACAGTTAGCAGAGAAATTTGAAGCATTGTATAACGGTGAAGTCATCAATACCGGTGAAAAACGTCTGGTACTTCATCATCTGACCCGCGGACAGCTGGGTGATGCTGTGACCGCAGACGGTGTCGATAAGAGAAGCTTTTACGTTGAGCAGCAGAATAAGATCGCAGATTTTGCCAAGAAGGTTCATTCCGGAGAGATCACCAATGCAGCGGGAGAGAAATTTACCACCGTTGTTCAGATTGGTATCGGCGGAAGTGACCTTGGTCCTCGCGCCATGTATCTGGCACTGGAGAACTGGGCGAAGAAAAACAATACCTTCAAGATGGAGGCAAAATTCATCAGCAATGTGGATCCGGATGATGCCGCAGCCGTACTGAATTCCGTAGATGTGGCTCATTCCATCTTCGTACTTGTCTCAAAATCAGGTACGACATTAGAGACACTGACCAACGAATCATTTGTAAAAGATGCGTTAAAGAATGCAGGCTTAGACGCTTCGAAGCATATGATCGCTGTTACAAGCGAGACGTCACCGTTAGCGAAGAGTGATGATTATCTGGCAGCATTCTTTATGGATGATTATATCGGCGGAAGATTCTCTTCTACTTCAGCAGTAGGTGGAGCAGTATTATCCCTTGCTTTCGGACCGGAAGTATTTGCACAGTTTCTGGACGGTGCAGCTAAGGAAGATCAGCTTGCCGCAAACAAAGATCTGTTACAGAACCCGGCAATGCTGGATGCATTGATCGGAATCTACGAGCGCAACGTACTTGGTATGCCAAGCACGGCTGTTTTGCCATATTCACAGGCACTCAGTCGTTTCCCTGCACATTTGCAGCAGCTGGATATGGAGTCAAACGGTAAATCAGTCAACCGTTTCGGTGAGGAGATCAATTACCTGACAGGACCGGTGATCTTTGGTGAGCCGGGAACCAACGGCCAGCATTCCTTCTATCAGTTACTGCATCAGGGAACCGACATCGTTCCGCTGCAGTTTATCGGCTTCAAAAACAGCCAGATCGGAACGGATGTGGTCATTCAGGACAGCACAAGCCAGCAGAAATTATGCGCGAATGTGGCTGCGCAGATCGTTGCATTTGCCTGCGGCAAAGATGATGACGACAAGAACAAGAGCTTCAAGGGCGGACGTCCTTCCAGCATCATCATCGGTGATTCACTGAATCCGCAGGCCCTGGGTGCGTTGCTTTCACACTTTGAGAACAAGGTGATGTATCAGGGATTTGTATGGAACATCAACAGCTTTGATCAGGAAGGTGTTCAGCTTGGAAAGGTATTGGCAAAACGTGTGCTTGCCCATGATACAGACGGAGCGCTGAAGGTATACAGTGATCTGTTAAATATTTAATTGTTACCGGATCAACGAAATGATACAATTGAAAACCGACAAATAAAGAAAAATTCCTCTTTTACCGGTATGAGCCGGTAAAAGGGGATTTTTTAAAAAGAGAATGCAACAGATTGGAGAAAAATCTTGAAACTCATGCATATATCCGATCTTCATCTCGGGAAACGCGTGAATGAGTTTTCCATGATCGAAGATCAGAAGTATATTTTGGCAACAATATTAGATGTGATCCGTGCAGAACAGGTAGATGGTGTTCTGATCGCCGGTGACGTATACGATAAGACGACGCCGAGTGAGGAAGCGGTGCAGCTCCTGGATTGGTTTTTAACGAAGCTAGCAAAGCTTGAGGTGGATACCTATGTGATCAGCGGAAATCATGATTCATCCGTGAAGCTTTCCTTTGCGTCGGATCTGATTGACCGGAGTGGGATTCATATTGCACCTGTATACAACGGAGTTGTGAAACCATATGAGTTGATGGATTCTTATGGAAAGGTGAATCTATATCTTTTGCCATTTATCAAGCCGGCAAATGTGAGAAGTATTTTTCCGGAGGAAGGCATCTCGAATTATACAGATGCCTGCATTGTGGCGATCAACCATATGAATATCAACCCGGAGGAGCGAAATATCCTGGTTGCTCATCAATACGTGATGGGAGCCATAAAAGGTGAATCGGAGGAGGTGTCCATTGGCGGACTTGATCAGGTGGACGCATCCGTCTTTGAATTATTTGATTATGTGGCTTTGGGACATCTCCATGGTCCTCAGAACGTTGGCAAACCAACGATTCGATATTGCGGAACACCATTAAAGTATTCTTTTTCAGAGGAAAAACAGGTCAAGTCGGTGACAGTTATCCAACTTGGAAAAAAAGGAGACGTGGATGTGCGTGAGGTGGAGCTGACACCTGTTCGGGATCTTCGGACGATTCGGGGCACTTTTGAGGAGCTGACTGCAAAGGAGTATTATGAGACGACAAATTGCAATGATTATCTGCATATCGTGCTGACAGACGAGGAGGATATACTGGATGCAGTCAACAGATTGCGTGTGATCTATCCGTATTTGATGAAGCTTTCTTACGATAATTGTCGGACAAGACAAAGCAGGGACATTGCGGTTTCAGAGGAGATCGCTCAGAAAAGTCCAATGGATCTTTTTGAAGAATTTTATGAGCTGCAGAATAACCAGACGATGAATAATGAGCAGCAGAAATTGCTGACAGGGCTCGTTGCAGAAATTTGGGAGGGCAAGTGATGAGACCAATCAGATTATCGATGAGTGCGTTTGGACCCTATGCGGATCAGACGATTTTGGATATGGATGCGCTGGGAGCAAGCGGACTTTATCTCATTTCCGGACCGACCGGTGCGGGAAAAACCAGTATTTTTGACGGAATCTGTTATGCGCTGTATGGAGAGGCCAGCGGAAATCTGCGCTCTGCGTCCATGCTTCGTTCCAAGTATGCGGCTCCGGAGACGAAGACGGAAGTAGAGCTGGTGTTTGCACACGGCGAGGAGCAATATACGATCCGGCGCAATCCCGAATATCTGATGGCAAAGCGGGGCGGCGGAGAGAAAAAGGTATTGGCAGGTGCACAGCTGACCCTGCCGGATGGAAATATCGTGACGAAAATTCGGGCTGTAGATGATGCCATCACAGAAATCCTTGGTGTAACGCGAGAACAGTTTTCTCAGATCGTGATGCTGGCGCAGGGAGAGTTTTTAAAGCTTCTCACGGCCGGAACCAAGGACCGGCAGGAAATCTTCAGAAATCTGTTTCATACCGGACCTTATCAGACCTTGCAGTATCGGCTGGAAGAACTCAGAAAGGCGGTCTACGGAAAGCGGGAAGATGCCAAAAAGAGTGTGAATCAGTATGTGCAGGGCATCTATGCGCCGGATCAGGAGACCTTTCAGATACGGCTGGAAAAACTCAAAGAGCAGGAGTATCCCATCGGTGAGGTGCAGGAGTACTTGACAGAAGCTTTGTTGGCGGATGAGGAGAAAGAACAGACGATCCGACAGCGGCTGCAGGAACTGGAACAGGATCTGACAGTCGTCAATACCAATATCGGTAAAGCGACAGAAATCGACAAATCCAAACGGCAGCTAAAGCTGGCAAGGAATGAATATGAGCGGGAACAGCCGCAGGTGAAGGTTCTGGAGAAAGCATTGCAGCAGGCAAAAGAGCAGCTCGCAGGCAAAGATGCGCTGCAGACAGAAATCGCCCGGATTGATGCAGAGCTGCCGAAATATACCAAACAGGCAGAGCTGACAGACCGCATCGACCGTACCCGGATAGATTTGGAGACACACGAGAAGCAGTTACAGAAGAAAACGGATACATCCGTCAAGAAAAAGGAGCTGATGGTGCAGCTAAAGCAGGAGCTGGAGCAGCTTGGGGATGCGGGTGTCGAGCTGCAGAAATTGCTGACGGAACAGGAAAACTGCGCCATGCGACAAGAACAGCTGGAACAGTTGCAGACAGAATCAAAGCGGCTGGAGCAAAACAGGCAGAAATTGACAAGGCTTCAGTCACAGTATGCACAGATCGACCAAAGCTACCAGGAGATCAAAGCTGTGTACGACAGGATGGATCAGGCGTTTCGTGATGGACAGGCAGGCATTCTTGCGCAGACACTGCGGGAAAATATCCCTTGTCCGGTATGCGGCTCGTTGAGCCATCCCCATCCGGCAAGCTTGAAAGCGGATGTGCCGGGGGAACAGGAGCTCAAACAGAAAAAACAGGACGTGGAGAAAGCTGCAGGGCAGGCACTTGACGCAAGCAAACAGGCCGGAGAACAAAGGCAGGCGGTTGCATTGGGCGAGGAAGCCCTTATGCAGTCTGCCGGCAGACTGTTTGGCGATGGCTGCGATATCGACACCTGTCTGGAGGAAGCGATGGTGGCAGAGAGAAAGCGGAGGACCAGGATCAAGGAACGTTTGCAGGCAGAGCAGGCGCGCATGCAGCGAAAATCAGAGCTGGAAAAACAGATTCCGCAGATTGAACAGGAACAAGAACTGTTGGAGCAACAACAAAAAGAGCTTCTTTTACAGGTTACAAGCGAACACAAACAGCTGGAAGAGCTCGGCCTGCAGCGGGCAGAACTGCAAAAAGAACTTTCTTTTGCAGATCCGAAAGAGGCACAGACGAAAAAGAAACAGCTGGAGCAGCAGATGACCGATCTGCAGTCCCGATATGACGAGAAAGAGAAACAGTTTCGTATACAGAATGAAAAGATCCATGCCCTTCAGGGAAGGATTGCCGGATTGGAAAAAAGTCTGGAGCATACCATGACGCTTGATCTGGAAAACGAACGACAAAAATCGACAGATCTGACGGCTGAGATTCGCGCATTGCGGCAGCAGCAACAGACGATCCTGACGCGAAAAACGACAAATCTCGACCAAAAGCGGGGCATCGAAGAAAAATCTAAGGAGATGCAGCGTCTGGAGCAGGATTATCAGTGGATCGCGGCTCTGGCAAATACGGCAAACGGTAAAGTCGGCCCCGGAAAGGAACGGATCATGCTGGAGACGTATGTGCAGATGGCGTATTTTGACCGTATTATCCGCAGAGCCAATCTGCGGCTGCAAAAGATGTCCGCATCCCAGTACGAATTGATCCGAATGGAAACTGCCGCGGATAAAAGAAGTCAATCCGGACTGGAATTAAATGTCAAAGATCATTATAATGGAACTGTGCGCAGTGTAAAAAGCTTATCCGGCGGAGAGAGCTTTCTGGCATCTCTTTCTCTGGCACTTGGATTATCCGATGAGGTGCAGGCCAATGCGGGAGGAATCCGGATCGAGACGATGTATGTTGACGAGGGATTTGGCACGCTGGATTCAGAGACTTTGGAGCAGGCGTATCGGGCACTTGCCGATCTGTCGGAAGGAAACCGGCTGGTTGGTATTATCTCCCATGTGGCTGAGTTAAAGGAAAAGATCGATAAGCAGATCGTCGTCACGAAGGAGATCAGCGGCGGAAGTCATGTGCGCATGGAACTATAGAAAATGACAGATCATAAATAGGAAGGAAAGCTATGTAATCAATTTGAAGGTCGTATCCGTTACAGTGAAGTGGATGAAGATTGCAAGCTGACAATTGCAAATCTCATTGATTATTTTCAGGATTGCAGTACCATACAATCCGAGGATCTGGGAGTCGGAATCGATTATCTGAGGGAAAAAAATGTAGGATGGGTCATTGTGTCCTATCATGTGGTCGTGGAACAAATGCCAAAACTTGGAGACAGAATCTATTCCCAGACATGGCCAAACAAGATCACAGGTGCTTTCGGGTATCGTAATTTTGCAATTGCCGATATGGACGGAAAACGGATGGCATATGCCAGCTCGCTATGGATACTGATGGATCTGAAAACCGGAAAACCGATTCGTATTCCGGAAGAGATCAGTGCAAATTATGAGCCGGAGCCGGCGATTGAGATGAATGACAGACGAAGAAAAATAAGACTTCCGGAAGAAGTGACGGTGGACAAGCCGGTTGTGGTATCGCCGTTTTTTCTGGACAGCAATCATCATGTCAACAACGGAAAGTATCTGATGGTGGCAATGGGTTATCTGCCACAGGATCTAAAGATCCGGGATTTTTACATCGAGTATCGGGATCAGGCACATCTGGGTGACCTGCTCTATCCGAAATACGGCTGGGTCGATGGCAATTTTGTCATTGCATTGTGCGCAGAGGATGACCGTGTCTACTGCGCAATGGAATTTATAGGAGAACATGCAAAACATTAAAGGAGAAGGAATGCAGATTCAATTACCGGAGCATGTAAAGTATATATTGAAAACATTTCGGGATGCCGGGTATGAAGCATATGCGGTAGGCGGCTGTGTCAGGGACAGTATTTTGGAAAAAGAGCCAAAAGACTGGGATATCACCACCAATGCGACGCCGACAGAGACCAAGGCACTTTTTGCGCGAACGATTGATACGGGCATCGTTCACGGAACGGTGACCATTTTGCTGGATCATACCGGATATGAGGTCACAACCTATCGGGTGGATGGGGAATATGAGGATGGACGCCACCCGAAACAGGTCAGCTTCACCGCAAGTCTGGCTGAAGATCTGCGACGCAGAGATTTTACGATCAATGCGATGGCATACAGTGATGAGGAAGGTCTGGTGGATCTGTTTGGCGGAATCAATGATTTAGAGCAAGGGATCATACGATGCGTTGGCATGGCAACAGAACGATTCACGGAAGACGCGCTTCGCATGATGCGGGCGATCCGGTTTAGTGCGCAATTGGGATTCGAACTGGAAGCGGAGACGATGCAGGCGATCCGGACACTGGCACCGACGATTCGCAAGATCAGTGCAGAGCGCATCCAGATGGAACTGATCAAGACGCTGGTATCCGATCATCCGCAGCACATGCGTCTGCTTTACGAGCTGGGCTTGTCGGCTTATTTTTTGCCGGAATTTGACCGTATGATGGAGACCGGACAGGTCAATCCGCACCACTGTTACAGTGTGGGCGAGCACACGATCCATGCATTGTCGCAGGTATTGCCTGACAAGGTGCTGCGTCTGACCATGCTTCTTCATGATGTGGCAAAGCCGGCCTGTAAGACCAGTGATGAAGCAGGGATCGATCATTTTCACGGGCATCCGAAGCTTGGGGCCGAGATGGCGAAGCAGATCCTGCGCCGTCTGAAGCTGGATAACGACACGATCCGACGGGTGAGCAGCCTGATCCTATGGCACGATGATAATCCGCCGCTTACGGCCCGGGCGGTCAGACGGGCAGTTGTGCGCGTGGGAATCGAGCAGTTTCCGGATCTGTTTGCGGTCAAGCGGGCAGATGTACTGGCGCAAAGCGATTACAAACGGGATGAGAAGCTTTTATATATTGATGATTACGAGCGTATCTATCAGGAGATTCGCGGGCAGCAGCAATGCCTGTGTATCCGGGATCTGGCGGTGGATGGCAAGGATCTGATGGAAGCCGGAATTACGCAGGGAAAGGAAATCGGTGAGACGTTAAAGCGGCTTTTAGAGCTGGTACTGGAAGAACCGGAGAAGAATACGAAAGAGTATTTGCTGAGTCAAATAAAAGAATCATAAATATACCCCCTCCAACATAGGATAAAGCAGACGGGATTCGTCGGACTATCGCTTGGAGGGGGTTTTGTGTCATGTATGATCGAACAGAGCAGATTTTAGAAGGATATCCCATAGATTTTACGGGAAATATGAAGGGTCGGGGCTTTTCGATCTGTACAGACGCACAGGGAAGCTATCGTCTGATGGAATATTCCGGCAGCGTACATAGATTGGAACTTTTGGAACAACTGTTGGCACATCTGGACAGACATGGGATCATCTGCGAACAACTGGTGCGGACGAAAGAAAACGAGCTTGTGAAGCAGGGAAAGGTGTCTGATTATTATCTGCGATCTTATTTTTACGGGGAAGAATGTGATACGAGAAACAAAGAAGCGGTCATAAAATGTGTCCGGCTTCTTGCGAGGCTTCACATCGCATTGGAGCAGTGGGAGCTTGCGGAGGATGAACTTCAGGAAGCACCGGATTATATCGTGACGATTGACAAACGGATGCGGGAAATGCGAAAGGTAAAAAATTATGCCCGGTCGAGAAAGCAGCGAAATGATTTTGAACGGGCATACCTGACTTTTTATGAAGAGGCAATTTCGCAGGCTTTGCAGGCAAAGGAGTTTTTGCAGGATAGCGGGGACACCGCTGTGAAGGATCAGATCTGTCACGGAGATTACAATCAGCACAATCTGCTGTTCACATCGCAGGGCATCGCCATCGTGGGATTTGAAAAATTTCGCAGGGAGACGGTGGTCTATGATCTGGCGAATTTTTTGCGCAAAATTTTGGAGAAGCACAATTGGAACGGGGGACTTGGAATGGATCTGGTGATGGCATACAACGCCATACGTCCCTTGGAACGGGCAGAATTGCTGCAATTATATGCCAGACTTCTGTTTCCGGAAAAATTCTGGAAGATCACAAACCGTTTTTATAATGCGAAAAAAAGTCAGGGTGTCGGAGTATACGGGACAAAATTAGAGAAACTATTTGTACAGGAAAAGAAACGACAAGAATTCTTATCGATGTTGTTTTATCTCATTAAATAGTATATAATACAGCCATGAGCAGACGTTTTTTTCCATGGATTTTTATATTTATGCTTTGCCTGTGGGGCTGCGGATCTGACCGGAGAGGACAGACCACGATGGAGCATTTTCCACAGGAAAATCAGAATGTATCGCAGGGCGAAGAGGAAAAAGATTTAGTGACGATCATTGAAGAATCCAGACAGGACGATACGATTTATCTGGTACTCAAGGTGAATACAAAGGATCAGCTGATCAGCTTTGGTGTGACAGATTCACCGCGAACGGTCCAGTATTCGTATACGGACGGTACACGGATACTGGATAAATACGGTAACTTTACCTCTATTTCGAACCTGAAGCCGGGGCGGGCGGTGGTGCTTGGCACACCGGATTCGCAGGCGAGGCTGACAACGATACAGATCACCGACCGCAGCTGGTATCAGGAGGAGATTTACCGGTATAAGATCGACCCTTCCATACAGATGCTGACCATCGGTGATACCAAGTATCATTATGGGGAGAATGTGCGCGTTTTTTCAGGAAAAAGCGAAGTCTCAATGGATCAGATCGGAAAAAACGATACGATCTGCGTGCAGGGGATCGATAAGGAGATCATATCCGTCCGGGTGACAAAAGGGCATGGTACGATTGCCTTGACCAATACGGATCTGTTTGAGGGCGGATGGATCAATCTGGGTACAAAGATCTATACGACGATCACGTCGAATATGGTGATGGAGGTTCCGGAGGGAACGTACCTTCTGTCAGTTGCCAATGATGGATATGGCGATACGAAAAAGGTAAAAGTAAAGCGCGGACAGCTTACAACCGTGGATCTGAGCGAATATGAAGGAGAAGGCCCGAGTTTTTGTGAGATGACCTTTGCGGTTCATGTGGAATCCGCCAGAGTCTGCGTGGACGGAGAAGAGGTCGACATATCCGCACCGGTCAGAATCAAATACGGAGTGCATCAGTTATCGGTGGAAGCGCAGGGGTATGATGCATGGACAAGACAGTTGGTCGTGCATTCCGACAAGGCAACGATAGAGATCGGGGAAGAGGATCTGTCTGGTGGGGACACCTCATCCACATCAACTGCTTCGGCAAATACATCGACAGACAGTGCGATCACGCAGGATGACGATACATCTGTCGACACGGATCGCAGCGATGATACTTCTGCTTCCCGGACGGAAGCGATGGACAGTTATCTGGATACGTTGTCGGATCTGATCGATTCACTGGCAGCGACCACGAACGAAGATTAAGCTCTTTACCAGAAAGCGCGAAGAAATGCGCGAACTGAGATAAGATACAAATTTGTAACCAATAGTAATACCAAGTAAAGACATCATAGGAGGGAAACAAGAGATGGATTACAAGCAAATGTACGAGCAGTGGCTGAACAACCCTTATTTTGACGAGGAGACCAGAGCAGAGCTGGCGGCAATTAAGGACGATGAAAAAGAAATCGAAGATCGTTTCTATATGGACCTTGAGTTCGGAACAGCCGGTCTTCGCGGAGTCATCGGAGCAGGAACAAACCGCATGAATATTTACACGGTTCGCAAAGCGACCCAGGGACTTGCAAATTATATCCTTGGGGTGGATGGCGCAGCCAAGGGCGTTGCCATTGCCTTTGATTCACGACACATGTCACCGGAGTTTGCAGATGAAGCAGCACTTTGTCTGGCAGCAAACGGCATCAAGGCATATGTATTTGAAAGTCTTCGCCCGACACCGGAGCTGTCGTATGCAGTGCGCAAGCTGGGATGCATCGCCGGAATCAATATCACGGCAAGCCATAACCCGCCGGAGTACAATGGATATAAGGTATATTGGGAGGATGGCGCACAGATCACCCCACCGCACGACACCGGAATCATGGATGAAGTAAAGAAAGTGACCGATTATGCCACCGTGAAGACGATGGACAAGGCTGCCGCAGTAGAAGCAGGTCTGTATCAGCAGATCGGCGCGGATATTGACGATCCGTACATTGCAGAGTTAAAGAGCTTAGTGCTTCATCAGGATTGCATCGATCAGGTAAAGGATGACCTGACCATCGTCTATACTCCGCTGCACGGAACCGGAAATCTGCCGGTGCGCCGTGTCTTAAAGGAGCTGGGCTTTACCAAAGTGTATGTAGTACCGGAGCAGGAGCTGCCGGATGGTGATTTCCCGACAGTCAGCTATCCGAACCCGGAGACAGAAGAGGCCTTCCAGTTGGGATTAAAGCTTGGAAAAGAAGTCAATGCAGATTTAATTCTTGCCACAGACCCGGATGCAGACCGTCTTGGAGTTTATGTAAAGGATTCAAAGACCGGTGAATACCACTCATTGACAGGAAATATGTCCGGATGTCTCATCGGAGATTATGTAATCAGCCAGCGCAAGGAGCGCGATGGAAAACTGCCGGAGGACGGCGCGTTTATCCGTTCCATCGTATCTACCAATATGGCAGATGCCATTGCAAAATATTATGGCATCGAACTGATCGAGGTTCTGACCGGATTTAAGTATATCGGACAGCAGATTCTGAAGTTCGAGACCGAAGGAAAAGGTACGTATCTCTTTGGAATGGAGGAAAGTTACGGCTGTCTGACCGGAACCTATGCAAGAGATAAGGATGCGGTTGTGGCATCTATGACGCTTTGCGAGGCAGCAGCTTACTACAAGACCAAGAACATGACCCTTTGGGACGCAATGATTGAGATGTATGAGCGTTACGGATATTATAAAGATCATGTTGAGTCCATTACCTTAAAGGGAATCGAAGGACTTGCAAAGATTCAGGAGATCATGAACACCCTGAGAAGCAATGCGCCGAAAGAGATCGGCGGCTATCAGGTGACTGCGGTACGCGATTACAAGGCAGACACGATAAGGGATACCGCAACCGGAGTGGTAAAACCGACCGGACTTCCGAGTTCAAATGTACTGTATTATGAACTGACAGACGATGCATGGGTATGTGTCCGTCCTTCCGGAACCGAGCCAAAAGTGAAGTTTTATATCGGAGTTAAGGGTACTTCTCTGGAAGACGCAGACGCGAAATCTGTCGATTTAGGAAAAAAAGTGTTGGATATGATTCAAAAAATGCTTTAATCCCTAGAAAAATGGGCATTTTCACTTGACAAGCCAAAAAAAACCAAGTATAAATATATTCGTAGATAAACGACTATCCACGAAAACAAATCCATAGGAGGAGAAATAAAAATGAACAAGACTGAATTAGTTGCAGCAATCGCTGAGAAAGCTGGTATCTCAAAGAAAGACGCAGAGGCTTCTGTAAAAGCATTTACCGACGTAGTAGCAGAAGAGTTAAAGAAAGGTGAGAAGATCCAGTTAGTTGGATTCGGAACTTTCGAAGTATCTGAGAGAGCAGCTAGAACCGGTAGAAATCCACAGACCGGAGAAGAGATGACAATCGCAGCTTCTAAAGCACCTAAATTCAAAGCCGGAAAAGCTTTAAAAGATTTAGTAAACGCTTAATTCGTTATAATGTTTAAAATGAGACTGCTTCAGATGGTGACATTTGAAGCAGTTTTTTCGTAGGAGAATATGATGAGATTAGACAAATTTTTGAAGGTCTCCCGCCTGATCAAACGCCGTACCGTCGCCAATGAAGCCTGCGACAACGGACGTGTGCTGGTCAACGGAAAAGTGGCAAAGGCATCGCTGAATGTCAAGGCAGGAGATATTATCGAGATATTATTCGGAACAAAAACAGTCAAGGTACGTGTACTGGACATTGCACAAACCACCAAAAAAGAAGAAGCTCAGAATCTGTTCGAGTATCTGTAGGATTTTTGCCGCAGCAGAGCCACATAGGTGTACTTGAATTCCGAAATATAGTTCTGAATTGTCCCCCATCAGCATAGATTGTAACAGTAAAGCAAAAGGGGGATAAGCCGTGGAAGAATTATCAGTTGGAAAATCACATAAAATGATCATCAGTAATCGACAAAACGCAAGCTTTTCAGGTATATCGGATGTGATATCCTTTGATGAGACAGAGGTTGTCTTGGAGACGACGCAGGGACAGTTGATGATCAAAGGCAAAGGGCTTCATGTCAACCATCTGACGTTGGAAAAAGGAGAGGTGGATCTGACAGGAAACATCGACTCCCTTATTTATTCCGATCGCATGACGGGCAAAGGCTCCGAATCTATTTTAGGAAGATTGTTTCGATGACGGCAGGCATCAGTGAAAATATTTACCGGGAGCTGGCCGGATTTTGCACCTTTTTCTTAGTCGGAGCAGCGTTAGAAGCTGCCCGGGGCATGCTTGTTTTTTTGCTTGCGATCTTGTGGAGACATCCGCTGATCTCAAAGCTTTTGGATATCACGTACTGGATATTTGCCAGTATCTTTCTGATCTGGGAGCTTTTTGGAAAAAACAGCGGTGTGTTGTCCGGTTATGTGCCCATCGGGATCGGACTGGGAATCTTTGCCATGTGGAGAGGATGCACGGTTCACGTCGTACCGATTTTGTCCGAACAGACGATAAAGATCCTGTCGTCTTTGAAAAAGAGGTTGAAAAATACAGCACAAAGGGCTAAAATAAAGCTAACTATAGGTAAAAAGCGAAAGGACTAGGTTCTGTAATACATTGAAGATGTGTTACGAAGGAGGATAGATGGCAAGAAGAAATCAGAAGCAAAATAAGATGGCCAGAATATCAATTTCATGCATGGTATTTATGCTGGTTGCTTTGATGTCCGTGCAGATCGTGCGGTTAAACCGCAAAAATAAGGAATATATTGCCAAGGAGGCTGCGCTTCAGGAACAGAAAGCCGATGAGGAGGCCAGACAACAGGAACTGGAAGCATATGAGAAATATACCAATTCTCAGGACTACATCGAAGACACGGCACAAAGCAAGCTGGGCTTGGTTTATGAGGACGAGATTATCTTCAAGGAAAAAAAATAAGGGCTTATCATTTAGGAGGTTCAAATGCGTGAGCATCCTATAATCGATTCAATTCGGGATTTGAAGGAACGTTTTGACGAACGATTTTTCATGTCCCGGATTTTTTTTGACAAAATACGACGGCCGGTCTTCTTATAATGTTCTTCAAAACGTTTGGTTTGAAATGGAGGACAGAAAAATGAAAAAAGAAAGACTACGACAGATGTTGATCGCTATGATCGGAGCGTTGATGTGCCGGATCGGAACAGGAACCTTTTATCCGCTGATCTCAGGATATTTTGCAGCTGCCTTATTAAAAGAAGAAGGCAACTGGCTGTTAGGCATCTTGGCATTTGCGGGGATGGCATTATCGCTGCCGCTGACATTGACGATCAAATATTCCCTCACGCTGCTTGTGATCTGGATCATTTGCAGGCTCTGTAAATGGCTCGATGGAAAATGTCTGACGGTAACTGCAGCATTAGCGGCATTGACCGCGCAGATCTGTATCAGCTTTGGCGGGGAATTGCTGGTTGGCAATCTGAAAAGCGCGTGGCCGCTTATCCTTGCGGAAGGCATCGTGAGCTTTGCCAGTGTCTTTTTGTTCGCTCGTGTTCTGATTTATTTACCGCTGCTGTCCGACAGCAGCAACCATCCCAGGCAAAGGGGCGCAGATCAGGAAAAATTATTAGGCTATGCGTCGTCTTTTAACGGCCTGGCGAGGTCTCTTGGAGAGTTACATACAAAAAAAGAGGATTTTACCTCGGAGGAGCTGGGCAGGATACACAATGAGGTGACGGCAAATATCTGTTTGTCCTGCAATCAGTGCGCACTGTGCTGGAATACGGCAGATCCCCCGATGGGAAAAGCGCTGATCGATTATATCAGCAGTCTGCACAGAAGCGGCGCGGCGGATGAACAGGCAACGGAAGAATTGAAGGAGAATTGTATTCAAAGTGAGAAGCTTGCGATCGAGGCGACACGTGTGTTTGAACGTGCCAGACTCAATCTCGCATGGTATAATCGTCTGTTGGAAAATCGGGCACTGATCGCAAAGCAGATGGAGGCGATGGCATATATCATGGAGGATTGTGCCACGCAGGCAATTGACCGGACAAAGGAAAATCGCATCAGCATCGCGTCTTTGAAGTATCTGGCGAAAGAACAGGGCATCGTATTGGAAGATATACATGTGCTGGAAAAGCGGGATGGGCGCCTGAGCATCTCGCTGGAAGCCAGATCCAGACAGGGAAACTGTATTCTGGTCAAAAGCCTGACGGGCTGTGTGATACGCGCCTTTGATATGGATATGGTTCCCCATAAGGACGCAAAGGCGATCATCGGCAGACTGCCGGTGCCCATCACCTATGAAGAGGATACTTTTTTTCAGTGCTCCTACGGTCTGGCAAGGAGAGCTAAGGATGGAATGACGATATCCGGAGATAACTTTTCCTATTCCGAAAATAACGACGGACATGCGTTGCTCATGCTGTCGGACGGAATGGGCTCGGGAAGCAATGCTTGTAAGGAAAGCGAATTGGTGTTAGAGTTAATGGAGCAGTTTGTGGAAGCCGGGTTTTCAAAAGAAACGGCACTCCGTATGCTCGGTGTGGCATGTGTCCTGTCAGATCAGGAAGATACATATTCCACTGTGGATGTGTGTGATCTGGATCTGTATGAGGGAAAATGTCAGTTTTATAAGGTCGGTGCGGCGGCCACCTTCATCAAGCGTGGGGAAGCGGTAGAGTGCATCCCCGGTGGGAGTCTTCCTGTGGGAGCAGATATTTCGGCATCCATCGTGACGGCAGAAACCATGGTTGGCGACGGCGATTTTGTTGTTATGATAACGGATGGCGTACTGGAAGATATGCATGTCTTGTCGCCCGAGGATACGATCTGTGAGATATTGGAAACGATTCAGGAGTACAATCCGACAAAGCTTGCCAATCAGTTGTTGGAGCGAGTTCTGGTATTTACCGGGGATGAGGCAAAGGATGACATGACAATCCTGGTAGCTGGCGTCTGGGAGAAAAACTGACAGATTTCGGAAGATCGCACATAAATAGTAATAGAGAATTGCGAAACTCATGAATTAAGTAGATAGGGAATACGTAGTCACATGTATCTTACAGGTACTTTGGAGCGGCTGGT
>OBLI01001751.1_pt1 | contig 20267 bp, 14 predicted proteins | sample 1519701 | NCBI WGS metagenome assembly OBLI01 (sample SAMEA3663005, study PRJEB22513) | pig gut metagenome | biome: pig gut; feature: pig-associated habitat; material: faeces | place: France | collected 2012
CGGTGGAGCTGGAGGACTTCTGAAAGCTGCTGGTGGACTATTTGCTGGAAGCAAGCTTGGTAAACTAGCTGCTAAAGTTATTCCGGCTATTGCTCCTATCGCAACACTTGGTTTAACCACTGTGCTTCCTGGTATGATTGGTACTTTTAATCAAGTCAAGGAAGGTGATCTTGGTAATGCTGCTATTCGAGGCGCACGAACCTTTACAGCGACAGGTTTGAATGCCTTCAAATTAGGCGGACGTTATCTTGAAAAAGCTGGAAAAACAATGCCTCTGAGTGCAGAAGAAACCAAGTTAATGAAGAAGGTCAATGTTGCTAAGGGAATTGGTAATACCATTGCTGATACAACAAAGAATGCTGTTACCAAATTAACAACCTGGATTAAGAATGCTTTCACTAAATTCTTTGGTGAAAATACTATTAAGAATGCAATTGCTAGTGTCGGTGAAGGTAAGGGTAATCTAAAAGAGAAGCTGCTTGCAGCTGTTTCTAAGAATCTTGACAAGTGGGTTGCGAAAGCTGGTAAGATATCTGCAGCACAACTCTTGAAGAAAGCTCATATTATCTTAATGATTGCTGGTGCAGTTGTTGACTTTACAAAGGGTTATAGACGTGCTGATAGATACTTCGATGTCGATCACTCAGATCTTACTTTAGGGATGAAATTAACAGCTGGTTTATCCAATGCATTATCTGGCTTAGCATTTGGTTTAATTCCAGAAGAATGGTTAACTCAAACGCTGTATAGTATTCTTGCGAATGCTGAAGATAAGCAGAATCTTGTTGATAATCAGAATAAGCTGAAAACTAAGGTTGCTGCTTATAACTCCGAGAATAATACAAACTATACAGTTGAAGAGTTCCAGGATAAGTTTAAGGAAGATGGATCCAGACGTAGCCCTGGTTTATTTAAGGGTATATGGAACTGGGCATCTACTGGTAACTGGTATGGAGATGTAAATAAGAATACTGACGATCCAAATTATGGTAAGTATGCTCCGAAGGATGGTATTAGAGGGATCAATGGAACCGGACGTTGGGGTCATGGTCCTGCACACTATTCACAAAGAGATTCTCGTTGGAATCATGGTACGAATATGGCTGATGTTGGCTGTGGTCCTACAGCTGCCGCAATCGTAGGAAGTGCTTATGGTGATAAGAGAAATCCGTTAACAGCGAATGCAATGTCCTATGGACTTGGTATGAGATCTGCTGATGGTGGTACTGATCCTCGATTCTTTAGTCAGTATGCCGCATCTTCTAACTATGGTATGGCACAGGGTCCAAACTCCAGCACTATGGTTGCTTCCAATCTGGCCAAGGGTCAACCTGTTGTAATGATGGGTAAGGGTGGAGCATTTGGTTCTGGAATGCACTATATGGTTGCCGATAAGATGATGGGTAGAAATAGAGTCAGCATGATTGATCCTTATACTGGAGGAACGAAATCTGGTAATCTCGGATCTATCATGAAGAACACTTCTTCTACTATCTATTCTTATGGTAAGGGTCCTGGTAGTGGTGGCAGAGGTAATGGTTTTGGTGGAAATGTTCGTGGAGCACAGCAAGCACTTTGCAATAAGATGGCAGGTGTTGCTGGTAAGATCAGATATACAACCAGTGGTGCACAAGATCCTGATCAGGGTACTGCATCCTGTGCATCTATGTGCGGATGGGCATATAAGAAGGTCTTCCCGGATGTATTCACAAATGCTCCTATGTCAGCCAATGCTTATTATAGTTCAGTAGATAATCGCTTTGAAACAATCTATGTCAATGATGGTACTCAGTCTTTCAATATGAACATGCTTCAGCCTGGTGACTTGTTGTACTTCGATTGGAGAACAACACGTATCATGAATGGTAAGATGTCTCATGTTGATATGTATGCTGGTAATAATATGGTATGGTATCATGGCGGTGAACCTATTATGGGTCCCACAAAGAAAGCTATGACCGATTATCGTATACAGCATCTGATGAAGGTACGTCGTTACAAGCCGTTTATCGATGGTAGCGTAAAGACATATGATGATTCTGAAGTGAACTATACTGGATCTGCAACCAATGGTAGTGATACTGATACTACTAGCGATGGTACGTTCTTTGGTCAGATCTCAAATCTGTTCCAGTCTGCTGGTGAGAAGTTTGATAATTTCTTCAGTGGATTGTTCGGTACTAAGACTAGTAGTGATGATGATACCTCTTCTGGTGTTAGTGGTAGTGCATCTGGAGTAATCACCTCTACTTCAAATATTGGACTTTCTACGAATACTAGAGAGAACGGAAGGAAGATCTGGAAGTTCTTTAAGGATAAGGGATTGTCTAATAATCAGATTGCAGGTATTGTTGGTAACCTTTATCAGGAGTCCTTACTTCGTCCTGAGAATGTTAGCGATTACTTTAATAAGAAAACCGGTATTACTGACGATGGCTATACTAATATGGTAAACAACGGTACTTATAAAACATTCGCTACAGATGGTGAAGGATATGGTCTACCTATGTGGACAGTATCTGATAATAAGGGTCCATTACTTGAGTCTGCTAAGAAGAGTGGTAAGTCTGTTGGTGACCTTGGATTACAGCTCGACTTCTTATGGAATGATCTGAATACGAAGTATAAGGATGCTTTAATGGATCCTATTCGTCAGAGTGATTCTCTGGAAGACATTGCTGTCAGGTTCATGCAGATATACGAGAAACCTGCTGGATATAAAACTGAAGCTAAGAAACAGGAGCGTATCAATGCTGCTAAAACTGTTCTTTCTCAGTTTGGTACCGGTAGAGGCGACTTAACGAATCTGAATTCTATGAATAGTCGTATCCGTGGTATGAATTCTACTATTACTAAACTTAATGAGTTTGGTAAGGGTGAATCTACTGCAGTTATGGCTACGAAGCAGATCACTGATGCAATTAAGAGTAATGAATTCGGTAAGGGTCCGAGCGATGCAACTACGCAGCAGATGCTCCAGCTCATGACCAAAGCTTTTGGTCAGATGATTTCGTTACTGAGTGATATCAAGGATAATACGAACCATTCTTCTGATACATCGTCCAGTACTAGAAGTAAGTCTATGAAGACTGTTCGTGGTGATAATTATAGTGCGAATATGGATACCGAAAGTAACTCTACTGACTATGGTAGAATTATTGTAGATAATCTAACTCGCAGATAATTTAAAGTGTTGTCCTTGACAATACAATAATGTATGAATCACAAGAGTGGATGCCGGTTCATACTGGCATCCACTCCTAATTATCTTGTAAGAAAGTGAGGCGAACGAAATGGCTTACGAGATTTTAAATAATGCATATCTTTGTCGTACTGTCAGATCGACTAAGCTATATGCTCGTCCGAATGATATTAAACCGTCCAATGTAATTATTCCTGAAGATATTACACTGACTACAAATGAAGAATGCCATGTTAATAATATCAGATTTTTCAAAATCTCTGATATTATTAAAGGTGAGGATAATCATTATATTGGAATGTGGATCTCTAGCCAAGAGATTGAATTTTCTAAGATTTTACAAGAGAAGGAAACTCCTAAAGAAACACGTCCTGATGATTCTGAGGATGTTGATGAACAGTTAGTCACGAATGTACTAGAAGTAGTATTCTACGAAAAGAGTACATCAGGAACTGGCCTCCCTATGGAGTTACCAGTAGGTTCTGTGCTAACTGTTGATCAGAAGGTTAATGTTACAATCAATGGATTTACACAAACCAGGTATCACATCATTGATTGTGAAGATCCTGATGGTATGCCTCTGTTTCTTGTGAATGGTATGTGGGTTCGGTATGGATCAGAAGTTCATATCTTGGATGAATCTGATATTATCAATATTTCGAACAGACCCATCCTTCGATCTGCTAACAGAGATCGTGATAAAGGTAGAGGTAAAAATACTAAGAATAATAAGAAGCCACAAAATGCAAAGCAGGAACGTCTCAATTATTTAAAGAAACATGGTACGACTATTTATTCAAAAGGTGGAACCTCTAATAATAGTACTACAATGGCATCTACTATTCAAAATAAAATTGCAACTTCTTCTCCTATTGTGCAAATAACAACTCCACCAATAGTACAGAATAGAAATTATACATATCCGAATCAAGTCGAATCTATAAATAACTTTTATCAAGACGTAGATGTTGATTATGGCGATGTAAACAGAGCGATAGCTGGATATCAGCAAGGCTATTTTGCTACTGGTCAATCTATTATGGGTACACCGATTGGACGTATGTTGTTTGTACATGGTATGCCATTTCAGTTTACTCATTATGCTGATCGTCGTCCTGGTAGTACAAAACAGTACGGTAATGCAAGTGAATATTATGATTTAACTCGAAAAGGAACTTCTATTAAAAGTGGCAGTACCAATGCATCTGGTGCAGACTTCTATGGACGTTCTTATGAACAGGAGATTGCTTGTAATATTCCTATTATGTCAGTCGTGCCTGGTGAGCCTCAATACATGTCTTTACTGACAGGTAGCTTTGTATTCCCTTCATATAAGAAAGCAAAGGCTACTGGTAAAGAGTTTTCTAAATTTTTCAACAACTTATCTGATACAGAGTTACGGTCTGCTATTGCTACTGTAGATGCTGGAGTAAGCAATAAGGATCTCTATCAGTATTATACTATGACCGTTAATACAGATGAGTATTTTGCATATGTAAATACATTATGTAAGATGAGCGCAATTCTGATGGGTCTTAGTGATTTTGAATACTTAGGGACCAAATGTACTCTAGTTGACTGGGGCAATTATAATTCTACACAATCTGGTGGGCAAGATTATAATATGCTCGAAGAGGTCATTGGTGTAGATGGTGGTGTATCGTTTGCCTATGATCCAGGGTCTTCTGTTACAGATAGTATCAGTAACACTCTTGGTGATTCAGCCTTTACTGGATTGATTAAAGGTATTTCCCAGAAAGCCAGAGAAGCCGGATTCTTATTTGGCAGATGGGGTGATGATGCTGTTGACTATTTAAGTGCTGTAGATGGAACAGACTATGATTCTGCAGTCAATGATATCACCGGTAGTGCTTTGGGTAGAATCTTTAGCGGTCAGGGTATCATTGGTCGAGCCTCTACCTGGATTAAGAATTCCGGTAAAGGTATGAATATCAGATTCCCTCAAATATGGCAGGATTCTTCCTCTAGTAAAGACTACAGCATTGAAATGCATTTTATTGCACCATATGCTACAAACTTCTGTAAATGGAGATATGTATTAGTTCCTTTCTTCCACTGCTTTGCTTTAGCAGCACCAAGAATCAGATCTACACTTACGATGTATTCTACTCCATTTTTGATTCGTGCATATTCCAAAGGATATTTTAACGTGGAAATGGGTATGATTACAAACTTGTCTTGGAGACGCTTTGGTGATGGTGGAGATATGGTATCGGATGATGGTATCCCGACACAAATCGATGTAACCATGGATTTCCAGGATATGTATCAATCGATTGGTATGAGCAAGATTGATGGTGCCTGGGATATTCTTAATCTATCTGGTAAAGGTATCGGAAAAGAAGCTGGATTATTCTTTAATAATACTGGCTTAATGGATATGCTGGGTACTATGTCTGGCGTCAATATGAACCGTATGAATATCGGTGAGCGTATTGCGCTGTATTGGAATGCTGTATTCTCCATTGGAGCTGCTGGTCTTCCTGGTAACTTTAAACGTAATATCACAGACCGAATTCGCAACACTTATGAAAAGTGGATTACGAAAGGTGTATAAATTAATAGAAATCCCCTCCTTGTATTGGGAGGGGATTTTTATATAATATTTTTCTACATTTCTAACAACGAAATAATAATGGAATGCATTAAAAGGAGTTTGATGCAATGTGAAGATAAAATCACGTAAACAAAAAATTGATGAATATAATATAAAATATCCGAATCGTTATTACGATCCGGAAATTTCACTGCGAAATTACTTTCTATCCAGAAGATGGAATTTCGATAAAGCTTTAAAGAAAGCAAAGAAGAAAGCAGATAACATTGAGATAAATAGAAAATATGAATCTATTCGGGTTGTGATGTATGAACAGCCAGTAAAAACAGATCGACCCAGAGCATTCAATTCCCATATATATTCTCCCAATGCTGCAGCGAATCATTCATATTTTGAAAAAGCTATTAAAGGTATCTGTAAGGACATTAAATTAATTAATACGCCTGCAGAGATCATTATCAATGCATATATTGAAATGCCTTCACGAGTTCCACCTGATGAAGTAATACTTTTTGAGGGAAAAGTATTAGATATCATCGATATGCCAGACTATGATAATATAGGAAAAGCATATACAGATATGCTTAAAAATGTATTAATTATAGATGATGATATCTTTCATCGTGGAGAAATCAATAAATATTATTCAGTAATGCCGCGAGTAGAAATTATTATTCGATATCAGAAATCACATGATTCTGATTATGTATATAAAAAGATTAAATCTCGTAAATCAGTAAAAGCTGCTATTGAAACCGGACAACTTGAATTATTGAAGGTATAAAACATGAAGAAAATAGTAAAACGTTTTTATGAGCTTTGGGATGGATCTATATATCCTACACAAGAAGATGCAAAAGATTTTGCTCGTAATAAAATCATAAATATGATGAATTTTTTAATTAAAAATAATCGTATTAAAGTGGCAAATTATAATCCTTATCCGAATGCTGTAGTTACATCTGGTACAGTTATTCATGTGAATGAACATAATGATATTGTAGAGACTCTTGATTATCTTGATCGTATACTTAAATATGCATATGATATTAATGACCTTTTTAAGACAGATGATAATCCATTTAAATTACCAGAATGTATTGGAAAGACATATATCATTACATATGATGAAACGGGAATGTTGATTATTGACTGTGAGCCTCTTGAAAATAAAATTCAAAAATATAAAAATATAATTTTAAGAGATACTCCAAAAGAAGGGAGTGAGAGTATTGAAGAAAAGTGATAAATATATGCAGACTAGTATTATCAATGAGGTTATGAAACAGTATAACATTCGTGTGGTTGCTGAAGAGTTATGTAATCAATTGAAAAAGGCTGGTTCTGTTACTGTATATGAAGTAAATGATGATGGGTTTGTTCTTCGTCGTAATACAGATGGAATTATTAGTCAAGATACAATTATTAATGGTATTGTAAAAACATTCCGTGAGATTGTATCTTCTGATGATGAACTGCAGGAAATTATTCAGGATACTTATGATTTCGAATACGACAAGAAAATGATCAATGAGGATCTGCTTGCTGATGATATAAACATCAGATTAAACGGTAGATTAATTTACATTGAAATTGATATTTGAAAATAGTATGGGGAGGCATAATGCCTCCCCATATTTTATTTCCCGTAATAAATACGAATAGCTTCTTCACGAACTTCTTTTTCTGTATAATGATGAATACCTAAAACATTAGCAGCTTCATATAGATTATACAGCATAATAGCACGCTCTCTGATCTTATCTGCATTCTCAGACAGAACCTTATCTACGCTAACGATGCTATTAGAAGATTCATTTACATCTTTAACTGCCAAGCCAGCAGTTGCATTCATAATAGCATTCATTAAAGATGTAGGACCAACAGCATTTAGCCGATCAATAGTCTCAGTTACAACTTTAGGATCTTCACCAGCAGCAACTTTACTATTTGCCATATTCAGTGCATCTTTAATTGCCTTAGCTTTCTTATCCTCAGCTAACAGAGATGCAACAGCGCTATCACGAATAGTCTGAATCTGAACGGTAGGAGATTTCTCACTAAATAGCTTGTCAATAATAGCTTGATCTTCTTCAGATAATTCCACATACTCCTTTCCAGAACACTCAACGCCATTTTCATCAGCATCACAAGTCTTGGATTCAGAAATCACATCTGCTACAGAGATACAATCCTTAATGAAAGTGCAAGAATTATCCAGAGATTTCTTAATATCATTGATAGTAGATTCATCCAGTTTCAGCATATCAGTATAAAATGCATCAGACATTTTAGTTGCACGTTCAGCATTCATTGGTTCTTTAGCAGGATCGATTTCACAACAAGCCAACTGAATACGACCAAAGCACTCTAACATCACAGATTTAAAAGCTGCTCTCTTATAAGCAGATTTCTGAATAAAATTCATATACGATTCCTCCTTATTTTATACTTCATCCAAATCTATCTGAATATCAGTTACATTTAACTGCTCAGGTACAAATCTGTAAATAACGTCTCTATTAATAAATTCTGGTACATTATAAGAGAATTCCTGATACGATGCATCGAATTTATTTACACCCATATATTTAATAGATTTTACACTTGAATATTTTTCTTCGATTAAAGTACAAATATTCGACATGTATACATTTGCATCAGTGATATAAGTATCACGAAGATATTCATAAATGAAATTACGTATTTCAGCAACATCCACATTCTTACCATAAATTTTGAAATAGAATGTGGGATTCAGATCATTCAAATCTGCAGTAACCTCTTCACCATCAATACTACGACCACCAGTAACAGTGATGTATTTTGATGGTCCATATGTTGCAATGAATTTCAATGATACTTCAAAGTCTGTTGTTAGTTTTAATAGTGATCCATATACTTCACGGAATGTTTCAAAAGTATCATACATATCACCGATATGCTCAATACCATAATTATATTCAATTAAAGGTACTTCAGCAATTGTGAAATTTACAATACCATCCTCTTTCTTAGCTGTTACCGAAGAGGAAGAGAATTTATTATATTCCATTAATAAGTCATATGGATATTGAGGTTTATTGTAGAATCCACACATTAATGAATACCCGTTGGTTCTTTCAGGAGGAAGATAGGTAAAAATCTGATCGTTTCTATCATACTCTTCCCAAAGATCATACTTGTACATGAAAAATACTTCCAGTGTTGCATCTTTGAAGTCGATGACGCTGTTGTAATTTTTATTAGTACCGTTCTGATACAAACCCTTCAAGATCTGTAGATAATCATCTTCTGTCACGAAATCATTAGTGGTCATCTGTCCAGTAAAAGTAAAAGTACGACTTTCTTCATCATAACTATCGATCGGCATTGGCATATATGCTACTTGAGCATTTCCTCTGCGGAAAATAACATAGCACATGATCTGTTCTTTATCTTTTATTTCACCGGTATTTTTATCGATAACTTCATAATCATTAGCAGTATTCAAATTACCCTTAACCGTAAAGGTATATTTATCATAATCTACAGGAGAGTGAGCATTACGATAAATCTGAATACCACGAGTGATAACCTGAAATGGAAAGATTGTATTATTTGGTTTTCCGCTTAATGTAATCTCATCATTCACTGAAGTATAGTAATACGATGCAATATTATACTTATTGAATAAGATCATAAATGGGCAAGTATAATAGAAAGCATCTTCAATCTGTTCATCATGTGGAACTTTGATAATTACATCTTCTTCACCATCGACACCTGGAACAACTCTCCATTTATTATAAGCTTTGATAACTTTACGATCTAATAGTTGATCATAATAATCAAAGTCTCCAAGTTTTAATGGATTACGAATACCATTAATTTTTGCACGAATGGTATTTGCAGGAACAATCGCATCTTTATACCGCAGTAATGTATACATATAGTATCTGCGATCTTCAATATCATTGCGTTTCTTAATAATCTGTACATTAGCATCAATATCATTAATATAGGTAATGATGTCATGCTCCGTAGTAATGTTATCACGCCGAGTTTTTGCATCAATTAATCGATTCTTAATATCAGCTAAACTATCGCCATCTGATGCATCAAGAGTATCAGATAGCAGTGTAATAATAACATTAACACCAGAGTAATTGTAAGTGCCATCACGATACAAACTAAATGTGGTATTATTGTTTCCAATTGTTACCATACCATCTACACCAAGCGTTTCTTTAATTTCACACTTGATCATAGCGTTTGCACCAATATTTAATTTTGGATTATTTATGATAAAGAGAATATTAGAGTTATCATCATTGTAATAGATATTAGAAGTAGTTTCCGTAGTAAGATAATGATCTTTATCTACTCGAGTATACGTATCATTGGAAGATTTTCTATAGTAGACATCAAAACCTGCTAATTTATTTTCATAATCAAATTCAATACCATCATACATGAATTGAATTTCATCTGTTGCAATCTTATACGTAAACTGATAGATCTGAACAACAAGCGTTACCATTGGTTGTCCACGATCATTTTCTTGCTCATACATCTGAATGTATGAATCATAGGAAGCATACTCTCCACTATAAGTAGCTGAGTATACAATACCAGAAGAACGCTGCATAGCACGAATGATAATATCATCTTCTAGTGAAAATGGAATACCATTATGCATAATAGTAGACCGTCTATCAATAGTAAAACGAATCTCATTATTCGCAAAACGTTCACCTTTATTTAAGATATCACTTTTCAGTACACCAATAATAGCAAAACATCTACCGGGTTTTGCATAATCAACTCCAATTGAACGAATCTTTGCAGTTTGCCGTACATGAATTTCCGAGGTGGATAATTCAGGACAGTAGTCTGCAGCACGACGCTGTTCAAGCGTAATAGTATCCTCCATAGATACTGCCATAGCTTCAGTAATATAACCCAAGATACTGGTACGATTTTTATCCAATGTATCTTCAGGAAAATATTTAGGAAGCACGATATCTACTAAATCAGCAAGGATATCTTTACGATTGATTAATTTTCTGGCCAATTAAATCTCACCTCACTCTGATTTTATATTAACCATATCCCAAAACTTATCTGATATTGTACCAATAATTTTATTGGCAATATCAGTACCTATACCAGCACTTTTAAGCTGATTTAAAGCTTGTAAATGCGATTTAGAATAATTTAAATCAGGATTAGTTTTATTTTCCCAAGTTAGGTAATATTTTATATTACCATTAACAGTTCGCATTGTTATATATGGATTTGTTGCCCATACATCGCCTTTTACGAATGGTGTTTCTTTATTATTCGCCCAAACTTCATTATCCAAAATCTTAGTTTTACCGATACTATCTTGCCAACCATTTAAGGTTTTATTCTGGATTTTATCATATAGATCACCAGATAGATAATTAATATCAAGTAAAACAGATGGATCACATGGATCAGATCGAATTGAATATGCAAAATCGATAGAAACACTATCTTCCATAATCATTTGATCAGAAGTTGAGAAAATAGAATAAGGAACTCGAGTAGGAAATACACCAACTAGTTTTTCCCAATACACGAGTTCTCTTCCATCTCTTCTGGTTACTAAATAATATATAGAACCAGCATAATCCAAAATACCATTACGTTGATAGTTTTCATCAGGAACGATAATATCATTTTTAGATACATTATAGATATAAGACATCCAAATCTGCATCATTTTCATGATAGAAAGTTGCTTATCATTTCTGAACTCAATTGTAATTGTTCCACCAATCTTATAGTCTTCACTATGTTTACCATAAGTGATTTTATGACCATAGAAAGTGAGACCCTTATCGTAGTACTTTAACTCAGCATCATTTACATTATAGTTCTTTGCTCTGGTAGTAATAATAGGAAGCCAGACACTTGAATTAGCTCGACTGAGTTCATACATCATCATTTCGCCATATTTATCGTTAGTATAAGCTGCAGTCATAGCCATATTTTGCATCATTTCATAATTTGCTTGTGATGTTTCTGTTCCTATATTTTTACCCCAGATTCCACCTTTACCACTTGTAATATTCAAATCCGGTCGAGACATTAAGATGTATGCAATATAAGGTTCTGTAGAATTATCAACATCAGGCAGTCGACTGATGTTAAAATATTTCAAACTATTTTCAATTGTTGCATAACTATATCCAATGCGTTCTCCCGCATTTGCTAATTCAGACATTGTGGTGGGATAATTAAATTTTTCATTTGCCATAGATTCACCCACTTTCTAAAATAGGGCTATCCCCGTTGTTACATTATAGTGATGTTTCCCGTATATTTTTACGCATGTATTATTTTAATAATTAGTCAGACAGTGATATAAAAATAATTTTATATATTATGGGGGTGTTATTACATGAGTTTTACACATGAAGATACAACAAACTATTCTTCTTCTATCGTACATCCACTATATTTATTTAAAGAGTTAGAAGAGGATACAATTTTACCTGAATTTTTTGGTGGATTTTTAACAGGTGCTGCAATTGATAAAGGTGTAAAAAATGGATTAATCAAGATAGAACCATATACGTCTGATCAGCTTAATCCCAATTCTTATAATGTGACAATTGGAAATGAAATTCTGATATGTCAAGGAAATGATAAAAATCAGGATGGTATCATAATTGATATTAAAAGACCAATCAATTATGAAAAATCTATTATTCCAGATGAAGGTATGCTTCTTCAGCCAAATAATCTATATCTTATTTCAACTAGAGAAGTGATTGGTTCCGATTATTATATTCCAATGCTTACAGGTAGATCGTCTATGGGTAGAGCTGGTATTTCTGTACATCAGGAAGCAGGGTTTGGTGATATTGGGTATTATGGTAAATGGACGCTTCAAGTAACCGTTACATATCCAACAATAATCTATCCAAACATGACAATTGCTCAAATGTATATGGTAGTACCTTCTGGTGATATTGGTAAATTGTATAATGGAAAATATCAGGGAAGTGATACTGCTCGTGGATCAGAATCGTATAAAGATTTTACGTAAAATATTTTTACATATATACTATAAAAGTGAAAGCAGGTTGAATCATCCACCCTGATAAAACTCGTTCTATACAAAAGAAAACACAATTCAGTAGAACGAATTTTATAGGAGGTACTTTGTTATGGAGAAAAATAACAAGTATAACGATGAGAAAATGCCTACGGAATTAGTTCGTAGGATCAAACCGAAAAACATGGTTTCTAAAGAGAAATATGATAAGCTTTCCGCATGCTTAGCTGCGTGTGAAGATGATAATCGTAAACTTCGAAAGAAAGTGAAAAAGCAATCCAAAATTATTAGTGATGCATTAGAAACACTTGATATGTATGAAGAGTATATAGAGGAGTGCAAACCCTATCTACCCTGGATACCTGATGAACAGAAAAATAGTTGTAAGAATCAAAATAATGATTCTGTTACAACTAAAAACAGAAAACCGGAACTTCGCATACTTAATGCTGATGGTGAAAATATTATTAGCAAAGAGTATATTGAAAAACGGCGGAAAGTTAAAACTGTTTTAGATGGTGCTACTATTCAAGTAGATCCTTACGCTAAAACTCTTAAGTTTGGAATACACACTCGAGAAGTTAAACGTTGAATATAAGAAGAACGATGGGTTTTTGCCCATCGTTCTTTTTTCTATTGTTTAATCATTTTTTTTTAAATTCAACAAAGTAATAAATGCAGAATAAGACTGTAAATCCTTTATAGAAAGGGGTGCTGGTTGGTATGTTTAGTGAACTTGCCGGTCTCTTAGCAAGTCTTGACGTTTCTAAGGGTCCTGGTGGAAATAGTATGAAGTCAAAAGCTCGGAATATTTTGATGAAGGCAAATAAACAAAAGATTGGATCTATCTCTGCGTATAGCTCCAATTCTATTTTTTATTTCCCGACAATCATATCTGATCAGATGATGCCGAGTGAACAGGCTATGATTATTCGGATGATTGAAAAGAACTATGCTTCTTTTGTTGTAGCTTGTGTTAGTCTATTACCTGTCCATCGCATTAGTGCTGATGACTCTGCTGCTATTACAAACTATTTACAGATCTTCCATCAGAATATGGGTATGAATTCTGTGGATCCTAATGTAATGTCTAAGGTCATTGGAATTGCTTCTAAAACGATTCAAGAAAACGCTGGCGTTTCTGATGAAGAGTTTAAAGCTTTCCAGGATTTTTTATATGAGTGCTGGCAGAAGTCCAAGGCAACGAATGAGGATTATGTCAAGATTGTATCTGAAACAGTATCAATCAACGACATGTTTAAGAAAGATCCTATCGATTCTAAGACTAAAATTTTACAAGAACAATTTAATCGTCAGAATGAAGAACTTGAGGAGTGGGGCTTCTTAGGTGAGGCTACTGCAAATATGTTCGATGATGACATGGAACTTACTGACGATGATTACGACGATCTTGATGAAGAAGATCCTGATGATGAAGATGAGGATGCTGAGCTATCTAAAATGATTGATAGTATGCTTGATGAAAATTCTGTCATGAATGAAGGAAATGTTCATCAAGCAATCAATTCGATCAAGTTTGCTCTGGAATCCGTATCTGAAAATAAGATTCTCTCTTGTCAGTCGTTAACTAAATTAAATGCTTTGGAGAATAAGCTGAATAAGCTTAAGGGTAAATATGCTAAATATTTGAATCGATATAAAGCAAAGGTGAAAGAGAATAAAGAAAATGGAACTCATAAATCTCTTGCTATTCGTTTCAATAATGCAGTGATTTCTAATCCAAAAGCATTTATGCAGCAATATGGTGAATATATCACTATTATTAATAAGAGACTGAAAATGATCGAAAAACGAAGAGCTGAATTACGGGAACGCAAAGGTCTATCTGAATCCGTTGAAACGAATCCTTTCAATGATTTAACTCAGATGGATTTTGATTCTGTTGATTTTTGCATTCGTTCGATCGATGAGTGCATCACTGCTAAAGACGAGGATATCTTTATTCTCACTGAAGCTAAGAATGATGACGATGATTATACTCGGATTAAAATCAGCGAGAAACAGGCATACATTAAATCTCAACAGGATTTGAAAGATGCTCAGGATCTTATTAGTACATATCAAGATGATATTGCTGAAAAAGATAAAATGATTGCTGATAAAGATCAGACAATTACAAAGTATAATTCTGATAAAGCGAAAAGTAAAAATATTTTCCCAGAAAAGAATATTAGTCCGTTTGGTAAGAGTGGTCCTTTTACTGACATGGATCTAAAGAAAGCAAATGATGCAATTCCTCTCTTTGCTAAGGCTACGATTAGTTTTGTAATTGATGACACTGGTGAAGTGATGAATCGTGATATCTTAATTGGTATCAAAGCATATTTGCATCTTGCTCCTGCTTCTGAGCTTGTTACTGATATCTATAATTGTATTATTAACAAGAGAAAATTCCTTCGGTTTGTTAAATTTATTACTGGTGAGGAAAGATCTCTATCTGATCTACTCTTTGGTATTAATGAACTTAAGACAGATGCTTTGAGCAATAAATCTGAATCTGGTCGTTGGAGAAGTGCTTTCCGTTCTCGTCGTCGTTGGGCTAAGATCTCTGTGCCTAAGCTGATGAAAGAGTATACTCCCAATGGTACTCTGGTTATTACGATGAATGAAGTCAACTATCTGAAAGATCAATATGGTATTGATATTATGCGTCCTGACCATGTTAAGATGCTGATGGATGCTGACTTCCTTCTGGGTTTTGTTATTGTTGATCAGTCTAATGAAATGGTCTATGTTACCTATGATGGACACGGATATGGATTCCAGCAGTATACTTATGCAATGCTGGAGCGCGAGGCGCAGACCTCTGATCGGCTTATGCGGGAACTGTATCGTTCCTTCTCTCATTAAGGAGGTGAAGTCAATCTATGATCAATTCTACTTATGCAAACTTTTTAACTGAATGTGGACTTGAAGTAAATAAATCTGACTTCATTTACCTTAATGAAGCCAATCAAATTCAAGTATCTGATGATGCTCTTACTGGAATGATGAAATTTATCACTGATAAATACAATAGTATTGATTTCAGTGAGATTGAAAAGTCTGCCGGTGATATTACAAGATTTAAGTATACCAGAATGCTCACTGATAATTTGGATACATTATTTAATATCTATATGAATTCTGTGTCTACTGATTCTGGAGCACAGAAGTATGCTGAAATTGTAGATAAGTGCAGAGGTGTACTTCAGTTCCTGCAAAGTGAAAGAATGTTGTTCTCCACTCTATACAAAGCTGGTAATGGTATTGTGCAATTACTGTACACATCTCTTGTTTCTGGTATTATTTACTGCACTGGTATTTTAGTTAGTAATACTATTCGGTTTGTAACCAGTGAAAGAGATGCCGATTGTGAAGTTTTGTTTGATGAGATTCCAGGAACAATTAGACATTGTCATATTAAAAATATTGAGTATGCTTATAAGAGTCTATCTGATTTTGATAAGTATCTCAATGAGTGTTATAAAGCATATACCAAGAAGCAGAATGTTTCTGAATCTATTGGTACTGTGCTTTTTGCTGTTGGCGGAGTTGTTGTAGGTATTGCAATGATTCCTAAGATTATTACTCTGATTCGTGAAATTATTTATTCTATCTATTGTAGCAGAACTAAGATTTCTGAAATGCTTGCAATTCAACAGGAACTTTTAAAGACTAATATTGAGTCTTTGGAAATGGGTCGTGGCAATAAAAAGGTCATTGCCAGACAAAAGAAAATTGTAAGTGTACTTGAGAAATTGAAGAATCGTTTTGCTATGAAAGCAGATATGACAGATAATTTAAAACGTGCTCAGATGAAAAAGGAAAATGAAATTTTACGGATTGATAAAAATAGTCCTCTTATGAATCCTGAAAATTCTACTTCCGGAATTCTGCTATAAGAAAGGGGTATGTAGAATGTTTACAAATATCAGTCTCTGCCCCGGTGGAGCTATGATGTTCCATGAAACCGTTGCAGAGTTCGATCCTAATGTAGAAAGTTCTCCTTTACTGAATAAGGAAACATCTGATAATAATGAAGTGATTAAAACTGCACTTAAAGAAGTTCCTACAAATTATTGTCCCATTGGTAGTATGGTGGAAAAGCTGAGACCTTGCTATGATCTCGTCCAAGAATTAGCCAGGACTCCTTTGAATCCAGATACTCGTGAAGAAGCTTATCAGACTCTTGAAAAGATTTCTTCTAGTGTAAGTACTATCAGTGAAACAATCAGAATGTGTCTCGTGAAACAAAAAGCAGTTCTTGAATATGTTACAGGAAGTGACGATTGGATGTATGAACCATTAAAAGAACATCTTGGATGGTTTATTAAGAATTACAATCGTATTATTGGTCATGGTTATGGAATATATACACGCGATATTACATACTTTGCACCACTGGAACATTATCAAGTAACTCGTGCTCTTAATTTGTTTATGTCTTCTGTTGAAGGTCTTACGGTTGTACCGTTTGATATTTCTCGACTGTATGATATTACAAATTATGACCGGAGTTCACGTGTATTTAGTAGTACCGAAGATTTATTGGATTGTATTTTTAATGACAGAGATCGCTTTGACAGACTTACTAAACACAATACAGATAGTACTGAATTAGAGTGTCTGATTAATAACAGATGCACTACAAGAGATGTTGTATGTGTACCTGATTATCCAAGACATGCATCTCTCATTAATTATATTAGCCATATTCTTCGTTTAGTTAAATGTGGTTGCTATGATCTTCAGTGCGAGTTAACTGATTCTGATGTAAATTCTGAATCTATTATTACTCGTATTCGTCCCCTGATGATTGGTGCAATCAATATTTTCTATATTGGTGCTATTAAGCTCTTTTCAAATGCTATTGAATTGAAAAACGTATTCGATGGTAGAGAAGCGCTTAAGCTGTATGTTGAAACGGTAATGAGTAGTCTGAGATAAAATATACTACTAACATACCAATATTTTCATATTTGAATAAACAAAAATATAATACCCTGCTGGATATTACCCTATATCCTAAATTAAAAATTCGTTTTCATGAAAACTTACAATGTAAGGAGGTACTTCCAACATGTTTGATTTTAACAAGCTGATGGCAATCTCCGAGTCCGCTACCGGTTTTAATGGTGGCTCTATGGTCGATGAGATGCCTGAGTATACCCTGGATGAGTGCATGAACACTCTGCCCATGGTTATTATGGAGTCCCAGATTGAGCAGTATGAGATTAACAATGAGCAGAACGAGATCATGGTTGAGGCTGCTATTTCTGCTGCTAACGGTATGCCTGCTGATTTCGATTCTCTGGTTGAGGCTGGTAAGACTTCTCTGAAGGAGTCCTTCATGAATTTCCTGAATAAGGTTAAGAGTTTTGTTAGCTCCATCATTGTTAAGATTAAGGCTCTGTGGGAGCGTCGTCGTGGCGATGCTAACAAGATGATCGCTAAGTATGAGAAGGTTATCAAGGCTGATAAGTGCAAAGATCTGGTTTTCAAGGGCTATGATTTTGATAAAGAACTGAATACCAAGATTGATAACAATGTCAGTGAGCTGATTGGTAATCTGAGACCCGAGTTCAGTGTTCTGAAGGGTGGTTTGACCTCTCCTAGCACTGATACTGAGAAGCTGAATGCTATTAAGAGCGTCGAGGCTTCCCGTATGTCTATGGAAATTGCCAATAAGATTACTGGTGCTAATATCAATGAGCCTGGTGATTGGGTCAATCTGCTGCAGCAGTATCTATTCGGTTATACCGATCCTAAGGATGCTAAGCATGAGATTAAGTTCGGTGAGAAGTGCTTCACTATCGATAAGGTGAAGAAGATGTTGCAGAATCACAATGCTCTGCAGAACCTGCTGAACAGCTATACTGTCCTGCAGAAGGATATCGATGTTCAGCTGAGAAACTGCAACAATCTGAAGAAGCATACTGAGGATAATGATGAGAATAAGGATACTCTGGCTTACTTTGATGTGTACACCACCGTGTACAAGAATGCTGCTGGCGCAGTGAATAAGGTAAATGCCATTGTTAAGCGTTACATCGATGCTCAGTGGGTTCAGGCTTCTCAGATGTGGATTGCCATGGCTCGTGCTTCTGGTGCTAAGGCTGAGGAGCCTGCTGAGAAAGAGGCTCCGGAAGCAAAGCCTGAGAGCGAAGAGAAGTAAGAATATAGGAGGTAACTAAAAATGCTTAATGTTTTTACGCTTGCTTCCAGCATCAATGAGTCCGTCGCTAATTCTGACCTGATGCTCGGTGAAGCTTATGAATTTGCCGGTACTGTAAATGATGCTTCTTATGACTTTGCGTACCTGGCTATGCAGGAGGCTGTCGATAGCTATCATCTCGATTCTTCTGTGAATGAGATCATGGTTGAGGCTGCTATCAATAATCCTGAGAATATGGAGGCTCTGACTGAGGCTTCTATTAAAGAGATTATGGGCAAGATTAAGCAGGCTCTTCTGAAAGCTTGGGAGTGGGTTAAGGCTCTCATTGCTAAGATTGTTAACTGGGTTAAGGCTACTATTGCTAAGACCAAGGCTTATCAGAAGTCCGTTCAGAAGGCTGCTGATAAAGCTATGAAGGACGGTGCTAAGCCTGTAACCGTTAACGCATACGAGTATGATGTCGACGCTGTTGCTTCTCTTGAAGATAAAATCGGCGGTATCGTCGGTCCTTATATTGATGGTGAATTTGTCAATAAAGTTGATTCGGCAATGCAGGTATGTGGTATTGTTGAAACCGAAAGTGACAAAGTTGATGATATTGTCGATGACCTCAATAAAAAGACCGAAGCGTTTAAGGAAGCCACTAAGAAATCTAAGAATGATTCTGCTATTGAGCTGAATAAAGTTCTTGGTACTGGTCTGGCTGATGACAGCTGTACTGTTGGTGCAGTATATACTGAATTTATTAATAAGGTTCGTGGTGAGAAGAAGGATATTACTAAGACTGCTGGTGATGTTTCTGGTCTTCTCAAGAACTTTGATAGATACAACAAGATTCTGGAAGATGGTACAAAGAATCTGAAGAATTATGAAAAGATTCTTAAGGATGTTAATACTCGTCTTTCCAGAGTTAAAGGTACTGGTATGTATAATGCTGGTGTACGTAATACTCAGGAGCAGGCAGATACTAAGGCTGCTGGCAGAGCTAAGATTCAGGCTGCTGCCTCTGCACATCTGAATGCATGCTATACTAGTGCTACTTCTTCTATTTCTCAGTTGAGTTCTGTTCTTAGCGGTGCTAATAGTGCCCTGCGTACTCTGTGCAATGGTATGATTGCTAATGATATGACTATCATTAACAAGGTCCTGCACGGCAAGAATGCCAAGAAGAAGGAAGACATCGCTGAGTAATTAAATTTATATGGGAGGGATTTTATCCCTCCCATATATTTATTTT
>OBLI01001753.1_pt1 | contig 20235 bp, 11 predicted proteins | sample 1519701 | NCBI WGS metagenome assembly OBLI01 (sample SAMEA3663005, study PRJEB22513) | pig gut metagenome | biome: pig gut; feature: pig-associated habitat; material: faeces | place: France | collected 2012
GAGCGTAGAATCTCGCTATATTGATAACCAAACATAGTGCATCTCAATCCCAAGGAGGAATCTATGGTTTGAGCTAAAAGAGCATCAAATTGCTCCATAATAGAAAAATCCCCCCCCCAAGTGAGTTTCTCGGATTTTATTTGTACTTTTGCCATGTCATTCAGAATTAATTATAGTGTTGCGGAAATAAGGGTAATTTCGCCGGACATGCAGTTCCTTGTGCCTGGCAGTCAAGCCATACAGCACGCCACAGCATCGACCACACAGCGCGGTAGACGACATGGCAACACCTTGCCGCACAGCATTTACCAATCTGAAGTGCCACCTAATACATACACATGCTAATGATACAAACGATGAGACACATGCTTACGGCAATGGCCATGATGCTCCTCTTGGCAGCATGCCCGACAGCGCTCCATTCCAAAGACTACGCCCCGTTGTGCTACTGCGACGGCAAACCCATAATGCTCGCAGACCCATGCGTCTACAAGGGCGGCGACACCTACTACCTCACTGGCACGTCTACCACCGAAAAGGGCTTTGAGTACTACACATCAAAGGACCTGCGCAACTGGCAGTACGGCGGCATGCTATACGAAGGCAAGGGCGAGGACTACGTGGGGGCCACCTGCTACTGGGCCCCAGAGGTGAGGATGTACAAAGGCAAGTACTACCTCACGTTCAGCTGCTACAGCCCCAAGCGTCAGGGACTCATCACGTGTCTGGCCGTGAGCGACCGCCCCGACGGATGCTACAAAGACCTCTACGAGCCATGGATAGACATGAAATACTCGGCCATAGACTGCGACATATTCGTCGATGACGACGGGAAGCCGTATCTGTATTACAGCCACAACTTCACGAAAGACGGCGTAGCGACAGGCGAGATATACGCAGCCCCACTCACTGACGACCTGAGCGGCATCACCGAAGAGCCTCGCCTCGTGCTGAGCGCGTCACAACCGTGGGAGCGTGTCAACTGGGCCGTCAACCGCTGCAACGAGGGCCCGTGGGTGATAAAGCACAAGGGCAAGTACATAATGACCTACTCCGCCAACGACACCGGCTATGAGCACTACGGCATAGGCGTGGCCGAAGCCGACAACCCATTAGGGTCGTGGAAGAAATACGACACAAACCCGATGTTCACCACCGACCTCCAGCACGGCATCTCGTCGCCTGGGCACAACAGCATAGTGTATACCGACGGCCGCGCGCTGTACATGGCATATCACCGCCATGCCGACCCGGCATGCAAGAAGCCCAACTGGGACAGGGTGACGTGTATAGAGAAACTGAAGATAACGCGCGACGGCAAACTGCGCATGGCACGCGCCCAGAAGCACCACGGCCAATAGTGCCACGCACACCGTGCAGCACCTCCGCCATTACCGCCACACGCCAGCCCGTCTACTGGCCGGCGCATCACGTCATGCACTCATACTACATATCATAGCCGTGGCCATAGCAGCCACGGCGGCCGTCACAAGACCGCCATCACTGACTCCTTGCTCGAGGCTGCGGCCGCACGCAACGCCTCAGGCGACAAGCAGGGGGCCATATCCCTCATAGACAGCACCCTGAGCATGCGCCCTGCCGACACCTTCAATACATGCCTGCGTGATGTCTTAATCCATTTTGCAGGAACAGAGATGAACTTGAAAACAAAGGTCTTGATTCTGCTGGTGGCACGCAATCCAAATTCATGGGTTTTCAATCTCTGCATAATAGCTTTGTAGAAGTTTCTGATGAGAGCTGTCATAAGCAGGAATACAGTATTCTGTGCCATGAACGATTTAGGCAATCGATTCCAGCCAAAGCCATTGTTCAATTCTGAAATGCATCATTTCCTATGCTTGTTACAGAGTTGGGAATGGTAATAGAGGAGAGGCTCTGACAATCAGCGAATGCATATCTTTCAATACTTGTTACAGAGTTGGGAATGTTTACAGAGGTGAGTCTTAAACAATGTAGGAAGGCAGACTCTCCTATGCTTGTCACAGAATTGGGAATGGATACTGAGGTAAGCCCCGAACAACCATAAAATGCATCATTTCCTATGGTTTCTACAGAGTTGGGAATGGTTAAGGATGTTAGGCCTGAACAACCTACAAAAGCATTATTTCCTATGGTTTCCACGGAGTTGGAAATGGTTAATGAGGTAAGGTTAGAACAACCGGAAAACGTCTCGTTTCCTATGCTTGTGACAGAGTTGGGGATGGCTAAAGATGTAAGACCTGAGCATCTATAGAATGCTTGGTTCCCTATGCTTGTGACAGAATGGGGAATGGTTACGGAAGTAAGATTAGAACAACCGGAAAACGCCTCGTTTCCTATGCTCGTTACCGAGTTAGGAATGATTACGGTGTTGAGACTCTTGCACCATCCAAAGGTAAATGGCTTAATTGTTGTTATGGAATTGGGAATTGTTAGATTCTCCATCAAGCTATCGTTTAGATATAAATTGCCGTGATAATACAGAGGATTGCTATAGGCTGACTTAAAATCAATTTTACACCAACATTCAATATCTGTTATGTGTACTGACTTGCCGTTCTTGCCTCCTCCAAATGCGCTACTTCCAATACTCGTTACAGAATTTGGTATAGTTACAGACTTGAGTTTTCCGCAACCGGAGAATGCGTGATCTCCTATAGTTATGACAGAGTTGGGAATAGATACGGACGTAAGTCCTGAGCAGAAAGAAAATGCTCTGTTCCCTATATTCGTTACCGAGTTGGGAATGGTTAATGAGGTAAGGTTAGAACAACCAGAAAACGCCTCGTTTCCTATGCTTGTGACCGAGGTGGGAATGGTTATAGAAGTAAGTCCACGGCAGCAGAAGAATGCCATTTCTTCTATTTCTGTTACGGAATAAGTGCCGTCTTCATATGATATTGTACTTGGAATAACGATGTCGCCACTATAGTCATTTGTGCCCTTTACTACAAATGCAATGTTTGCTTTAGGAATCAAATCATAGAAGATTCCATCAATACAAACATCATGCGCTTTTGTCATATCACACATAGCCAAAAGTACTGCCAATAAAAACAATATTCGTCTCATACCTGCTACTTTATTGTTTGCTATTCAGTTCCCAAAAATAGTAAGATTATTCATCACAAGAAACAAATCCGCAGGATTATTACCATTCTAACTTCTTTTTCTTCATCCTTTTGGATGCTTCCTGCTAAATACTTTTTTCAATCCATGGGGTAGAAATCATGGGTAGAGGACTTGTGCTTCTACCTTCACATACAACTAATCGTTACCTTATCTCGAACTGAGGTTAGTACTACTTCATTGGCAATTAAAGCACGCTTAAGCATGCTTACTTTTTGAGGGCAGAAAAACAGGCGATTTTCGGGATAACGTTTGCACCCTCGGTCGCAAACGTTTGAAACCGCGGTTGCAAACGTTTGCAAGTGCCATCGCAAACGTTTGCGTGAAAAAGGGATTATTTCTCAGGGTTCCAATTCAATCTCCATGGTGCCGATGAAGCGTGCATTTTTGCCCATATGATTCACCATCACCTCATGTCCGGCCTTGTCAATGGCTCGTTCGGGATGTTCAAAATAGGTGTGTGTGTGACCTCCCAGCAGGATGTCTATTCCTGTGGTATGGGCAATGAAGTCGGCATCATATCCAGTTCCTTTGGCCCAGCCTAAATGGCTCAGACAGATGACCACGTCACAATGCTCCCGTTTGCGCAGGATATCGATGACGGGCTGTGCTGCTTGCGCAGGTTCTGTATATTTCATGGGCTCATAGTTGCTCTTTGTAATCAGTCCTTCGGGTTGGGGACACACACCGAATATTCCTACGCGTGCGCCTGCGCGTTCTATTACTATATAGGGTTTCACCAGATGCTCGCAGGGTGTGCCTGTGAAGTCATAGTTGCAGCACACGAATGGGAAGTTGGCCATGCGGATGAGTCGTGCCAGATTGTCCAGTCCGTAGTCAAACTCATGGTTGCCAATGGTACAGGCATCGTATTTCATGCTGTTCATCAGCTTCACCTCCACCTCGCCGTGGTACAGATTGTAATAAGCCGATCCCTGGCTGAAGTCGCCACAGTCAAGCAGCAGGAGTTCGGGGTTCTGCTTGCGTAACTGGCGGAGCAGAGCGGCACGCCGCATGAATCCGCCTTTGTCGGCCTGTGCTGTATCACTGAAATTCTTGGAGATGGGTTCTATGCACGAGTGAGTATCGCTCGTGTGTACCAGCATCAGATGCCGCTGCTGTGCCATTGCTGCCAGGCAGCTCAGCACGGCCATACCTATCAGGAATGTTATCTTTTTCATTGGTCTCTGTGGTTCTTCTCTTTCTATATGGCTGGTGGCCTATGGTTGCTGAACGATGATTCTTCCCTCCATCTTACTGTCTATCACACGGTTCTTGATGATGCTCTCCGACATGACGTCACGTATGAGCATTCCCAGGCTGTGCCTCTTGATGGCCTTCTTGAGGGCTGTCATATGGTCATTCCCTTCGGCCAGATAGTCTAATGTGGCAATTCGATAAACCTTTCCATCCTCAATCTCTTTCCCTCCGATAGTGACATGGGCCACCTTTCTGTCCTTGGTGATGACCAGACGCACGCTGCTGCTCACTCCTTCGCCTCCCACGCTTGCTATGTTGTCCATGAGTTCCTTTACGTCCTTTCCCTTCATCTCCAGTACCACCAGTCGGTTCTCAAAGGGTGAGATGAGCATCACATCTCCGCGACGTACGATACCCTCAGGCATGTTGTTGCGCAGTCCGCCCATGTTTACGAGTCCCATGTCCGCTGTTTCCAGCCCTGTGGCAGTACTCCCTTCCACCAGTACGTCTGCAGCCCAGTTGCTGAGCGTACTCTCTGGTCTTCCTGCCGTCATGGGCACTCTGCTCAGTCCCAATACGGGCATCATCGTGCTGTCCACTTTGGCCTTGTAAGGTTCTACTATTCTGAAGGCGTCACTGTCAGGTGCAGAATCCAGTGCAGCGGTTACCTCCAGCCGTTCCCACGCTATACTCTTCACCTTATATTTCTGTGCTGAGATACCCGTGGTAAAGAGCGCGGATATCATCAGGAGCATCATGCATTTGTGCGAGTGGTTCATATCAGTTTACTTGATTGTATTTCTTACTGCAAAGATACGTACTTCATCCAAAAAAAGTGCTCTGAATGAGTAACTTTTCCCCAGCTGGCTTTTTTGTTCGAAGAAAAAAGTCTACCTTTGCAGCCGCTTTCCCATGGGTCGCTGGCAGGGAAGAAGAGTGTGACCTGTTATGCCCATGTGCGATCGACACACAATTTTTCAACATTCAAACCATTATGGCTGATTTAATTAAAATTGCTGAAGAAGCATTTGCAACGGGCAAGACCTGCCCTGCCTTCAAAGCAGGTGACACGGTTACCGTGGCTTATCGTATTGTCGAAGGTAACAAGGAGCGTGTGCAGCTCTATCGTGGTGTGGTAATCAAGATTTCCGGCCACGGCATCAAGCGCCGCTTTACTGTTCGTAAGATGTCGGGAACCGTAGGTGTGGAGCGTATCTTCCCCGTGGAGTCTCCCAGCATCGACAGCATCACAGTGAACAAGGTGGGTAAGGTACGTCGTGCCAAGTTGTACTATCTGCGCAACCTCACCGGTAAGAAGGCTCGTATTGCTGAGAAGCGCGTAGCTGCCCTCAAGGAGGATTGATTCGCTGTAAGAGACAAGCGTACAGAATCAGGGGTGTGACACCGTATGGAGTCACACCCCTGCTCGTTCTGTATATACTGGTTAGGCAGAAATTGGATTACCAGATAAATCAGGGGTGGGCAACAGTGACCCGTATAGAGTGAGTCTTTCTACCCTTATCTCTTGTCTAGAATAGGATTGGCGATTTCGGTGCCAGTTTTACCCATCTCAGACGCAGTGCACTGCAACCGCCTCTGCAGTGCACTGCATCCGTCCTCGCAGTGCACTGCATCCTCCACGCTAATATATGCAACCTTTCCCGCAAACGTTTGCAACCGCCCCTGCAAACGTTTGCAACCGCCCCTGCAAACGTTTGCGGTGAAACTACCCGTACACGTGGAAGATTCGACACAACTAACTTTTTTCTGAGAAAATTATCCCGAACTCACGTAAGTATTGTATTATAGAAGATAATATTGCAAAATTATATGTTGTTATGCTATGTGTTATTCTAGTTTCACGTACCTTTGAACTTTAGTAATTCGTGTGATATAATAACAAGAAAATGTCAACGAGAAACAAAAACAAAGCGATTGTATTATGAAAAATAGAGCCCTATTCACCTTATTCCTGACTTTCTTCTCAATGCTTACGCAGCTTACGCAGGCCGGGAATAGAATATTTATTGTCAAGGATTCTCTGAAGTACTGCGTAAGGGAATATGATCATGGTACCAATGTTTCGGTTATGGCGGTGGCAGATAGTGTCCGCCTTCCCGTGACGGAGGATGGTACGCTGGTGATTCCTGCATCGTTGACTATTGAAGGGCACACATATAAGGTTGAGGATATTGAACAACGCGGATTCCACTATCATCCTGAAATCAAGCATCTAATGCTCAACGAAGGAATACGCTTCATAGGAGAACGGGCTTTTGAGTCGTGTATAAACTTGGAAAGTATACATTTCCCCACCACACTCATGGGATTAGACGCTTCTGCATTTGTGAATTGCAGTATGCTCGCAAGCATCATCGTGGAGAATGGAAACGAGATGTTTGATTCACGTGACAGCTGCAATGCTCTCATCAAGACAGAAGACAACGAACTTGTATTAGGGTGCTGGCATACACACATTCCCAAAGGGGTTGTAACCATTGGACAATGCGCCTTCAGCGGCCAACGGCGCATGAGTGGCATCAATATCCCTGAAGGTGTAAGAGAAATAGGAAATGGCGCTTTCTCTGACTGTTCGGGACTGAAGCATGTCTATCTGCCGTTGTCTATTAAAGGCTTCGGGAATGGAACATTTGCTGGCTGCACAAGTTTGGAAGAGTTGACAGTTCCCGCAAACGTCCGGGAAATCGGTGAACGCATCACGTTGGGCTGCCACAACTTAAAACGTTTAACCGTGTCACCCGACAACAAGACTTTTGACTCCCGAGATTCATGTAACGCCATAGTCCGTACGCAGGAGAACGGTATTGTGGCAGGTTGCGGCAGCACGGTTATCCCCAACAGTGTGGAGAAGATAGGTGAGGGAGCCTTTTCCGGTTCTGCCCTTACCCGTATATTCATTCCTGCCGGGGTGACTCAGATAGCCGAAACCGCTTTCAACAACTGCAACTTCTGCTCATCAATAGAGGTGGCGCAAACGAATCCCGTATATGACTCCCGATCTGGCTGCAACGCTATCATAGAGACGGCCACGGGCACACTTGTCAAGGGGTGTGGCATGACTGTCTTTCCTGTAGGTGTGGGCAAGATAGGCGACTACGCATTCTGCGGCATGACTATGCCCGCTAACTATTGTATTCCCGAAGGTGTAAGTTCCATAGGCAGTCATGCATTCACCGGCTGCAACTTCCGTTCACTCCTCCTGCCAGAGTCATTAAAAGAAATAGGGAGTAGTGCCTTCACATTCTGCAGGCACCTAGAAAATGTGGAAATGAATAGTACAAACATAAGCATTGGTTCCATGGCGTTCAACTATTGTTATTCATTGTTGTCCGTGCGTCTGCCTCACCATACCACATATGCCAATAGTCTCATTTTCCAATACAGCCCCTACCAAGAGATACATGAGAGAGAATACGGGAAGCCATAAAGGTTTCTTTCAGAAGATACACATTCCCACTCTTGTCATCTGTCTTGGGTGTGTCCTTACGGCATCCTTCGGTCACAGAGGATGGGGGACGCTGGTGTGCAGGGAATGGGCGTGCCTTGAACGCTTGCGCTTATTCTCTGATTCAACTTGTGAACTTGGATACCTTAGCCGTCTTATCCCTATGCCTCAAGCCAAACACGGCATGAAATGACAATCCTAATGTTGATTTGACGCGTCAGACTATCACCTGTACGCTTAGCTTCAAGTTCTGAATCACTTAACGAAGCAATACTTTCTGCCCGGACTTTATGTAGAGTTCGGGCTTTTGTTTACCCTTTTCTACCTTGATGCCTGAAAGTGTATATATGGCTTCTTCGTCCTTGTCTGAAGGATTGGCATTGGGGATTTGTCCGATGGCGTCAACGTCTTCTGCCAATGTGCCGTAGATGTGGAAGGCATAGAGTGCGGGCTGGTCGGCATTATTCATGCTTGCAGTGGTGCGAGGGAAGACGAGTTTGACGTATCGGCCACGGATTGGTGTGGCGAACGAAACGATTTTCTTGTTGAGGGAGCCTGTGGATTTCTTGTCTGCAACCTGTGTCCAGCATGTATTCGTATCGCCTGATTTGTTGATAAGGCTGAGGTTGGGCGTTTCTTCGCTGATGTATATTTGGTAGGCATTCATGTTGGTTGCGGTGGCATCGATGCTTTTTGCGTCCCACAGGAGCAGTCGTTTGATGTCGTAGGTCTGTTCCAAATCGACTATGACGTAGCGGTATGGGTCTGTTTCCAGAACGGGTGTTGTTGGTTTCCAGGGGCGTTCGGCAGCCGGTGTGCCAGTGAGAAGATTGAGTGCACTATGGGTTGCGTCGGGTGTATCGTGGGCGGCAAGGATGGTTTTGCCGATGCTTATGTTGCCGTCGGAGCGTGGTATCTCGCTCACAAAGTGTCCGTAAACGTCGCAGCCGTAGAGGCGAATGGCATTGTCCGGTTCGCCGCTTGGGCGTATGCCTCGTGAGAAGACAAGTTTGAGGTATCGCACTTCTGCCGGAGGGAACGAGATATTTTTCGTTGCCTGGTTGCCTACGCCGTCTTCATGCGCCAGGAGTGTCCAGTCTTCGCTTGTTTTTGTTCTGCCGTAAACCCAGTATTCGGGCACGTTGCCGCAGTTCGTTTCGTGTCCTTCCACATCGCGAAAGACCAGACGACTGACTTCGTAGATGGCTGTGAACTCCAGGATGAGCCATGGTCGCTCTGTGCTCGTGTCGCACCATTTCCTGCCGGGATAGATGTAACTGGTGTTCATGTATTGTGGTTTCTCGCTTTCGTTGACGTATCCGCTGCTGGAGTTTACGAAGCAAGTCATCTTTCCTGTGTCCAATGTGGCCTGCTGATTAATGACGCCCGACGGTACTTGTGCCGAGACGATAGGGTCGCCTTCGTGCGACGAGGTTGTCGGGTCGCAGACGGCAACGCCAACAAAGGAGTCGGCGCAGCCATAATAGAGGAACCATTTGCCCTGATGCCAGACGAGACCTTGCGTGAAGACTGTGCCGGCAACGTACTGGCCGCTCTTCTCGAAGTCCGTAATGGGGCGGAAGAAGGGTTTGTCGAGCCGGTCGAGGAGTTGAAGGGGATTGTCCCGGCTGAAGAGCATCTGCCCGGCGGCATAAGTGCCAGAGGCGTAACAAGGGTCGCCACTGCTGCCGCTTGCATTCTTGCCGTTGTAGATGAGCACTATGCCGTCTTTGGTGACGACTGCCGGCGGACCACATTCTGTGAGGTTGCTGTCAAAGTATCCTTTACGGGTCCTTGCCAGATAGAGCAGTTCCTTGTTTGCATCCACGATGGGGGTCCAGGTGATGAGGTCGTCGCTTGTTGCGCCGCACACCCACTCCTCGCCCCAGTACATGAAGTACTTGCTCTCGCCGTCGACCATTATCTTTGCTGCCTGCAGGCGTCCGTCTTTGATTTCTGTGACGATGGAACCCGACTTGCATGCAAGGTTGGCAAACTTGCCGTCGTGTGCTGTGCGGAAGCATGGGCCGTGGTGTGTCCACGTCTTGAGGTCGCGACTTGTGGCAACACTCAAGCGTGCTGTCTTACGGTTCCACGACGTGTATGTCATGACGAAGAGGGGTTTGCCGTCCACTTCGGCTTCCACCACACGCGGGTCTTCCACACCGCCCGGCCACTCGTACTCCTGTGAGATGGCCGACAGGTCGGGGTACATGACGGGCGAAGGCGAACGATAGTCGATGTTCAGGCCGTCGGCACTTTCCACCAGGCCGATGCGCGAGGTACGCCCCCCGATGCCGGCATTGGGGTCGTCTTCAGCCCTGTAGAGCACACACACCTTGCCGTCCTTCACCACTGCTGCAGGATTGAACGTATCGGCGCACTCCCATTTCACCTGCGCCTTCTTCATTGGGCAATAGAAGAGGTTGTTTGCGATGGGTTCCACCATCGGGTTCTTACCTTCGGGACGCACAAAGCCGCCTATGGCCCAATAGGGCAGAACATTATCGCCTGCAAGAGATGCGATGCAGACAAACAGGAGTGGAAGAAGGTAGTAACGTCTCATGGAAATCAATTGTTTATGGTTCGTGTCGGAATGGTTAAGCATTATTGCCAAATAGGTTAAAGTGAGTTCGACGAAATATAATTGTCTGTAAATTTGGTGATTAGCGAAAATTGTTGACCTTTATAGTGCTCAATTACAAAGTAGCACAATCAATAATCACTATGTTCACCTAAGACAAAGTTACAGAAATTTTCTTTATGGCAGACGAATTTCACAAAGTTTTTTGCCGTATGTTAGACAAATATAGTCTCAATGCCCCCCAAAAAAAATGACAGAAAAGATGCTTCCCGCTCCTCCTCAGGACATATACCTCTATGCCTTAGAAGAAGCGGGAAGCGAGAAATGGCCTTTCCGCAGACTCTTGCTGTCAGTGGTCAGGCTTGATGGTTCTGTTTACCAGACGTCCTCGGGATCGCTGGGATTGTCATAGACCTCCTTGGGACACCATTCCATATAGTCCATATACAATTCCTTCTTATCAGAGTCGAGCACACTCTTGAAGCGAACGTAGTAGGTCTGGTTGGGGTCAAGTGTCTGGCGGACGATGATATGTCGGCAGCAGCGAGAGTCGTCGCGAGCGGTGAGTGAAGCATTTCCTTCGTGCACCTCATGACGCGCGCTCTTCATCAGGCCATGGTTGCGCAGGTTATGGTCTATCTCGTAAATCTCCTCCTCATCTCGTCCCTCATCGGTAAGGTCACCCCAATCTGCACTCTCACCGAAGGCCTCCACCAGTCCCTTGGTCATATCGATGGGAATACCTGCTACGGGCAGGTTGTCCGGATCGCTGCCGAAATAGATCTGCACTATACCGCGTGCTCCTGTGGCCAGAGTCTTGTAACGCAGTTCGTATGTACCTCTGCGTGGTACCGGTGGCAACTGGAACATGATGTCATAATGACCGATGGCCTTCATCTCATCCTGGGTATAGTTGGCCCAGTTGACCTTATATCCATTGAAGTAGATGAAGTTGGTGTCATCGCTCATGATGCGCATGTTGCTGAAGTAGCGGTAGTATTTATCAGCAGGAATATACACATGCTGATAGCGGTCCTCGGTGGACTCGGCACGTCGAATGCCGTTGGTGGCAGCTTCGGGGAAGAGAGCCATTCCATCAAATCTTATTCGTTCGCGATGCAGATTGTCTCGCACCTTATCGTTGTATGACAAGGGAGCATCGATGGGGTAGATGCATGCATTCTCTATATCGTTCACGATGGTAAGCTCGTTGGAGCGGTCCACATAGCTTCCCACTTTATCCTCGTCGCAGCTGATTTCGAAACCAGTTCCTTTGATGCCGTTTTCCAGATTGGGGAAGCGGTTGAGGAACACACCATTGCTGGCCTTGGTCTCTATAATCTTGAGCAGACGAGGCTTGCCCATGGTGGGATACCATTCCACTACAGGCAAGGTATAGCGGTAGGGGTTGCTGATGGAGAATCCCAGCTCATTGCAATGGTACACCAGTTTGTTGGCCTGGAGGCGCATGGGCAGGATGTGATAGGTGACCCACTGGTAGAGCAGATTGTTCTCGGAGGAGAACTGCTCGTCGGTGGTGAAGACATCCTCATCGGAATACTGATGATTGTTGAGCACCCATTCCATTACCTGCTGAGGTACATCATCGGCAGTGGGGTCTATACCCTGCTCGCGCCAGAAGTCGTCGGTTTCTGCAAAGATGGTGAAACCATACTTGCGGTGCTCGGGAGCCAGAGCGTCGGAATTGCTGTTGCCCGACTTGTCGCTGAATCCCTTACTCATGTATTTCTCAAGGTCGGGGATGGCATTGGTCTGATACAAGTGTTCGTACACCTCGTCCCTTACGGCAGAGAGTGTATCCATGAGTCCACAAGCCAACACACATTTGGCAAAGGTGAGGTAACCCTCACTTCCCTTTTCAATGATGTCACGAAGGTATTTGGAACAAGTCACATCGCTGGGAGCGATGACCTTCTCCATCTGGTGAATCACACCATTGATGAGGAATATGTCGCGGTTGTTGATGTTTATGGGGCAGTCTCTGTTGATATAGATACTGTCGGGGAGGTTGACGGGCGAGTAATAGGTGAGTCTCTTGTCATAGAGATTGGGCAAGGGGAACTCGGCATTGTTCTCGGTGGGGAAGAGTGCGAGGGTGTATCGCTGTGTCTCCACGTCACCGCCGTCGATGATACTGTTCTTGACAATCACCTTACGTATGGAATCCAGCTTGACGCTGTCAGTAAAGGCATCCCATGAGGGAGATGTGATGAGGCCCTCCTCCACCAGAGATTCCAGATAGGTGTGTATGGCCTCGTTGGTGGGAGCAAAGCATGTGTAATTACCTCTGGTTGTGAGAATCTGATATACAGAGGTGGCAGAGATATTACTCATGGTGACCTTCTTTGTCAATGTCAGATACTCAGAGTATGCCTCGTGAGCTTCCAGGTAACTGGCCACGGTGTGTTCCTTGAAGACATATCGTGCCGACGTGTCCACCTGCTCTGTGCATGAGAAGAGCATCAGCATGGTGGGGATGGTCAGTAATAGGAATTTGCGCATGGATTGGTTATTTGTGATTAATGTCACTATTTCTGTAAGATAATCCTACCGGAAGGCCACGAGGGCCTTCCGGTAGGATGTATAGATATGGAGGGATGCTTACTTCACCAGAACCTTGCGGCCGTCGATGATGTAGATACCCTTCTCGGTACGGCTCACACGCTGTCCTGAGAGGTTGAAGATGCCCTTCACTACAGGAGCAATCTGCTCCTCCACAGCACCGATGGCAGTGGGATAGGTCATCTCTCCGCTTTCTGCCTCCATCTGCTCCTTGCTGATGAACTGCAGATGGCGAATGCTGATGGTGGTTCCGTCTGTCACTTCACTTCCAAGATCGAAACGGATGATGTCCTCAAGGTCACCGAATGACCACTGGGAGATGGCAGGTGCGATGTAGAAGTACACAGTCTTCCAGTCATCTGCTTTGCTGAGGCCATCAGATTCAAGAACCTGAGTGTTGTTCAGTGCAGGTGTACCGAAATAGAAGCGGCTACCTGTAAGATTGGCATCACTCTTGTACTCGAACTTCAAGACACATACGGTGGAATCCAGTGGCTCATAGAATTCACCTGCGATGAGGTATGGACGGCTAGAGCTGGCGGTCAGGGTGTAAGAGAATGGCTCTTCCTCCAGGAAGCCCATATCCTCGGCATTGGTTACCTTAAGGTAGTCGGGCCACTTGGCATAGAGATTCTCCTTGGCAGCAAGAGCTTCGTCTGCAGTATAGGTTCCATATACTATCAGGTTGTCCTGAACGTCGTAGATGTCAGCGGTGAGTGCATCGAAATTCGTCAAGGCATTCACTGACCACTTATTGTATACCTTCATAGAACCCTCATGACACACGACATAAGCCTTCTTGGTGGCGTTGATAGACTCTGCAAGTGTGCTGAACGTAGCCTGAATCTCTGCCTTGGCAGCCACTGTGGTTGCTGTCTCAATGCGGGCGGCAGCCTCTGCTATGCCAGCACGCTCATTCTGGCTGAAGTTGGGAGTATGCTTGAAGATATCAGGGTCTTCGGCAACATAATCAGCTATTGTAGCAGCACGTTTTGCCTGGCAGGCCAGAGCACGGTCGAAGGCGGCATTTACCACGTCGTTTTCTTCTGCACCCAGGTAGAAGATGCGTGTGTTGCCCATAGATGCCCAGTCGCCCTTGCCGTTGGCATTGTCAGGAGTTCCTTCGTTCTTGAATCCGAATGTCAGCTGACCATCTGTTACCTTGGCTACAAGCACATTCTCAAAGCGGCCAGAATTGAAGGCAACGGTACTGCCCTGTACACCCCAGATGACATAACCCAGTGTGTCAAGTGTAATCTGGTCTCTGATGGCCTTGTCGGGAATAGAACCAGAGATGTGGCAGTTCACACCATCTTCAGCCTCATCCTTGCTGACCATCTCTTCTATTACTGTAGGAGCATAAATCTTGGCATCGTTGGCATAGACGATAGCAGAATAGTTGGTGCTGGTGGTATCACCTGCGGGACGGAAGGCGGCATTGATGCGTACCTCATAATAACCATCCTTCAAGCCAGTCAGAGTCTGATTGATATCGAAGATTCTCTTCTCATTGCAGAACTCACCTGCCGACACACCATTGTAAGTGCCGAATGAGTAAGCCGTCTGGCTCCATCCCTCACCACCTGCTGCCAGGCTGGGATCGCTTACCATGGATGTGATTTCTGTTCCAGCCAAGTATCCCTCGGTCACAAGAGCTTTCTTCAGATTCTCCAGGAATGCTATTTCTTCTGTCAGAATAGAATCGTTGAGCAGACGCTCCTCGGTAATATAGACATATGATCCGTTGGGATAGATGTCTGAGGGCTCGCTGGCTGTGTCGGACAGATAATCTTCGATAATAGAACGAGTGCTTCCCTGAACATTGGAATTCTCCTCCAGGAAGGTTCTCAGAGCCTCCACAGCATCCACGTAGTTCTGATAAGACTGTGCTGATGCCGTGATGCTCTTCTGCAGATTGAGGATTTCGTCATAGGTGCGGAAGAGGACCTCCATATTCACGATATTGTCAATTTCATCAACGGTTTCGGAGTATTTGTTCAGGATAGCCTGTTCGCACAGTACATCGGTATTGAATTCATTGGCCTCTGCCTTGTAATCCTCCTTGATGACTTCAAACTCCTCAGGTGTACCGAAGTGCAACTCCTGCATCTGTTGGGCATCACCAGAGTATGCCTTTTCTACCACTACCTTGTAATAGGTGTATGGCTCTGTGGTCTCGCTGCTGAATCCGAAGTAGGAAGCGGTATTGTTGGTGGGCTTCAGACGATTCTGACCTACGTCGGTCTTCTCGTCTATCAGTACCCAACCGTCAGATTCGAGTGTGGCCAGGCCATCGCCTTCGAAGTTGGCACCATATATCTTCCAGTTTTTCCAGTTACGACCAGAGTATTGCTCTGTGTCGCCACCGGTGTTCAAAGTGTAGAAGTAGGGATTGACAGACTCCAGTGAACGGAAGATAACATAAGGAGGTTCTGCCTCACTGAAGTTACATCCCCACTTGGTCTCGTAGTTGTTGTCCACCAGCTTGGCCCAGTTCTCATTGTCATTCCACTTTCCTCTACCGTCCAGGACAATGAAGCGAGTGGTCTCGATATCCTCTGAGGCAGCAAGCAGGCTGGTGAGGTAGATGGTCTCGGCCTTGATGCCGTTGTCGTCCAGCTGACAGTTCTCGGCGATGTACGGATAAGTACCACGAAGGAATCTTACGCCAGGCTCAATATTTTTGTTGATATAGTCGTCCACCCATTCACTTATAGCCTGATAGTCACTGAAGTTGGACTGTGAGGATTCAAGTTGGGCGTAAATTTCCAGGTATGCCTCATAGAGTCCTACGCTTGTGTTGATCTTGTCCTGCAGCCCCTTCAACTTTGTCACATAAGATCCAATCTCCGTAATGCTGGCAGCTGCCTTCAGGTCTTCCAGAGTCTGCTTGTAATCATCTATGTATGATCTGTATGCCATTACCTCTGTATCAAAGGCCTCAAACTCGGCATATTTCTCGTTACGATAGAGGATGCGGTTGGCATCGTTGCCAAACTCGAAGTCTGCCATCTGCATTGTCTGGCCATTCACCAGTGCCTCCACTTCAATCTTGAAATACTTGTATGTAGTGGATGATGGATTGGACATGTTGAAGTAGGCATCGGTAAAGTTGGCTGCGGGCAGCTGGTCTGTTCCGATATTGTTCTTCTCATCAATCATTACCCAGCCTTCAGCGTCTCTTCCGGCAGCCTCCTCAGAGTCAAAGTTGGCACCATAAATCTTCCAAGTCTTCCAGTTACGTCCAGGATTTTTGCCTGTGTCGTTGGCAGTGGTCAACTTGTAGTATGTGGGAGCAATAGGCTCGTCGGAAGTAAAGATCACATATGCAGTGGCGTTATTAGTGGTGCACCACTTAGTGTTAGAGTCCTTGTCAAAGAGGAAACCAGGACCTTCTGCGGAATTTGTTTCTGTGCCTCCTAAGCTCATCAGCCCACCTTCGATGGCTCCATCGGTCATATCGGAGGCATAGAGCTCGAGCAGATTGCCTGCGAAGCGTACCTCCTTATTGATCTCATCGGTGCTCAGAAGCATATTGGCCAGGATGTAGGGATATGAGCCGTTGGGATACAAAGCATTCGGAGCAATGTTTTCGTTCAGATAATCACCCACAATCTTACGGGCATCACCAGTGATGCAGGTGTGAGAATCATAATGCATGCGCATAGCGCTTATCATGCTTTCCAAAGAAGCATAGGCATTGATGTTGAGATTGATGTTCTGAATGGTCTCTTCCAACTGCAGGGATTTATTGCTTACCTCAAAGATATCAGAGGCAGAGTTCAGCTGATTAAGCAATGTCTGATATGTTTCTTTGAGAGAAGATTGGAAGGCCTTGGTGAGATCCACTGCGGTAGCATATTTCTGATATATATTATCACGGTCTATTGCAAACTGTGCAGCATCGCCCAGAACCAGTTCACTCATCTGCATGTAACCGTTACCCGACTGGATGGAGGCAACTTCCAGCTTGAAATAGGTATATTCTGTGGTATTCTCCTCAGAAGGAGCCAGATATACGGAGAAGGAGTTCTTGTCAGGCAGTACATCCTCGCCCACATTCTTGTCATCCAGCAGAATCCATTTGTCGGACACACGTGTGAGTTTGCTCTCATCGGTCTCGGCAATGGCATAGATACGGAATTCTTTCCAGTTGCGATGGTTCCATGCGGCATTGTCCGTACCGGTCACCAACTTATAGTAAGTGGGTGCAATGGGACGGGAAGACTTGAAGATGGCATAAGCACCCTTGCCGTCAGCACCCCAATTGGAACTTATATCGAGACCATTACCCCATTTGGTGTCGTCTCTTCCGTCGAAGAGCTTGGGCAATCCTTCGCCGTCTGAGTTATGGCGTGTGCCCTGCAAAGCGGTGAAGATGATGGGAGCAGAATTCTGGAATGCTGTATAGGTTCCAAATCCAAACTCGCTCATCTGCAACCAGATATCGGTAGCACCATTGTAGGCCCGTGTGATCTTTATCATGAAATACTGGTAAGCAGTGCTTCCGTCAGCTTTGTTGAATGTAAAGTCCACTCCAGCGAAGTTCTCTGAGGGAAGCATTTCTCCCTTGCGCTCGTCCACCACTGTCCAATCGGATGCACCCTCGATGGCTTCTGCATCTGAAGAGAAATTGGCTGCATAAATGGTCCAATCCTCCCAGTTACGATTGGGATTTGATTTGGTGTCGTTACCTGTCACCAAGAAGTAATCCTTGGGAATGACGGGGATGGATGTCTTGACGATGATATATGCATAAGGCACATCATCGCGGAAACATGAGTGTCCCATCTTGGACTTCACGTTTCCATCCACCAGTGAGGGATAACCTTCACCTCCTGTTCCACCTGTTCCGCTCAGTGCCGTGATGGTCACTGCAGCGCGGACACTCTGGCCTGCCAGCATCATCACCAGTGCAATGACTGCCGATGCGGCTAAGCGCTGTAAAGTTAATTTTTGTTTCATCTTTGTGTTTATTAAAATGGATAAATATGGTTATTTCTTTATTTGTTCATGGAACACATCCCGTGACATATAACAGAGGTAGATGTTTGACCCCCAAAAATCTGTCACAGGACTTCATTGGTCATCATTATCCATGTCCTTGTACCCATGTGCCACATGAAAGCAATTCTTGCCTGTTTCGTATACCTTTATAATACTTTGAGTTACTTTGTTATTCTGACTTTTCTCGTATGCAGGGAATATCCATATTCACGAATAATCCATTGCTATGTACAAAATTACAAAATGGCTTACTTTCTAATCCAAATATATATACAATATTTTCTCAAAATTAACTCTATTTAACAAACGCAAGAAGAGGATAGTATTATTTTATCCACTTTTTCCCCTTGCTTATCACTATTCTGTTGGTTTTTTGTGCCTCAGACAACGAATTCCACCGCCTTCCCCATATGTCATACACGGCAGGAGAATCACTTGTGACTTCTGCATCCACTCCGGCCACGTGGTCGGGAACCTGCGAATAATCAATCAGGAAGTCGTATGGAGTGAGATTTGAGGCGCCGATGGTGGAGTCGTCCACACGCTCATCCAGCAATATCCAACCTTCGTCGTCAGGTGAGGACAAGCAGGTTCGGCTACCATACAACCTCCACGAGGAGGGATTTCTCCCGCTGTATTTCTCGGTGTCTCCTGCTGTATAGATACGATAGCCTGTGGGACGAAGCAGCATGCCTGCATCGAAGTATAAGAATACGGTATTCGTAAAGGGGCCACACCATTTAGTGCTCAGATTGTTGTCCACCACATTCTCTGGTATTTCATTGCTGAAGTACTCTCCCGTGCTGGCGTACATGCTGATGGAGGGCAGCTCGGACATGTCGGGCAGGAGAAGGTCAAACTCGGAGAATTGTACTGAGTTCCCGTTTTGTACATCGTCTATGGCAAGCAAGAAATACTGGAACCCAGGCATCTCTCTCACCACATTCACCTTGCATTCTGCCACTACGCTGCAGTAATCGGGAGCAGAGGCAGTGATCAGACATTGTCCCAGCGAGACTGCCTTCACACGGCCATTGGCATCCACCGTGGCTATCTGTTCGTCACTGCTGTGCCACTCCAGGGGGATACCAGCCATGCTCTTGGGCATAATCTCCACCGAGAGCAGGGCAGTCTCGCCCAGCGGGATATTTACTTCTGGATAGGTCATGGAGAGGTCCGTTACGGCATGCAGAAGCATATAGTCACAGAGCGTCTTGTTGGCTGAAGGCAATGGATTGCTGCCCACCTGCTCGTCAATCAAGGTCCATGATGCATGGGCATTGTCTGTGTTGTAGGTGTTGCTCCCACTCAGAGTCCAGCACAAGGGGTTTCGGCCAGAATTGGAAGCCGCATCGTTGGCTGTTCCTATCCTATAGGCAAAAGGCTCCACTGCTTCACCGGCATCAAAGAAGAAGGAAGCTTTACCAGAGAAGGATGAACAGTACTTGGTGCTCAGGTCTCCATCCGTGAGATTCTCCCAGTTTTCATGACTGATGCTGCTTTCCGTTCCTGCATAAATCTGCACATTGGAGAGTTCCTCCAGATTCTGGTCCAGAAGGTCGAACTCGGCAAACTGAATGAGGCTACTGCCCTGCGTCTCGGACACCTCATACTTATAATATCGGTACTTGGCTATCTGTGGATTGATGTTGGTGTAGATGGCCCCATCCTTGTAAACACGACCATGTGATGGTATGGGTACAGGAAATGCGTCTCTCTCGCGTACATTATTAATATTCTGTCGCCAGGGAGAGTCGTTGCGACCGTCAGTCAGCAGGAAACAGAGGGCACCGCTCTGCACATCAGCCTTGCGAATGTGACTGACTTGGTAGGAGAAACTGTCATAACAATCATTCAGCAGAGATTTCCCTTCGGTAAAAGCAAACTCACACACAGGCTCTTCTCCACGCACCGAACCGGCATTATAGCACGATTGCATCGTAAGGTCACCCTCTGACCATGCCACCATGGAACTGGCATGTGCGGAGGCCTGAATGGTCCCCACATTATAGCAGTCGGTCAGATTGGCACTCGCTCCGCTGCTGATGCGAGCTATGAGTGATGCCGCACTGTTGCCGCTGGCTTCCACCATGGCCTGATTGCCACAATTCTTCATTGTCAGTGTCCCATTCTCCACCACACCCACGAGAGCACCTACGCAGTCAGTACCACTTACCTTACTGCGGGCACCGAGGAAGAAGTCGGTGATGATGCAGTTGCCTGCCACGTGAGCAAAGAATCCCACAGAGGACTCTCCCGTGAGGGT
>OBLI01001754.1_pt1 | contig 20232 bp, 28 predicted proteins | sample 1519701 | NCBI WGS metagenome assembly OBLI01 (sample SAMEA3663005, study PRJEB22513) | pig gut metagenome | biome: pig gut; feature: pig-associated habitat; material: faeces | place: France | collected 2012
AAGGGCGGGGCGCTGGGGTTTCGCGTCCCTCCCGAATATTGAAACCCTCCCCCCCCTACCCTAAACAAAAAGGGAAAGCATTTGCTTCCCCTCGTTCATCTTATCATTTCTGCTCTACTTCTATCCTCTTATCCTTACCGTCTACGTGTATCTATATTCCAAGAATGCCAGAGGTAAAGACTAGAAGCTGGGCAGTGAACCATAGGACGCTCTGGTCTATTATTCCAATAGGAGGAAGGAATAAAGCCACGAAGCCTATGATTAGAGCCGCAACGAATGCGACGATTGACATAATGGATTTAACTTTCTTCATTGTGGATCATAAGGTTCATAAGGCAAAAACTAAAACATTGCCTCAGAAATACTTTCAGCGTTTAATTTTCCATATTCAGAAACTGCTATATATTTTATTGCCCACTCTGAGTCCAAGCTAACACTTGGAGCACTTATAAATATTGTTTTAGTACTTGGCATATCATCAAGTGCAACTTCGCACAATTCATAAGACTAATGCAAGTATGTATATATACTTAATTTTTCTTTATTTATTGCAACGATAAAATCCGAAGGCTCTACTGTATCGTATTTTTGGAGTTGTGCAATTGTTTCGTAGTTATAATTCTTTAACTAAAAGCCAGTGTTATATCCAGGTGTTAAAGTTATATCATAAACAAAATTCCAGAAATCACCGCCTGGTATTGGTGTATATATTTTAAACAAGCTAACCTCTTTGTTCATTTCAGTTGGAACAAAGTTATGATATTGTAAAAATATTGTTTCGTCATTTTGAGACTCATAAACTCTTTTATCACCTGTAATGTTTAAACTGTTCAGTTCTTGATGTGTAACCTTTGTAGGAGGAAATACTAATGCCGTTGTGCTATTTTTTACTGGGGTAGAACCATCGCCACAGTATGCGGTTGCAGCATAATATCGAACGTGTTGTATGTTCGTAAAATTTGCTCCCTGCACATCTTCATTATTTGTATATAAGAATGAATGTCTGGGTAAAACTGGTTGAAGATCAAATTCCATTCCAGAATCTGTACAATCATAATATATATTACCCCTTGCTTTCATCTGTACACCTTTTTTACTTTCATCTATAGAGAATTCTACTTTTTTTGTGTTTTCTTCTGTAATATGAAAACCTTCCAACTCTTCCTTTATTCCTGAATAGATGCAATAGTCAGCAAATCCAAAAACAAGATTAGTATCTCCAATATATGCATAAGAACCAGTTTCAAACGTAGGCTTTTTGTTTGTGATTATCGGCTTGAACTTCTGCTCTCCGTTTATCTGTCCATTACTATTTATAATTAAATATTGAATCTTTGCAGGACTTGTTAAATTTCTGGTCCCTTCTATTCCAAACCCTGAATTCAAAACAAAACTTTCATCTATTACTCCTTCCCTATAAACGTCGAAGTATAGGTCACCATTCTTTACTGAGATTTTGAAACCCTAAGTGTTTCCACTTGCTGTTGTATATGTTGCAGTGTAAAGGTTAGCGTTTAAACTTATACAGTGAGAAATACACAAAAACAATGTCCATTCATTATATCCTCCTACTCCATATTGAAAATAAAAAGGAGACTTATAAACTGCAGCGGCTCCACCTTTTAATCTCATATCTTGATATCTAGTAGTCAACGGTTTTATCTCCGTTTTACTCTTCTTAACATCGGCAAAGGTACTAGAACTATGCGACCACTCGTTGACAGTCCGAGCCTCTACTATGCAATCCTTATCAACTCTGAATGGTGCCTTATACACTATGCCGTTTATGATTGGGTCCGTACCGTCCACGGTGTAGAGGATTTCCTCGTCAGTGTCTCCTGTAATGGATACATTGTAAGTATTGTCTGTTATCTTCGGCTACTTGGCCAGATAGCAGTCTTTAATCATTCCCTTGATAAACATAATCCCTCCTTTATTTTTTGTTTTCCAATGCTGTCACTCTATCTTGTAATGCTATAATCTCGTCGGCAATATCTGTAAGTGCTGTGCCTGTCTCGTTGTCGTGCTGTTCGAGTGTTTCAATCGAATACTGCATCGTCTTTATCTTTTGCTCAGCTGCTGCAAGTCTTGCCTCTAAATCCGCCACTGCTGAGACTGTTGAGCTTAGGTCTGAACCGCTAAGGATTATAGTCTCAGCTTCAAATCTTCCAGCTTGTAGGTCGTTAACGTTCAAGCTTCCACTTGTTGCTATATTGTCCAGTACTGACTGCTGAACATTCGCGAGCTGCTGGTTATCAATAGATGCTACAAGCTGCCACGTGTTGCTTGTCCCTGCACTATCAGGAGCTATGCCTCTCATGTTTGAATTTGCAACGTAAGAGCTGCCTTTATAGTACACAATGTCCAGCTTTTCGTAGTTTGTAGTGTTTACATATATTCCCCTAAAAATCGGGAGAATACGCCCAAGGTCAATTTGTGCCATAGTCTTTCATTATTAAATGCCCGTCATTTGTTATTTCATATTCGTAAGATTTATATATAGCATTCGGAGTTTCTACTATCATGTGCTGGTTTCTGTTTACAAAGAAAAGAAGGAATACTACAGGATAAATTTCGTAAATTATCTATCCTGTGCTTATATTTTGAAATCTTATTTGGATTGGCTAATCAAAACTTCTAACGTGCCCTTCTATTACAAACAAAAGCTAACCGCCAGAACTAGAAAATAATACATTATTATATTTAATAGCTAACTTTGAATCCCCTAGGTAAACTGTGTCCGGATTTCTGTTTATGCTTCCGTTTCTTTTGTAGTCTCTCTGTCTGTCCTTCTTATTTATTCCATACTGCCAGATGTTCTGATAGTAATCCACCCAAGCACTCGTACTGTAGTTAAGCTGCCAGTCATTAACCGCACGCTTTAATTCTTGCTGTGTCATACTTTCTAAACTAAGGTTAAAGTGTTCGTATCGTTCGCATAATCTATAACCTGACAATCGACGACAGCTTTGAGCTCCTCCCTTTCCTCTGAGTATGTACTGGTAAAGGAAAAGAGACTATAAGGCTTAACATTCATCCTATTGTGTAGGTTTAGATTAAAAACCTTAGACGGCGTTTTGTACTCCGTAATTGTGTTGTTGATAATGTGAAACTCAGGAAGTCCTATCTCGCCCGTCGCTTTGTTTCCTATACTTTGGAGATATTGGAAGCCGTCGTTATTATATAATGGACTAGACCAGTTGGTCTTCTTGTATGTATAGGTTGAAATGTTCAAATCAACATCCGAAGCATCAGTTACCGAATCTGTAGATACTATCGCGCTATACTCTACATTGCTGTCGCTATCGTCTAAAATTTTAAATATCTAGCTATCAGTTATTATATCAATCGAAAAATCGCTAATAAGAGTCAGACCGCAAAAACGGGAGTATCTATAATCTTCAAAATAACCGCAAGCGTAAGGTCTGCATATTGAAAATTCTAATTCCCGTGGATATTCAGATATAGGAGGTGCTGGTATAATAAACCCTGGATTTTTTATTTCTTCTCCATCTCTTGATATTATGTTTGAATTTTTCACAGAGAGGTCGTTGTCATACATCCACGTATTCCCTTTATATTCTATTTGCAATGGGAAGGTCAAGAACTACTAATTTGGATTCTTTGTTTTCCACTACGAACCCGTAAAATACAAGTTTCCATATCTGAGAACACATTCTACGCTGCACAATTCTTCCTTTATATATGAATTGTACAAAGGCTCAACAGTAGGCAACCCATGAGTATTTGGAAACATTCTGAATTTGCCAGAAATGGATATTCTGTCATTGCTATCAATAATAACATTGTCAGAATAAAAGGATATCATTTTTTGATTCTGCGATTGGGGTATGATAAAATTGCTGGACAATTCACTCGGTACACCAGGAATAACAGGCTTGTATAATGAGTTCTGATAAATTGCAAATGCTGTATTGTATTTAATCTTGTGGTTTTCCTAAAACTTTACAATGTCAAACGCATCATCGTTTGTCTTCTGGTAGTCATACTGCATTATTCCAGCCCCAACGTATCGCGTAGTGTAGATGAAGTTATCACCTGTGCTTGTATTTCCGAAAATTCCGTCTGGATTATCCTAAAATGGTATTGTTTGAGGGTCAAGTTCTGTGTAGTTAAAAGTTCCGTCTGCGTTGTCCCTCTCGTACCAGTGGAAGGTTATCTTATTAATAAATCCATTATTTTCTGTTGGTTTTAATTTTAAATACCTGATGAGCGCATTTGTCTTTTCATCTTTGTGAATGTTTATTGTGCCTGGGTATTCTGCCGCGTGTGTTTTACTGTTCACTTGGTAAATTTTCGACCTTATAGTGTTGCTTTTGTCATTAATGTCAACAATATTATTACCAAGCGGGTAGACATCACACTTTACCTTTAAGTTATTATATGTTCCAACCATGGAGAGGGTGGTTCCATTACTTGCGAAGTCCTCCTTGTATATCGTCCTCTCATCTTTCAGTTCTACCTTTTCCTTTTCATTATTAAACTCTCCGTCTTGATATATGAATGTATAAGTCTCATCTGACCATCTCCAAACATCATATGCATAATATCCGTTTCTTATTGCGTCATAGTTTAAAATGTAGAGCTTATCCTGAAATGGTACACATGAGAGGGACAGATAGCGGAACATATTTTCTAAGATGCTGAGCATATCGTCAGCTTCTCCGTCTTCGTCGAAAAAGTTTTGCTCTTTAATGCTTACGGCTTCGATAATATTCCGCTGTTGTACAAGTGGAACGTACACCGCATCGCTTATATAGATTGTTTTATAACATCTGAGAAACTTCGCCCATTTTAGGATAATATCCAAGAATGAAACAAGACCAGTCCCTATTCTTTCGTATTTGTAATATTGCAACACAGAAATGCCATCCTGGCACTCAAGCTGGAAGAGGTCCTCCTCTAATTCGTAGGATTGCGAGTAAGTGTTAGGAGTAGCAAATCCGCACCATTCAACGGTGAACCCATTGCTTAATAAACTCTCAATTTCTCCATTATATCCATCCTTTAATTTTAAGAGCTGAACAAAAATAGAGTTTCCGCTTGAAGTCTGGAAGTCAAGGTTGAACTTACGCTAATAAAACGAAACCGTAGCAGTCGAACATTTATAAGGCTTGTATATGTTCTCCTCATCGTTTGCATATTCAACAACGAACGGCTAACCGCTAAGTGTCAGCTCATGTTTATCTGTTATGTTGTTAATGTCAAGGTTGGCGAAGTCTGTAATTATCACCACCTTATAAAGTTGCCCATTTGGGTCTTTACTTGTATCTGTGCTTCTAAAAAAGCCGTAGTAGTACTTACTCATTACATCACCCTCCTTTTCTTTGCGTTATGATTATTTAGAACACCGGCCAGATTGTCTCCGCTAATCTCAAACCTTACAGTTCCGCCTCCTATTGCATCATGGCCTACACCTATACCGTTTGCAATGGCAAACAGGCGCTTTTGCTGTGTTCCGTTAAGAATCATCTCGCCACTGTTTACTCTTGCGAGGTTATAGTCTCCGATTGTCTTTGTTCCGCTTATTATACCACCGCCAGCATTTGCGGATAGGTTCTTAATCTGAGAGATAACAGAAGCCAAGACGGCGACGCCACTAAGTGCAAAGGCTATCCAAGCAAACGGGCCAAGAGATGCTGCCATAGATGTAGCTTTACCATATCCCTCAATAACGGATGCGATAGCTCCCGCTATTATACCGACAGCGTTAAGCTCAGGAAGCTCGAAGGATTCGCCAAGACTGCTAAATGATTCGCCAAAGCTAGAAACAAGATCCGAAACATCGCTAAGTCTCTGCTTTTTCTTATCCATAGCGTCATCGTCGGCTTTATCCATAGCCTCGATGTTCTTTTGTACATTCTTTGAATCTCCACCTTGTACGTCAAGTTCAAAAGATACCGGAACCTTCTTTCCTTCAAGTTCTGCTATCTCCTGTTTTAGTTGGTTATATTTCTCACTTCCTATTACTTGAATTTCAAGCTCAGACTTTAACTTTGAGATTTTCTCATTTATTGCCTTTATGCTATCCTGTGGTATCTCTGGGGTAGCTTTAAATGATAAGCCATGAGCTGGAACTATCTTTGCTATATCTTCCGATGTTATAGGTTGAACCTCTGGCTTTACCTTAGTAATGCTAGGAGTAGAAGAAGATAAAGATGGAGTATTTATTTGTGTTTCACTTACTATCTCCTTTTCTATCTTTTGCTTCTCTACACTAGGTTTTTTGGGTGCTTTTACATTAACCCCAACATCCAATCCTAGCCACTTCTTGAATGCTTTCCATTTATCAGCCAACCAGTCGATATACTTTCCAATCTTTTCAACTACTGCATTAAACACTCTAACCCAAGCCTGGCCCCAAGCTGTGTCTTTTATAAATCTAATAAAGTTTAGATATGGCTTTATGAGGTATTTACTAATTGCCTCTTCCGCCTTCTTGCATACCGCCAAAACAACAGCTGACAATTCAAAGAAGCCTTGGGTTAACAGTTTAACAATATAAAGAACAGAACCGATAACCTTTTGTATAGCATCAAATATCACGCTTGCGGTTTTAAATGAAAGAAGAGCTTTCGTTGTTTCGCCAATCCAATCAAAGAAACTTCCAAGCCATTTTATACATTCTGCAATATTCTTTTGTATATCCTGAAACACGGAAGACCCGCCTATTGTTAATAGCATAGCCTGGAATTGAGATGTAAAGGTGTTAAGTGCTGCCTTTATGCCCTGGTGGTTCTTTTCGAACTGCTCCGCTGCCGTATTTGTTCCAGCTAATGATTTACTGTATGATTCAACGGCGCCCCTGCTGTCTATCATAGTCTTTAACATCGCCAGGTTAGACTGCCCGACTATTTTCATCATCTCGGCATCACTAAGACCGGCAGCTGCCATGTTATCCAATGCTTGCTGTAATCCTACAATCTGAGGGTTAAACTCAGAGCTTGCTTTTGTAGCAAGTGCCGTAAGCGTGCTATTCAAGGTTGTGCCTGCAACGTCTGCACTGCTAAACTTTGGAGCTATGGCTTCAATAAGCGCGGCAGTCTGAACGTAAGACATACCAGCACTACTTGCTGCTGTTCCAGTCTTTTCAAATGCAGTATTTAAGTATGCAACGTCGGCGCTTCCCTGTTGGCTAGCTGCTGCTAATGTATTGATAATATCGCCAGCTTCTCCTGCTGACGCTCCCATCTGATTCATTACAGTTGTAATGCCTCGCGCCGCCTCTTCAACACCTATCCCTGCGGCTCCTGATAGTATGTTTGCCTGTTCTGACACATATGCCAAAGCGTCGCTATCTTTTAGCAGTTCCGGGGCTTGTGAACCTATAAGTTTCATTGAATCCACAACGTCGGCCGCAGATGTTCCGAACTTCTTTGACATGTCGATAGCCCTATTGCTCAACTAATCGAGAGCTTCACCACTTACACCTGTAAGTGCCGAAAGACTGTTCAGGTGTGTTTCATAATCTGCATATGTATTGATACAGGCGGCCACCCCTGCACCTACTGCCGCAATAGCCGAGACAACAAGCGTCACAGGATTGAGTAATGCAGAGAAGCCACCAGATAAACCAGCAACAGCCGAAGAAAGACTGTCAAGTTGTGGTACAGCCATTGAGATAGAGCTAATGCTACCAGATAAGGATTTCGCAAAGTCTCCCATCTTGCAGCTACTAATAGCACCTGATAATCCCTTAAAGCTTCCGACTGCGCCACTAGCCGAACCACTGAAACCTTTAAGGCTCGCCTTCGCTTGCTCTACCTGTTTCTTGTATTGGTAAACTTCGGCTGCGCTTTTCTTTATGTTCGCGTCGTGTTTGGACATGTCCGCACGTCCGCGTATTACGTATTCTCCTGCCATTTTATATTTTTCATTTGTTCGGCTTTTGCCCTTAGCCGTTGTATATCATAGTTGGAAATCTCCACATCCCCTTTTTCTCTCTCATTCTCCCATGGGAACTTTAAAAGGTCGGCTGGCTTTATGTGTTTCTTCGTCTGGGTCTGACAATGCACATAAGCCTCAAAACGGGAGCGTTCCCAGTTATTCCTCTCTAAGTATGGCAAGTTCTCAATGATATCATTCACTTCATAGTCCTGCATCTAGTCCATAAAATACTCCACACTTACGACCTTGAACTCAAAGCATAAAATGCGAAATAAAAAATGGACTATCAGGCGTTTTTTGAGTCATCCCCTCCATCTGTCTTCTCGTTCTGCTTTATGTATCCGTTCTTGTTGAATACGGACATCAGCCACTCGTTGAAGTTCTGCATTTCCTCGGGGTTCTCATCTATCCAGTCTATGAACTCATCAAATGTAAGGTTTATATCCTTACAGCTGCCAAGTATTACGCAGTAGAAGAAAGCCAGAATTTCAGTTAATCCTTTCGGGTTAAAACTTGCATTCATTACTTTTTCATATATCATCATCGAACGCATCGAGTAGCGCATCGTGACATCCTTGCCTTTTATTGTTATTTTCATTTTCTCATGTATTGGTTGATTAATAAAAAAGGGCAGCTTTAACTACTGCCCCTATCTTATCTTTTTATTACTTGCCGCTTATCCAAGTCTGGTCTACCTTAGCGCCTGCTGCGTGCTTAATAGAACCTGTACCAGTAAGGGTTACGCTATATGTTGCATTCTCGCCAGTGTTAGCGTTTGCTGTGAGCGAGGTAATATAAGCCTTGCCCATATACATCTTGCTGGTTGTGGTATCAGTTGATGGAGCCGTAGGTTCACCTGTTGCGTCAGTCTTATACTCAGGAGTCCAGTTTGCGTAATCTCCATCTGCAACCGTCTTATCAGCTGCTCCTTTCTGTTTCAGACCAAAGGCTACATCAATAGGTTTCCTGTTAATCATATCATTAAACAAGCTATCGAATCCGTCGCTTGTGTAGAGGTTTTCACTTGTAATCTCCCAGGAAATCTTGGCCACCTCATTACCAGTCCATACTCCATGGTCTTTACTGCTGGTGTCGGCCGTGTCTGCTGTAATGGTGAGAGTATGAGCTGTTGCGAAAGCGTAAGACTTACCAGTCGTGCCATTAAACAGCATCAAGTCATCACCTTTTATAATTTGCTGTGCCATGTTTATTTATTGTTTACTTTACATTCAAAATTTAATCTCTGGACGTATGCGTTGTCCTCATAACTTTCATCTACACCAAGAAGCCGGACGTTTGAGATTACCATGTCATCGCTTACCAGATGCTACAATTCGAGCGCCCTCCTTATCTCGTTTGCAATATCACAAGAGAGGTAATACTTATCCGCTACTGCTGCAATCGTAAAGTTCACGCTATCCTCTCCATATCCGTCCTTGGTATAGTTCACGCTGTCGAGCCCTGTCCTGTAATAAACAGCGAATGGGTAGAGCGTGGACTGTTCGGCAATTACTGGATAAATCCGCCCTTCTAGCTGCTTTATATCCTTCAATCTGCCATATAAAACTTTTCCTATAAGTATTGAGTTTGTCATTTTGCTTTGTTTATCCTGTCAATAGCTTTTTCAATTCCGCGCTGCATCTCTCCGTAGTAATAGGACTCTTTTTCATCCCTAGTCTTAGCGAAGAAGTTCGTCGCACTTAACGACCCGGTAAATCTCGGCTTTTTAAGCGGGCGACCATTCCATGTCTTAGCATATCGTGCGCCTGTTTTAAAAGTTCCCTTTTCTATGATTTTAAGCCTGAAAGAACCACTGCCTGGCTTGTTTGTGGATGTTATGAGAACACTTCCCGTAATCTCTCCATCCTTTGCCTCTTTGACTCTTCCACTTCTTACACCACTAAGTAATGTATCGTTAAACCTTGGGTTTACTTTCGACGCATTGCTAACTTTTGCCCTTAGGTTTGCCCTGGCAGATTTACGTATTGTGGCCATGGCCTTACGTGTTCCTGACTTCAAGGCACGCCTCATTTCCTTTGTCGAGAGTTCCATAAACCTCTCATATACAGAGGGCGCGTTTGTTTCTATTGTATCAGTCATTCACTTGCTGCGTTTCTAGTAATATCTGCTGATATTCCCTGTCGTACTCAATGCTGTTTATACTGTAAAACTTGCCCTTGTATAATATACGATCAAATTCTCCAACCTCTACGTAATACCTAATGGTAAAGTGGCGAAGGTACGGAACAACCACCTCGTTATTCTATTCTTCCCTTGTGCCTCTATTAACGCTCACCTTGGCGCGCGTCGTCAGGCGCTTTACATATTCTGTTTTTTGGTTTCCGTATTCGTCCCTTATAACTGTTGGCTTGTATATATCAATCGTTTCATTTAGTGCTCCTGCTCTCATGGTTGTAATAATTCTTATACAAAGACAAAAGATAATCATAAGAAAAAGGCACATCCTGTACATTCGAGAATTTGATACTCTCTCGCGACGAGTACATATTGCCAATGTAAAGAAGCATTGCCTGAATAAGTGGGGAGGGAAGCTCCCCACCGTTTTCGTCAGCCAATACACTCAAATTGCTATCAATATGTCTCTACACTGTCTGCTCTGCCACATCTCCGAGAAACATCAGGTAGTCGTCGTCATCCTTGAAATACTCGTCTATGTTCAGGTGCTTTTTTATTCTTTCCAATGTCAAAAACATATCTCAGCCTTTCTTTATTACTCCTTAACCTTTGCAACGGCAATAGCAGTAGGTACGAGAACCTTGGCGTCGAAGTAAGCATTCACAACAATGCGAACCTTACCATCCTTTGCTACTGTAAAAGGATCGGTAACGAGGTCGATTCCTCCCCACTGTCCGATTGCAAGCATACTCCAATCGCCATAGGCAACGTTCAAATTGCCAGTGTTAGAAGTAGCAAATGCGGGAGTTCCATCAATCTCACCATTTGCCAGAATCATAGAGTCGCCGCCAGTGGTTCCCTTGCCAGTAGTGCGAAGTGCAGCCTTAGCGCCAAGTCCTATGATGTACTTCTTCTCGCCGAATGTGTTAGCAGCGTCAACCTGAGACTCCAACTTTGCAATGCTCTTATAGTTGGTAATGTCGGTAAGAGCTGAGCCGCCATTGTAGAAGATACCGGCAGGCTGTGTAGTAGTGCCCTGCTCTGCGCCAAGGATTGTCTGCTCCAACTTTGAGTTGATAGCATTCACCAAATCCTCACGAATGAGCATCTCAGCGCTCACGCTGTCCTGATTCAGGAACTGCTTGCTAACGTCAACGTAAGCGGTCAGACGCTTAGGCGAAAGCTTAACAGCTGCGAATGTATAACCTGCGTCGGGAGCGGCTGCTGTCTCGCCTTCCCAAGCTACATTACCAGCACCCATAACGGGGAGCTGAACATCACCAACGAGACCAGAAAGGAAACGAGCACCTGCACCAATGAGTACATTCTTTGCTCTAAGCGGTGAGATAATGCCCACAATGTCAGTGCCTACGATGGCGTTGTCGTTTCCAATGCTAACATCTGCACGGGTCTCTTCAACTGGAAGCTGAATCTGTCCAGTATAAGAGACGCCAGCCTTGCGCATCTCATTAACTCCACGTTCACATACACCCTTTGTTGCCTCGTCCATCTCGCGATTGTTTACAATATCACGGATTGCCTTCAAAAGTCTAAACTCTGTCTTTTCCATATTTTTAATTGGTTTGTTTAATTCGTTTTCAATATCTCGTAATTCCGCATTCAATGCTTCAATCTTTTCCTTGTAGCTGTCAAATGTGCGCTGCTCCTCTTCTGTAAAGTCCCTTATCTCAGACTTGCACACATCCAACATTGAAAAACAGGCCTCTTTTAGCTGTCTCTTCTCATCCTTTACTTCTACGCTGTTTCTCATAGTCTGTCGATTTCATGTTTCAATAAGTCCATCTTGGCGTCAATCTCTGCGGAAAGCTTCATCATTTCCTCGCCTCTTACAGAGCAAGAGGTGTCGCTGTAAGCTTCGCGAAAGACTGGAGCAACATCTCCCAAGTAGTCTATCTTATAAATGTCGCGTCTTACTCTTCCCTGGTCATCTTTGTACCATCTCTCACTGTTAGGCTCAGACGAAACCCTGAATGCAAAAGATGAGGCTGTAATCTCGCCCCTCTTGATATGTTCCAGGAGTTCGTTGCCCTTCTCAGTGTTCGGACTCTCGAATGCATAGTAAACGCCATCATCTCGTAATTCAAGGACGAGCGAACCCTCTCCTTTCTTTGAGCGTGCCAGTACGTAGTCGTCGCTGTGGTTCATTCTTGCGAAAACGTCGCTATTATCCAGCAATTCCTAAGTAATGGCTCCACGTTTGATTGTTTCAATCCATCCCAAATCATTACTTTCAGTTTCGAAAGATACGGCTTTACCGTAAACCGTGCGGCTTTCGTCTGCTGTTATCTGGGTCTGGATACTTCTTGATTCATTTGTTCTCATGGTTCAACTGATTTTGCATAATATCACTGTATGCTACCGTGTGTTTATCTTTCCATTGTCCGTAAGCTTGACCTATACTTCCGCCAAGTTTCAGCCATTCTCAAGTTGTCTTCATTCTTCTTTTCTCCTATTGTATTTTGTGCAATATCTGTATATGCAACGGTGTGCTTATCTCCACCTTCAATAGGACTAAAACCTAACTCCTTGCGCACTTCATTCACACAGAGGACGCCATTTTGTAATAGCGTGCTATAATACGAAGCAATGGCTGACTTGTCGGCTTTAAGAATAGCGGTTTCGTCCAGGTTTACCTCTAAGCCTTCCTCGCTTGGCTTTATAAGCTTACGCGTGAATTCCTCCTCTACCATTACTATGTAAGGCATCAAGGTGTGAAGCACAAACTGGTTTTGCGTTGCCTCGATAGTGTTATAGTTGCTATGTGTAAGGTCTCCAAGAAGTACTGGAGAAACGCCGAAAAAGCGTGCTATGTCCTGAACGTTAAAAAGCCGACTCTCTAATAGCTGGGAATCAGTAGCCGATAGCTGTATAGGTTTGTAGTCCATGTTCCCCTATATAACAGCGAGACCATTTCCTCCATTGTTGTATGCCTGATTCCAGCTTGCCCTTATGTCTTGCTTCTGCTTGTCTGTAAGCTGACCCTGTACTTTAAGAACTCCCGCCAAGTTGCAACCATTCTCAAAAAAGGCGCTGGCGTTGTTCTCTGTATTGTTGGCAAGCTTTATAGCACGAGATGCATAAGTAAGGACAGGAATACCATTCACCCCATCGTATGAGTTCTTCACCAAGTGAATCATATTGATTGGTTCAATCTTCCCCTTACTGATAAAGGAACACATATAGTATAATGTGTCCGTCTGTTCCTGGTATATGATGTTTACATAATCAGAAGGGATAAAGTGCAAACTCAGGACTGTCCCATCTTCCGCTCTTTCTATATATGCAAACCCGTTGCCATTCAAAAGGACAGACTAAATGAGAAGTTTAATGAATGTATACTTGGTAAGTGTACGGTTCCTATCCTTAAATACAAGGTTCAAGGGATGACTCGGCAGCTCTTCCTTATGCTCCTCTTTGTTTGTCCTGATTCTTACCGGGAGAATGGCCACGCTGTCGCTTATAATCTCAACCGCCCGATATACCGCGGAAATGTTCATCGCTGTATATTGATTACGTAGAGAGGAAAAGCTGAGCGCGTCCGAGTAGTTGCCGACATAGTCGACCCCTCGCTTTTCGCTTGCTTTTCTTATTTCATATCCGAATATTTTCATATCGCTGTAATTGTGTTATTGTATTGTGGCTCGCCAAGATATGCACCCAATGCTTGAATCATGGCAACCACTCCGTCTATCTTCTGCTGCTTCTCTGTCTTTATAGGCTTGACGTTCTCGTTGTAGTCAATCTTTAACGATACATTGGAAAAGCACCACCTCGTGATTTCGTTGTCATCTATCACAACCTTGCCGCATTTTATCAGACGCTCGAGCTCCTTTGTTGGCCTGTTAAAGTTCCACAATGCTTGGCTGAAAGGTTCGAGAGGAAGACCCGCAGCCTCGCTATTTATCGCCCACTGTGTGGCATTGTATGAGTCATATGCCACCTTTTCAATGTAAACCGTATCATTTATCTTTAAGAGGTCAGCCAGGAGGTAATCATAATCCGTAACATTTCCTGATGTAATGGTCAGATAGCCCAACCTTACCCATTTCTTATAAAGTTCAGAGTTTGAATTATTAAACAGGCAGCTCTGCGGTAAGTAGTACCAAGCCTTGAAATAAAAGAGCCCATCCTTTGGTATAAGGGCGCATACAGCCGTCAAATCAGACACTGCGGCCAAATCCACGCCAACGTATGCAATAAGCCCTGAGAAGTCGTTAAGATTAAGCTTTTTGGTGCTCATGAGCAGCTGGTCGTTATTAATCCATACATCGCTCGAACTTATCCACTGGTTCAGGTTCTTAGTCCTGACTCCTACCTCTAAGGATGAGTTGTTCTTTGCTTGTGTGATTTGTTCCTCTAACCATTGCTCATTGACTGATACGCCAAGGTTTGGGTTTGCTTTGATAAAGTTGCGGCTGTCTTGCCAATCGTCCCCATCGTCCAATGTGTAGATAGCGGCAAAGACTGTATCGTCCACCTTCACACCTTGGAGTATTTCAATGTTTGTACGTCTTAACTGATAACATGGGCTGAACAAATTAAAGCCTGCCGTTGTAATGACAACCATGAGCGGGTTTTCTCTGTTTCCCTGCGAGCTCTTCATAACGTTGTACATACTATCATCCTTTGCGCTGTGGTACTCGTCAATAATGGTCATAAGGGAGTTCCAGCCATCATTTACGCCGGCATCAGATGATAAGACTTGAAGGAAGGATTTGGTATAATCAAATCTGATATTGTCCCTGTATGATTTGAAATACTTATGTCTTCCATCTATACCGTTGACGAGGTTTTTGCACATCTCAAATACAATCTTTGCTTGTTTTGTAGAGTTCGCGACAAGCTCAACCTCCGCGTTATTCTCACCGTCAGCGATTAACATATAAAGGGCGATAGCAGAAGCAAAAAAGGACTTTCCGTTCTTCCTGGCTAGTTCTATATAGGCGTTGCGTATTACTCGCCTCTCTCCTTTATAGAACCCAAAAATTGCGCATATAATCCAAAACTGAAAGTCTGATAATACGAACGGCTTTCCGTTCATCTTACCTGTAAAGTGTCGAAGCTTACCGATAAAGTTAACCACACGGTCCACTTTTTCCGGAATGAATGCCATGTCATCCCTATCCATCCAATCGAGATAGCGCTGACACGCAAGCTTCACATATTGACAGGCTACAATATCCCCATTTATCACCCTTTGGGCGTAATCCGTGTACTTATTCAACAAGTCCCTCAATAAAGCCGTCAGTGTCATCCTCTGCAATGCTGTGCAGCTTTGACGCACTGTACGGGCTGAGTCCGAAGTGTTGCACCTGTTTTATAATTGTAGCCTGCAAGTCTTTCATGGTAGAGAGGAGGGGATTCTTTAAACCTCTCTCACTGTTATAGATGCCGTTTTTCTTCACTGACTCCCTACACTCGTTGTATAGTTCCAAGTTATCACTTAACAGCATCAGCATTGTTTCCCATTCAGGCGATACTTCACCGTACCGCTTGGTCAGGTATTCCCTGATACTGTCAACGTAGTTCTAAATCTTCCTTTTCATTCTTCCTTACTAGTTTTTCAATTACTCCCTGATAATAATTCACAGCTTTCACTAATGCATCGTTCTGTCTCTTAACGTCAAGAAACAAAAGAAAAAGTCCAACATTGGCAAGTATGGACAAAGCAGCCGATAAAGTCATCATTTCTCCTCATTATTAAAATAAAACTCACAATCAGAAAGGGCTTTCGTATAACGAGCCTTTCCCATACATATTACGGCCTGCTTCCTATTCTCGAAAACAACGCCAGATGGCAAATGTACAAACATAATATTTTCTTTTTAATTTTTACAATAATAATATTTTTATTTTTAAAAATAAAGTCTCATGTTAAACTTTATAAAAAAATAGTATAATTGCATCAAATAATAAAAAAAAATAGTATTATTGCATCAGATGGTAATATTGCCACAAAATCATAAATAACAACCACATGGATAAGTTTGCAGAAAATGAGCGTAAAGGCCGCGCATTGTTAAATAGCCTTCTCAAACAGTTAGGATTTACTAACATCGAAGAAACAACTGGCACCTTTGATAGGGTCGACTGCTACGCTTAGAAAGGAAACGCTAAGGTATGCTTTGAGGTAAAGGTTCGAAACCTTATTGATAGAAAGACCGGCAAGTTATACGAAGAGAGTATGCTTGAAGTTTCAAAGGTTGTCGCTATAATGAAAAAGGTAAAGGAAAAGCATTTGGACGGCGGATTCTATGCCTGCTTCTTTCAAAATAAGGCTTTCATCTATAACTTGCGAGGGATAAAGTACAGGAGAGACTAGACACCGTGCCCTTTTAAGACCTCAGGAAACAATATGTTAGTTATGAAAGATGTCATATACTTCAAAACATTAGATGCTAAAATATTCGAACAAATAGACGGTACATGGTATGCCTGTAATCAATAGACCAAAGAAGAAGAGACAGAAAACAGGAGCTAATGCTTCAATCTCTAAGATATACAACACGCCGGAATGGAAGAAGCTTCGCGACTGGCAGATATAGACGCACCCATTATGTGAGGATTGCCTGAATGAGAACATCATAAACGAAGACGGAACATACGGGCAATGTCTAAGATGTGCCGAAGAAGTCCACCATATCGTGCCAATATCAACCGGTGGGGATGAGCTGAAAATGAAGGACATAGCATACGATGCTGACAACCTCGTTTCACTTTGCAGATTCCACCACCACCTAAGACATGGGAAGTGATACTAATAGCCATAATAGTTTTAATTTTTGGGCCTCGCATTTGCGGGGCTTTTTTATTTATTATCTCATGTTATAAAGTAAAAATAAAATAGTATTATTGCATTATCTGATTAAAAAGGGCTAGGAGAATTTCGGAACGCTGAGCCTGACTTTCTCCTAGTTTCACATTTAAAAATAAAATAGTATTATTGAGAAGACCAAAGAAGCGGGAGGAATACTCCATAGTTCAAAATTTATAGTGTTCTTGCACTGTGTAGTTTGATACATGGTGCAAGTTTAAAAATAAAATAGTATAATTGCATCAGGTACTACAAATTTGCGCATTATGATTCAGAAATAAATATTATTATTGTCTTGTGAGTAAAGACCAACGATGAGGCTAGGCATAGCCTCATTTTTCGGTCTCTACTGTGAACAAAAAATTGCAAATAATGTATATACAACAAGTAGAAAAAATGCAAAAAAATGTCACACTTTATAAGTAAACACTAAATAAATAAAGGTATGAAAACTATTAAAATTACTTCAACCTCGGGCTATCTCGAAATGGAGGATTTGCCCCACAACTGCATCTTTAACAAAGTTATCACAGGATGCGGAGGTACAACAGTTGCACTTTCTAATAATGAGTGCTACATCATAGCAGTCCCTACTCAGGAACTGATAAAGAACAAGATAAAGAGAGACGACGCAGGAGTTGGAACCTATACACTGCAAAATGGAGAGACGATGGAGATTTTCGGACTCTTTGGCTATTCTTCCTATATGATGAAGAAAGAGCTGAGAGATTACATAGAAAGCCATGATATCAAAAAGATAATGTGTACATATGATAAAATGGAGATGTTGCTTCACTTTATAAATCCGAAGGACTACCGCCTGCTTGTGGATGAATACCATACTCTCTTGAAAGCTTATTCGTTCAGAGAGAAGGCTATTAATCGCGTTTTTAGTACTTACAGGATGTATAAGTCCTTCTGCTTCATGTCAGCAACTCCAATAATGCCAGACTTCAAGCCCTCACTTCTTAACGATGTGGAGGAAGTAATGGCAGAATGGGATAATGTCGAGAAGATAACGGTAAACCTTCAATATTCAAACAAGCCATTCCTTACAGCTGCGAACATTATCAATAGGTATAAGGCCGACGGCTTTATTGAAGTAAACGGCAACAAGTCATACGAGGCCTTTTTCTTTATTAATAGCGTTAACGAAATCTGTAAGATACTCAAACATTGCGACCTTACAAATGACAACGCAAGGATAATATGTGCAGATACAGAAGACAACAGAAAGAAGCTCGGAGACTTTAATATTTCAACAAGCAACAGCGCAAATAAGCAGTTTACATTCATAACTTGCAAATCCTTCGAGGGCGTTGATTATTTCTCAGATAGCGCTATCTCTTTTGTTGTATCGTCAGCCTCAGCAGAGCATACAAAGCTTGCCATAGACACAGATATACCGCAAATAGTTGGCCGTATAAGGTCAAAGAATAACCCATTCAGAAACAAGATTGTCCACATCTACAACAGAACAAATAAAGATATCGACCTTATCACGACATTTGAAGAAATGACAGATATAACAAACAGAACGGAAGAGGGAGTAAAGCAACAGATAGAAAAATACAATAAGGCTACAACAAGAGCCGAGAAAATAGCAATCAAGAGACTCATAAATAACGACCTCATACTCGAAACCGAGGACGGCATATACTACAACGACGCAATCCTCAAACTCGACCTTTACAACTTCAAAGTGAACCAAATCATATACAAGAGCGGCATATCAGTAAGGACTGAATACCAAGAGCGAGGCGTTCAAACAACAGCTATAACATACAATAAGGAAGAGGGAGACATGAGAACGGAAAACGAAACCAAGGCAATCACATTCAAGGAGGCATACCTTAAAGCTCTCAGTTGTCAGGATTTAGTACAAAGAGACCAGTATTTAAAGGTTGACATGGTAAAGGAAGCAATCGAGAAGCTGACACCTGAAGAAGTAAGGGCTGCAAGATATACAAAGAAGACCATAAAGGAGCTCCTGATTTCAAAGAATGAAAAGCTCAACCAGTTTACGAAAGCTATAAAGATGATAAAGAAGGAAATGCCATACAATGAGTTCATACCTGTTGCTAAGGTTAAGGAAATGCTCGCTCATGTTTACGAAATTTTGGGAATAAATAAGAAAGCAAAGGCAACAGACATTACGGCTTTCTTTTATGCTAAGGAGTCAAGGATAAGAATAAACGGAAAGATTGAGCGCGTTATCTGTATCATCAGACCAAAGGGCACAATTGTATGATGTGAACTTTTTCTTGCAAACAATGTATATATAACAACTAAAAAAGTTGCAAAAAAAAAGTAGCATCAAAACAAAAGGGGAGCTAATCACTCCCCTTTCTTTTTACATATCAAAGCCCGCGTAAAGGTTGCCTTTCCGTTTATCTTTGGCTTTACAAAATCACGAACATCCCATTTTGTCCTGTCTAATCTGAACAACCCAGTCACGGGAATACCAAGCTTTGGATGATTCACAAACTCGCCCTCATACTCGAAGCCATCACCGTATAAGTCTATCGTATTAGTTGGTACATCGTACGCATTCATTCCATCGTAGCGTCTTGGTAATGGTGTCCCCTTCTTCTTCCTGTATTTGCTCTCCTTGTGCTCCATGTTGGTAAAGAATAGACAATCCGAACGCTCCATTATCTCGCCATCGTGAACAAAAGACCGGCAATGAGTACATCCAAAGTCAACCTTACCTTCAAGGTAAAGGTCAGCAAATGCACCATTACAAAGGAAAGTCTGATGTCCTACTATGATAAAGCGCTTACCATACCTTACCAACCTATCCGCAAACTCTGTCTTTAAGCTAAACGGTGGGTTTGTTATGATAACATCCGCCCATTCCCAATACTTGCTCACCTCTTCACTCCTAAAATCACCATCTCCTTCCAAGTCGTGCCACTCTCCATCAAAGACTCGACCATGGCCGCCTTTATTATAGCACGTACAAATAGCGTTAGGGAAAAACTTATGGAAAGCTGACTCTTCACTATCACATGGGCAGTATATCTTCAAACCTTCCAAATCATAGTATGACATCTCGCGCTCGATGTCATCGATAGAAGTGTAAAACTCATCGTTTGCTACACTCTTTACTTCTAATAAATGTTTATTCATAGCTTTACTGTTTTCTTACAATTCTATTATTTTATCTGGACATTTTAAGACCGCGGCAACAATTGCAGTAGCCAAGCAGGACATGTTATAATAAGAAACCCGTTCTCTCATGGTGAAGTTTAAAAAATCCAGAGTGTGCCCGACTTGGGATTTTACCTTTTGCGTGAAGGGCGGGGCGCTGGGGTTTCGCGTCCCTCCCGAATATTGAAACCCTCCCCCCC
>OBLI01001757.1_pt1 | contig 20218 bp, 17 predicted proteins | sample 1519701 | NCBI WGS metagenome assembly OBLI01 (sample SAMEA3663005, study PRJEB22513) | pig gut metagenome | biome: pig gut; feature: pig-associated habitat; material: faeces | place: France | collected 2012
GAGTTCGCGTCCGCAGACGCGAAAAATTTCAATCATTTTTCACCGCGACATGTGCGTGGGGAAAAATACCGCTCAGGCTGCAAGTGTGGAATTTTGCCGCTTGCGGCAAAATTATGCGCGCTGCAGACTGCAATCTTTTTGGCAGAAAAATCGAAGATTTTTTGCCAGGTCCTTTATTTCTGCCCCCGCAGCTCAATGATCTGGTCGCGGAGCAGCGCGGCATATTCAAACTCCAGCATCTTGCTGGCTTCCTTCATTTCCTTCTCCAGCCGGCGGATGGTCTCCTCCCGCTCCGCCTCCGTCAGCTTGCGGCGGGACGTCTTCTTCTCCTCCTCCGCCGAGTGGGAGATCTCCAGCACCTTCCGCACGCTCTTGCGTATGGTCCTGGGCACGATGCCGTGGGCTTTGTTGTACTCGTCCTGCTTTTTCCGGCGGCGCTCCGTCTCCGTGATAGCCGCCTTCATGGACGGAGTAACGGTGTCCGCATACAGCACCACCAACCCCTCGGCATTTCGCGCCGCTCGGCCAATGGTCTGGATAAGGCTGGTCTCGCTGCGCAAGAATCCCTCCTTGTCGGCGTCCAAAATGGCCACCATGGACACCTCCGGCAGGTCAAGTCCCTCCCGCAGCAGGTTGATGCCCACCAGCACGTCAAATTCGCCCAGCCGCAGATCGCGGATCAGCTCCATCCGCTCAATGGTGGCAATGTCCGAGTGCATATACCGCACCCGCAGACCCAGCCCCTTCATGTGGTCGGTGAGATCCTCCGCCATGCGCTTGGTGAGGGTGGTCACCAGCACCCGCTCGTCCCGCTGCGCCCGCACGCGGATCTCCTCCACCAGATCGTCGATCTGGCCGTTCACAGGCCGCACCTCCACCCTCGGATCCAGCAGACCCGTAGGCCGGATCACCTGCTCCACGATCTGGTCGGCGCCGTCCTTTTCGTAGTCCCCCGGCGTGGCGGACACAAACACTGCCTGCCGGAACCGCTCCTCGAACTCCTCAAATTTCAGCGGCCGGTTGTCAAAGGCGCAGGGCAGCCGGAACCCGTAGTTCACCAGGCTCTCTTTTCTGGCGCGGTCGCCGTTATACATGGCTCGCACCTGAGGCAGCGTCACATGGCTCTCGTCCACAAACAGCACAAAGTCCTCCGGAAAATAGTCCAGCAGCGTCATGGGCGGCGATCCCGGCTCCCGTCCGGAGATGACCCTGCTGTAATTCTCAATGCCCGTGCAGTAGCCCAGCTCCCGCATCATCTCCACGTCGTAGCGGGTGCGCTGGTCAATGCGCTGCGCCTCAATGAGCTTGCCGCTATCTTCAAAATACTTCTTCCGCTCCGCCAGTTCTTTTTCAATTTCCTCCGTAGCCCGCGCCATTTTCTCCTTGGTGGTCACATAGTGGCTGGCGGGGTAAATAGCCACGTGGTCTATGATGCGCTGCGCCTGTCCCGTCACGGGGTTAAACTCGCTGATGCGATCCACTTCGTCCCCGAAATACTCCACCCGAATGGCGTACCCGTTGGCGTACACGGGGTATATCTCCACCGTGTCCCCCCGCACCCGAAACATGTTGCGCTCAAAGGCGATGTCGTTCCGCTCATAGCGGATCTCCACCAGCTTTCGCAGCAGCTGCTCTCTGGAATATTCCTTCCCCTGCCGCAGCGAAATGACCATGTTGGCGTAGTCGATGGGGTCGCCCAGCCCGTAGATGCAGGAAACCGATGCCACCACGATCACGTCCCGCCGCTCAAAGAGTGCCGCCGTGGCGCTGTGGCGCAGCCGCTCGATCTCCGCGTTGATGGACGCGTCTTTTTCAATAAAAGTGTCCGTGTGGGCGATATACGCCTCCGGCTGATAATAGTCGTAGTAAGACACGAAGTATTCCACTGCGTTTTCCGGAAAAAACTCCCGAAACTCCTCGCACAGCTGCGCCGCCAGCGTCTTGTTGTGCGCCAGCACCAGCGTGGGCCGCTGCACCTTCTCAATGACCTTGGCCATGGTGTAGGTCTTGCCGCTGCCGGTGACGCCCAGCAGCACCTGTTGGCGCAGGCCGTTTTCCAGCCCCTCCGCCAGCTTTTCAATGGCCTGGGGCTGGTCGCCGGAGGGGGTATATTCAGACACGACTTTGAACCTTGGCATACATTTTCTCCTGTAATCGTTTCATAGCATGGTAATAGCATGGTATCTTATTATTGTACCACATTTATAAAATATGTAAATAAGAATTTTAAAACAAATGTTCTGTTTTTGAGTTTTCCCTCCAAAAAGCAGGAACGCCCCTCCCGCCCCTCCGTAGGGCGGGGCGACCACACCCCGCCGCCCAACCACGCATCGCACCGCCCCAAAAAACTGTCATTGCGAGGAGCGCAGCGACGTGGCAATCCGTAATACCCCCACCGCGCCGCACTCCCCTTATACCCGCAAAAAGGGCTGCCCGCAGGCAGCCCGTCCTTTTTCTTAAACCCTACAGCAGCATCCCGCTGGCGGCCATGGATACATAATCCTCGTCCGCCACCACGATGTGATCCACCAGTTGAATGTTCATGGTACGCAGCGCGTCCCGAATGTACCGCGTGGTGGAAATATCCTCCCGTGAGGGCAGCGCCACCCCGCTGGGATGGTTGTGCGCCAGCACCACCCCCACAGCTCCCGCTCGCAGGGCGTACTCCACCACCTGCCGCACGCTCACGGCCGCCATACTCACGTCGCCCTCCGCCAAACAGCGGGAGGACAGCACCTTTCCCTTGCCGTCCAGACACACCTGCCACAGCATCTCCTTGCGGCTGCCGCCAAGCAGCGCCGTAAAATATTCGCCGCACTTGTCCACGGAGTTTAGGATCTTCTCCTTTGTGTCCTGCGCCGCCCGCCGCCGCAGCATAGTCACCAGCTTCACCAGCAGCGCCGCATGCTCTCCCATGCCCTGCACGCAGGCCAGCTCCTGCGGCGAGGCCGACAGCACGCCCTGCAGCGAGCCGAACTGCTCCATGAGCCGGTGCGCCAGCTCGTTGGTGTCCCGTCGGGGGATGGCGTAATACAGCAGCACCTCCAGCAGCTCATGGTCGGCAAAGCTCTGCTCGCCGCTTTCCAGCAGCTTTTTCTTCATTCGGGCGCGGTGTCCGTCGTGAACGCCTCCCATGCTCTCCCTCCTTCCGCCGTAAACGCTATCTGGTAGAGTATACCATGAAAAGCCCCCCTTCTCAAGTATTCTCCCCTCAAAACCCGCAACTTTTGCAAGCATTGCCCCTTCCCCTATCGTTTTGCACAATTTTACTCCTTATTTTTTGGCGCGTCCCGCCGGTGAAAAGATTGTTAAAACTATTGCAATCTCGCCGGACTATGATAAAATATTCTTGCTCTGCATTTTTTTGTGCAGCACAGAGAAAGAAAGACAATTCATCAGCAAGGAGAAGAAGCAATGAGCATGAACGAGCGCCTTGCCCGTGTGGGCGAGATCATTGATGCCCATGGGGCGCAGCCCAGCCAGTTGATCGCCATTTTGCAGGACACGCAAACGATCTTCAACTACCTCAGTCAGGAGGACATGACCCTCATCGCCGACCGCCTCGGCATCAGCACGGCCAAGGTCTACAGCGTGGCCACATTTTATGAGAATTTCTCTCTGGAGCCCAAGGGCAAACACATCATCCGTGTGTGCGACGGCACGGCCTGCCATGTCCGCAAGTCCCAGCCCATCTATGACGCCATTCACGACTATATGCAGCTCACCGGCAAGCGCAAGACCGACGCCGACGGCCTTTTCACCCTGGAAACCGTGGCCTGTTTGGGTGCCTGCGGCCTTTCGCCGGTGCTCACCATCGACGGCGAGGTTCACGCCAAAATGACGCCGGACTCCGCTCTGGCACTGCTGGATTCCATTCGTAGAGAGGAGGGTCTTGCCAAATGAGTGTTCTCACCCGAGAAGGCTTCCACGCCCTGCAGGCGCAGGCGGCCGACGCCTTAGCGCGCAGCAAGTCCTCCCTCACGGTGCTCATCTGCGCCGGCACGGGCTGCATCGCCAGCGGCTCCATGAAGGTCTATGAAAACCTCCGCACCGAGTGTCAGGAGCGCGGCCTCAGCGTCTATGTGGGTCTCACCCACCACGGCGAGGAGGAAAAGAGCCTGCATATCAAGATGAGCGGCTGCCACGGCTTCTGTGAAATGGGCTGCCTTGTCCACATCGAGCCGCTGGGCGTCATGTACGTTCGCGTCAAGCCCGAGGACTGCCACGAGATCGTGGAGCGCACCCTGCTGGGCGGCGAGATCATTGAGCGCCTGACCTACCATCAAAGCGGCGTTTCCTACCCCCGTCAGGAGGATATTCCCTTCTATAAAAAGCAGCACCGCGTGGTGCTGAAGGGCTGCGGCGACTGCGATGCCGAGAATCTGGAGGAGTACATCGCCAAGGACGGCTACCGCGCCTTTGAAAAAGCCCTGTTCGACATGACGGACGAAGCCATCTGCCGCGAGATTTCCGATTCCGGTCTCCGTGGTCGGGGCGGCGGCGGCTTCCCTGCCGGGCGCAAGTGGGAGAGCGTGCGCAAGAATATCTCCGATGTAAAATACATCGTCTGCAACGGCGACGAGGGCGATCCCGGCGCATTCATGGATCGCTCCATCATGGAGGGCAATCCCCACTCCGTCATTGAGGGCATGATGATTGCCGGCGTGGCCACCGGTGCCACCGAGGGCTATATCTATGTCCGCGCCGAGTACCCCCTGGCCGTGGAGCGCCTGCAGGTAGCCATTGACAAGGCCACCCGTCTGGGCCTGCTGGGCGATAATATCATGGACTCCGGCTTCTCCTTCCACATGCATATCAACCGCGGTGCCGGTGCCTTCGTCTGCGGCGAGGGCAGCGCCCTTACCGCCTCCATCGAGGGCAAGCGCGGTATGCCCCGCACCAAGCCTCCCCGCACCGTGGACCACGGCCTGTGGGGCAAGCCCACGGTTCTGAACAACGTGGAAACCTTTGCCAATGTCCCCGGCATCATCAGCCGCGGCGCCGGCTGGTATCGTTCCATCGGCACCGAGGGCAGCTCCGGCACCAAGACCTTCGCCCTCACCGGCAACGTGGTCAATACCGGCCTTGTGGAGGTTCCCATGGGCACCACTCTGCGGGAGATCATCTTCGACATCGGCGGCGGCATCCAGAACGGCAAAAAGTTCAAGGCCGTGCAGATCGGCGGCCCCGCCGGCGGCTGTCTCACGGAGGAACACCTGGATCTTCCCCTGGACTTCGACTCTCTGAAGAAGGTGGGCGCCATCGTCGGCTCCGGCGGTCTGGTGGTCATGGACGAGGACACCTGCATGGTAGAAACCGCCCGTTTCTTCATGCATTTCACGCAAAATGAATCCTGCGGCAAGTGCGTTCCCTGCCGGGAGGGCACCAAGCGCATGCTGGAAATTCTGGATCGCATCGTAGCCAACGAAGGCTCCCCCGAGGATCTGGATATGCTGGAAGCCCTGTCGGACACCATCTCCACCACCGCCCTGTGCGGTCTGGGACAGAGCGCCTGCAAGCCCGTGCTCAGCACCCTGCGCTACTTCCGCGAGGAATACCTCAACCATGTGGTAAACCACCACTGTCCCGTGTGCAACGGCCGCAAGCGCCGTCTGGAAATTAAGCCGGAGCTGTGCAAGGGCTGCGGCAAGTGCGCCCGCAACTGCCCCATGGAGGCCATCTCCGGTCATCCCCGCACGCCGTATGTCATCGATAATGAAAAGTGCATCCACTGCGGTGCCTGCTGGGGCGCCTGCCCCTTCGGGGCCATTGATGCCATCGAAGAGGAGGGTTAAGCCATGGCAAAAGGAATCATGATCATCGACGGCATCCGCGTTCCCTTTGACGGGGAGAAAAACGTGCTGGCCGTTGTCCGCAAAGCGGGCATTGACATTCCCACCTTCTGCTACTATTCCGACCTCAGCGTTTACGGCGCCTGCCGCATGTGCATGGTGGAGGACACCAAAACCGGCAAGATCGAGGCCTCCTGCTCCATGGAGCCGCGGGACGGCATGTCCATTCGCACCAACACCGCCAGGCTCTTAAAGCACCGCCGCATGATCCTGGAGCTGCTTCTCGCCTCCCACGACTGCAGCTGCACGCGCTGCGCCAAGAGCGGCAACTGCCGCCTGCAGGAGCTGGCCCAGCGGTTCGGCGTGCGTCACGTCCGCTTCCCCGACACCCGCCCCCGCTACGAAATGGACTACTCCAGCCACGCCATCTTCCGTGACCCCAACAAGTGCATCCTCTGTGGCGACTGCGTCCGTGTCTGTGAGGAAAAGCAGGGGCAGGGCATTCTGGACTTTGCCGGCCGCGGCAGCGAGCTGCAGGTCATGCCCGCTTTCGATAAAAAGCTCAGCGAGACCAAGTGCGTCAGCTGCGGCCAGTGCGCCGCCGTGTGCACCACCGGCGCCATCACCGTCAACGACCAGATCGGCACCGCCTGGAAAGCCATTCACGACCCCCAGAAGCGCGTGGTGGTGCAAATTGCCCCCGCCGTCCGCGTGGCCGTGGGCGAGGCGTTCGGCTATGCCGCCGGCGAGAACGTTCTTGACCGCGTAGTCTCCGCCTTGAAAATCATGGGCGTGGACGAGGTGTACGACACCAACTTTGCCGCCGACATCACCACCATCACCGAGGCCGAGGAGTTTCTCCAGCGGCTGAAAAACGGCGGTCCCTTCCCCATGTTCACCTCCTGCTGCCCCGCTTGGGTCAAATATCTGGAGCTGAACGACCCCAAGTACCTCAAAAATATCTCCACCTGCAAGTCCCCCATGGAGATGTTCGCCGCCGTGCTCAAGGAGAAATACGCCGAAAAGGACGCCGCCGACGGCCGCACCACCTATCACATTGCCCTCATGCCCTGCACCGCCAAGAAGATGGAGGCCGCCCGTGACGAGTTCTTCCACAATGGCACGCCGGATGTAGATCTGGTGCTCACCACCCGCGAGCTGGTGGATATGATCCGCGAGACCGGCATCCATCTGGACGAGCTGGAGCTGGAATCTCCGGATCTGCCCTTCGGTCTCGGCTCCGGTGCCGCTGTGATCTATGGTGTCACCGGCGGCGTGGCGGAGTCCGTGGTGCGCCACTGCCTGCCTGACAAGACCAAGAACACCCTGCGGCAGGTGCGCGTGTCCGGCATTCGGGGCGACGCCCCCATCCGCGAGGTCACCTATGACGTAGGCGGCACCGAAATTAAGATCGCCGTAGTCAACGGCCTCATCCACGCCAAGGAGCTTATCGCCGACGTAGAAGCCGGCAAGCGTTTTTACCATCTGGTGGAGGTCATGAGTTGTCAAGGCGGCTGCGTAGGCGGCGCCGGTCAGCCCTACGGCCTTGCCGCCGTGAAAAAGGAGCGCGGCAGCGGCCTCTATGCCGCCGATGCCTCGGCCCTCTTCAAGCGCGCCGAAAAGAACCCCGTGGTCACCGCCATGCTCTCCGACTTCGGCCCCCAGTGGTGCCACGACCATCTCCATGTCCATTATGGAAAAGACGATTAATTAGCATTTTTAAGGCAGGGTGCAGCCGAGTGGCTGCGCCCTGCCTTCATTTCTATCCGCCGACACCGCACCCCCAGCCATCCCCCCGTAGGGGCGGACGCCTCTGTCCTCACGCTTGCTCTGCGCCCGTGTCATAATCCACATTTATTTCTAAAATAAAAATTCAATATTTTACTTATGCCGCCAAATGGGGTATACTACCCCTTGCTTGAAAAAAAACACCGCCGAAAAGGAGATCAATCACATGAGCAGAACCCTTGGTACCGTAGTGCGTGGCGTGCGTGCGCCCATCTTCCGCGAGGGCGACGACGTGGTCGCCATCACCGCCGACACCGTGGTCAATGCCCTGTCCGAGGAGGGCATCCAGCCCCGTGACAAGGACATCGTGGCCATCACCGAGTCCGTGGTAGCCCGCTGCCAGGGCAACTACGCCTCCGTGCAGCAGATCGCTGCCGATGTCAAGACCAAGACCGGCAGCAAGACCGTGGGCGTTTCCTTCCCCATCCTCAGCCGCAACCGCTTCTCCCTGCTGCTCTCCGGCATCGCCTCCGGTGCCGAAAAGGTGGTTCTGCTTCTCAGCCTGCCCTCCGACGAGGTGGGCAACCATCTGGTCAGCATGGAGCAGCTGGACGAGGCCGGCGTAGACCCCTATCGTGACGTTCTGACGCTGGCGCAGTTCCGCAGCCACTTCGGTTCCGTGATCCACCCCTTCACCGGCGTTGATTATGTGGACTATTATCAGAGCCTCATCGAAGCCGCCGGCGCCCAGGCGGAGATCGTCTTTTCCAACCGTGTGGAGTCCATTCTGGACTATACCGACACCGTCCTCTGCTGCGACATCCACACCCGCCGGCGCTCCAAGGCCAAGCTGCGTGCCGCCGGTGCCAAATGCGTCTTGGGTCTGGACGACCTGCTCACCTCCTCCGTAAACGGCAGCGGCTATAACCCCCAGTACGGCCTCCTCGGCTCCAACAAGGCGGACGAGGAGCGGGTGAAGCTCTTCCCCCGCGACACCATGGCCGTGGCCGAGGCGCTGGGTGCCGCGCTCTCTCAGCGCACCGGCAAGCACATCGAGGCCATGATCTACGGCGACGGCGCCTTCAAAGATCCCGCAGGCAAGATCTGGGAGCTGGCCGACCCCGTGGTGTCCCCCGGCTACACCGCCGGCCTGGAGGGCACCCCCAACGAGCTGAAGCTGAAGTATCTGGCCGACAAGGACTTTGCCGACCTCAGCGGCGAGGCGCTGCAAAAGGCCATCTCCGAGAAGATCCGCCAGAAGGACGCCAAGACTTCCCTTGTGGGCAACATGATCTCCGAGGGCACCACCCCCCGCCGCCTCACGGATCTCATCGGCTCCCTCTGCGACCTGACCTCCGGCAGCGGCGACAAGGGCACCCCCATCGTCTATATCCAGGGCTATTTCGATAACTACACCACGGATTGATCCGATTCCTCCCATCCTCTTTTCCGGCCGCCGCGCAGGCCTCCCCGTCCGCGCGGCGGCTCCCATTCAGGACGCCGGCACCTCCGCCCCCAGCGCCGCCTGATTTTTTCCAAAGCGCAAGCAGCCTTCGGGCTGCTTTTTTTATAAAAAAAGCGAGCCTTTCGGCTCGTTTTTTATTTCTGCTCCAGATGCAGAGTAAACGTCGTCCCCTGCCCGAGCCTGCTCTCCACGGTGACGGGAATGTGCAGCAGCTCCGCCGCCCGCCGCGTCAGATACAGCCCCAGCCCGCTGGCGCTGCGCTCCAGCCGTCCGTTCTGCCCCGTGTACCCCTTCTCAAAAATGCGGGGCAGATCCTCCGGCGCGATGCCAATGCCCGTGTCGCTGATGTACAGCTTGTCCCCCTCCACCGCCACGGTGACGCCCCCCTCGGGGGTATACTTAATGGCGTTGGAAAGCAGCTGCTCCAGTATGCAGCAAAACCACTTTCTGTCCGTCACGATGGTCTTCTCCGTGGGCACATAGGTCAGCCGCAGCTTCCGCAGCACGAACTGCGCGGCAAATTTCCGCACTGTTTCCCGTATCAGCTCGTCCAGCTTGTACTCCTCAATGACCAGATCGTTCTCCCCGCTGCCCAGCCGCAGATACTGCAATACCATGTCCACATACTGCTCCATGCGGAACAGTTCCGCCGCCATGGCTCGGTGCTCCGGCGTTTCCTCCGCCAGATACAGCTTCATCACCGCAATGGGCGTCTTGATCTGGTGCACCCATGTGGTGTAGTAGTCCAGCATGTCCTCCCGCTGGGCGGCAAAGTCCTCGGCCAGCTCCTGCGTCTGCCGACCCAGCCGCCGGATCATCTCGTTATAGTCCGCCTGCTCCAGTGTCGCCGCCTCCGGCAGCCGGTTCCACTCCGTCAGTATGGCGTCGCAGGCGTTTTCCCGCTGCCGCGCCTGCCTCAGCGCGCCGTACAGCTGCACCGCCAGCAGCACAAGCCCCGCAAACAGCGTCAGCACCCCCGCGTAGAGCAGCGGCTCCAGCATGATGTCGTACAGGGTGAACACCGCCAGCTCCGTCAGCAGCATCAGCCCCCACAGCAGCAGCGCCATTCGGTTTTTCTTCAGGCAGTCCCGTATGACCGCCCATTTTCTTCCGCTTTTCATGGAATGATGTACCCCCTGCCCGGCTTGGTGCGGATGACCTCCCGCAGGCCGCCCTCCTCCAGCTTTTTCCGCAGCCGCGCCACATTTACCGTCAGCGTGTTCTCCTCCACATACAGGTCGCTCTGCCACAGGCGCATCATCAGCTCCTCCCGGCTCACGATCTTCCCCCGATTTTCCAGCAGCGTCTGCAAAATCCGAAATTCGTTTTTCGTCAGCTCGATCTGCCCCTGCTCCGTGCGCACGCAGTTGTCACCCAGACACAGAGTCGCCCCGCAGAACTCCACGGTGTGTCCCGCTCCGGCGATCTCGTAGGTGCGCCGCAGCACCGCCTGCACCTTGGCCGTGAGCACCATGGGGTCCACGGGCTTGGCGATGAAGTCGTCCCCGCCCATGTTCAGTGCCATGACGATGTTCATGTTATCCGAAGCGGAGGAGAGGAACACCACCGGTACCGCCGAAATCTCCCGAATCCGGCTGCACCAGTAGTATCCGTCCCGGTAAGGGAGCTTAATGTCCATCAGCACCAGCTGCGGCCGGCAGGCTTCAAACTCCCCTATCACGTCCGCAAAGTCCGCCACGCACGTCACCTCATTGCCGTAGCTCTCCAGATGCCTGCGCACGGCCTCGGCCAGCGCCCTGTCGTCCTCCACCAGCAGTATCCGGTACATACCTTCCTCCTTACACGGGCATAAGCCACCCCGAAAGAGGTGGCTCTCGCCCATAATAGACAATTTACCTTTGTCCTATAAATCCGTCCGTAGGGGCGACCCTCGCGGTCGCCCGCCCCACAGACTTCTTGTAAACCACCCGTAGGGGCCGATGATCCTGTTGCGGTGCCCAAAATTTTTGCGCTGCCTTACGGCTGTCGCTTAAAATTTTGACCGCGGCCACTCGCTCACTTCGCTTCCTCTGCCACCGGCAGTGCTCAGTTCGCTCCCCACATCGGCCCGCCGTATAAACTCCCAATGTATCCGTAGCGGCGGACGCCTCTGTCCGCCCCCTACGCCTTACCGCACGATTTTATAATACGTCCGCGCCGTCCCCAGATAGATCACTACATACACCTCCGCAAACACGCCGAAGGTAATGAGCGAGCAGAGCACGAATAGGCTCGTGCTGGACAGCATCAAAACGTGCAGCAGCTTCTCCAGAATGGGGAAAGCAAACGCCAGATGGATCCCCGCCACAATCAGCGGCAGGAAGAACACCATCAGCACCTGGCTGTTGATGGTTTTCCGCACCTCGCGGCGGCTCATGCCCACCTTCTGCATGATCTGGAAGCGGGTTCTGTCCTCGTACCCCTCGGAAATCTGCTTGTAGTACACGATCAGCGCCGTGGCAAACAGGCACACCAGCCCCAGCAAAATGCCCAGAAACAGCAGCGAGCCGTACATGCCCACCACAGACGAGCGAGCCGTCCACAGGGCGCTGTTGTTAAACCAGATCCGCGCCTCCTGACCCCACAGGGCATCGGCAGCGGCGCTGGCCTCCTCCTCCACGGCGCGCTGGAATTCCTCGCCCAGATCGCAGGCTTTTTCACGGTCGGCAAAACTCACCGCCACCCGCCGCACAGGCTCCGCAGCCGCCTCGCCGTACACCGTCTTCTGCTGGGTATACAGCTGCCGCAGCACGCTCTCGTCCGCCACCACGATGCCGTAGCAGTTGGTGGCCGCCACATCTATGCCGGACTGCACCGGAAACACCGGCAGCACCGTCTTCACCCGATAGGTGTAGCCGTCAATGGTCAGCTCCGTGCGGTCAAAGCCCATGTCCTTGATGTTGAAGGGACTCACGGCGATCTCGTTTTTGGCCAGATCCAGCGCCTCGCCGCTCAGGCTGCGGTACATCTCCTCCGTGATGTAGGTCACCACGGTGAGATCCTTCAGCTCCCCCATGTTCCCGTCCGACCGCTGCGTGCACAGCGCGTCATTCTGCTTGAGATAGCTGGCTTCGAGATACTCCTGGGTCTTCAGCTCCCGAATGTCCAGACCCTTCTCCTTCGCCGCTTTTTCCACCACCTGCGCCACCAGCTCCGGCGGCATGGTGTCCACGGTGTCCGCCCCCTCAAACCGGTTTTTCACAGATAAATAATAATCCTGCGGGTAGTTTTTGTCCAGGGTTTCCTGCATTCCGGCATACAGGCTCACGGTGGTGGAGATCATCACCAGCACCCCCGTGGCCAAAATAGCGATGGAGGCCAGGCCCACGGCGTTCTGCTTCATGCGGTAGAGAAGACCCGAAACGGCAGGCATGTGTTTTTTATTATAATAGAACCTTTTGTTCTTTTTCAAGGCCTTCAGCACAAAAATACTCCCGGCCACGAACAAAAAGTAGGTGCCGATGATCACCAGTATCACCGCCACGAAGAACAGGACAAGGGCCTTCAGGGGATTCTGGGTGGTAAGGGAGATGTAATAGCCCCCGCCCAGGGCCAGCAGGCCCAGCACCAGCAGCGGCCACTTGACCTTGGGCTCCCGCTCGCCCACATTGGCAGAGGAGAGCATCTCCACAGGCTTGAGACGGGCGATGGTCACGCAGTTGACGCCGTAGGCCATCACATCCAGCACCAGGAAGAAGGCTCCGGACAGGGCCAGGCTCCTGGCGTTTATAAAGTAAAAGCCCAAAACGATCTCCGCATTCAGCAGCTGGCAGATGAGCAGAGAGCAGAGCTTGTAAAACAGCGTCCCCATGGCAAGCCCCAGCACCACGGATGCCAGGCTGCTGAGGGCTGTTTCGTGGAAAAGCACCCGGCAGATGTGCCGCTTTTCCATGCCCAAAATGTTGTAAACGCCAAACTCACGCTTGCGCTGCTTCATGAGAAAGCTGTTGATATAAAACAGCAGGATTACCGACAGCAGCATCATCACCGCCACGCCGATGGACATGAACACCTCAATGTATTGTCCGCCCCGGAGCTGCAGGATGCGTTCGTCGGTCCGGAGGGTGAACACAATGTAAAACACGCATAAAAGCCCTGCCTCAGACAGAATACGCGGGAGGAAAAACCGGCGGTTCTTGCTGATGTTGCTCCGGGCCAGCTTCAGAAAAAATCCCCTTTTCATTCAGCGTCCCTCCCTGTGCGGAGCATGGTCAGGGTGTCGGAAATTTTCTTGTAGAGCTGCTGGTTGGTGCTCTCCCCCCGATAGATCTGGTGGAACACCACCCCGTCCCGAATAAACAGCACCCGTCCTGCGTGGGAGGCGGCGTCCACGGAATGGGTCACCATGAGAATAGTCTGTCCCTGCCGGTTCACCTTTTCAAACATCTGCAAAAGGTCTGCCGAGGAGGCCGAGTCCAGCGCCCCGGTGGGTTCGTCCGCCAGCAGCAGCTTGGGGTTTGTAATCATGGCGCGTGCCACCGCCGCCCGCTGCTTCTGCCCTCCGGAAACCTCGTAGGGAAATTTTTTCAGTATGTTGTCAATGCCCAACGAGCGCACCAGCGGCTCCATGGCGCTCTTCATCTCCGCCACGCTCCTGCCCGCCAAAACCAAGGGCAGGAGGATATTATCCTCAATGGAAAAAGTATCCAGCAGGTTGAACTCCTGAAACACGAAGCCCAGATTGTCCCGCCGGAAGGCCGCCAGATCCCTTTCTTCGATGGCGTCCAGCCGCTTTCCCTCCAGCATGACCTGCCCGCCCGTGGGCTTATCCAGCACCGCCAGTATGTTCAGCAGCGTGGTCTTGCCCGAGCCGGACTCGCCCATGATGGCCACATATTCCCCCTCCTGCACGGAGAAGGACACGCCCTTCAGCGCCTGCACCTGGTTGCCGCCAAAGCGCATGGTGTAGGTCTTTTTAATTTCCTTGACCTGTAAAATTTCCATATTAACCTCCGCATTTCGTTTTTACAGGTTCATTGTACGCTCCGTCCGCCTCCCGCGCCATCTATCGGGGTGACAGAGTCGTGACAGATTTGTAAGGGGCTTTCGCCGCATTTTTTATTTCGCTGCTCCGGCCATATTCCCCTCGTTTTTCACCGTCTTGTACCGCCCCGTGCGGCAGCGTACGCTCCTCAGTGCCGTGTGAGTCACCCCAGTGCTTTCTTCCGCAGCAGCAGCGCCGCCGCCGTCAGGTTGATGAGTCCGTTGACGATGAGCAGCGCACGTCGGGCGACGGCATAGCGGGAATGGGCTTTTTCCGTCTTAATGTCCATAATTTTCCCTCTTTTTCCTATATAATTTCCGCAATAATATCCAACAAAATTATAGGCTGCCCGCCCGCTTTGTCAAGCAAAAAGCACCCGTCTGCCGGCAAGGCAGACGGGACACGAAATCTATTGCATTTGTGTGGCGATCCACTCTCCCTGCCGCACCTGCACCTCTCCGCGGCGCAGGCCGGCCTCTATTTCCGGACGCAGGCAGATGCGGCCTTTCTCAAACAGCAAGGTTATGGTGGAGCCGGCCAATTCAAAATAGCCCTTTTCCTCGCCCCGACGCACCCGCCGGTTTCCCCGCGGGTTGACGATGCCGCCCACGATGAGGGCGCCGATCTCCGTCTGCACCACGGGGCCGAAATGGTCGGTGGTCAGCAGCGTCCAGCTGCGGCGATTGAGAACAAACACGGGGTATTTTTCGCAGGCGATGGGCTGCACACTGTGCAGCACGCCGGAGATGAAATGGTTCTCCCCCTGATAGCCGTCGTCAATATAGCAGTAGTGGTGATAGTCCGAGGGGCGCAGGCGCAGCACAAGGCAAACGCCGCCCGTGTAGCCCGCCGCCAAAGCGTCATCCTGCAGCAGATCGCGGAGGCGATAGTGGGAATTTTTGATGGAAAAGCTGCTGTCCGCCCCGATGGGATAGGCGCTGAGCCAGCCGTCACAGGGGCTGATGAGGTGTGACGGCTCGGCGTCAAAGGGCAGCTGTTCACGGGTGCGGACGAAAAAATCACGATACGTCCGGAAGCTCCGGAGCTGCGACGGCGTAAGCTCGATGCCGCAGCGGCGGGCATAGGGCGCAACGATGCAGCGGGAAAGCGGGGAGTGGAGAAAAGCCACCGCCAGTCGATCGGCATGGGTGACCATGACAGCCTTGAGCAGCAGGCGGCCGAACACGGTGCCGTACAGGAAGCGGACAGCGCCGGAATTGCCGCTCACAGCTTCACCCCCAGCAGGACGACAACAAGCTCGGTGCAGCCGATGAGGAGCATGACCAGCTTTCCGGCGAGGCCGGGCTTGGCCAGCTTGAAGGGAAGCAAAAACGCCACAGCCATGACGGCCAGAAGCCCTGCGCCCAAAGCGCCCAAATGCCAGCTCGCAAGCCGTGCAAGCCCCAGCAGCGTGGGCAGAAACAGCGCCACGGTGGTGACGGGCAGGCCGAGATATTGAGTGCGGCCGCCGGCGGCGGTATCCTGCCGCTCCTCCTCGTCCACATTGAACCACGCCAGACGAATGAGGGCGCAGAGAGCATATAGGCCGGACACGACGGCGGCGACAGCGCGGCCGTGGGCAGCGGCAAAAACGATGGCGGCGGGAAGCACGCCGAAGCAGACGAGGTCGCTGAGGGAGTCGATCTGCACGCCGAAGCGCTTTTCCTGCGGCGTTCTGTCCTTTTTTGTGGAAGCGATCGTCCCGTCGAACATATCAAACAGCCCCGCCAGAAGCAGGCAGAGCAGTGCCCAGGGCAGGCCGCCCCGCAAGGCCAGGCCGATGCCCGCAAGGCCTGTGAGCATGCCGATATAGGTCAAAATCACCGTGTAATTATAAACACCCAACATTGTATTCTTTCTCCTTTTTTCATACGTCCCTTGGGTTGGCCATGCCCGCATCCGAACCGACACGGCGGCCACCCGCGCGCTCCAATCGTGTTAATTGTTTTATTATAACATAGATTTAACATAAATGATAGTGCTGTATTCATTGAATGCGTTGAGATTTGCGAAAAGAAAAAGGCCGGGGCAAAAGCCCCGGCCTTTTGGGTTATTCAGCTATGGAAACTGCGGGAAAGGAGATCAGAACAGCTCCTTTTTCTTGGCAACCACAGCGGTGCCAGCCAGAGCCATGACAGCCAGACCCATGTAGATCACAACACCGGAGTCGCCGGTCTTGGGATTGTTCACGATGGTCAGGCGGCCCTGGGGCTTGGCATACTGCTCGCCCACAACGCCGTTCAGCTCCGTGGTGATGTACTCCATGAGGATCTCGTCCAGAGGCAGACCGGTGTCGAACTGCTCCTTGGCAGCGGCGAAGGCATAGTAGGTGTCGCCGCCGGCGGCCATGAAGTTATTGGTGATGACGGCATAGGTTGCATTGGGATCAAAGGCCTTGCCGTTGATGCTCTTGATGGTGATGCGGTTGATGGACTTGGGGCCAAAGTATTCAGAGCCGGGATATTCCTTGGCATTCTTGTCGTACTTGGGGGCAATGTTCAGCTCCACTTCCATGCCGGCAAACTGGGGGAAGCCGCCCACGGCCTCGGGCGTGCAATAGGTGGACGCTTCCAGCGCCTCCAGCAGCTCGCTGCCCTTGACGTACACCACGGCCAGAGTATTGCCGAAGGGAAGGACGGTGTTGATGTCCTTCTTGGTGATGTCGCCCTTCTTGATGGCAGCGCGGATACCGCCGCCATTGGTGATGGCCACGGCGTTGGTCATATCCACGGAGGGAGCCTTGGTCTTGATCGCCCACATCATGGCGTCGGTGATGAGGTCGCCCATGTTGGTCTCCTCGGTGCGGTTGCCGGGAGCCTTGGCGCCGTTGAGATCCACAGCGCTCTTGGCAAACACTTCGCCGTATGCGGCATCAATGGGATCCATGATGGCCTTGGCGGCAGCGGCTACATCGGCATCTTCCTTGGTATAGTCATACACGGTGACGGGTTTGTCATCCTTCTTCTCCGTGTGCCAAATCGGCACCAGCTTATTCTCCTCGATCTTCTTGGTGGCGTTGTCAATGATGATAACGCCCACGTTGGCCAGAGCGGTGCCGGTGGACTGGATAGGCTCACCGTTGGGACCCTTGGTCATGACGGTGTGGGAGTGGCCGTCGATGATGAAGTCGATGCCGGTGGTATTCTTATACAGGTCATAGGAGGTGTTGGGCTGGGATTCCTTATCCACGCCCAGGTGCGTCAGGCAGATGATAACGTCGACATTCTGTCCCTTCAGCCAATCAATATCTTCCTGCGCGCATTTATACAGCGCTTCACCGGACAGGAAGGTCAGCCCCTTGATGAGGGCGGGGTTGGCTTTGGTCTTGGTTTCGGGCGTTGCCAGACCGAAGAAGCCGATCTTCAGTCCGCTTTCCTCCACCTCGGAAGTGATGGCCGCATTAGCGACAGGATTGCCGTCGGCATCCAGCACATCAGAGCAGAGAATATTGCCGTCGGCATCCAGCACATCAGAGCAGAGAACGCCGAATTTGGCCTTCTTCAGATTGTCGGCCAGCTGCTGCGCGCCATAGTCAAACTCGTGGTTGCCGAGGGTGACAAAATCGTAGCCAACGGCGTTCAGCATGGTGATGGCGTCAGCGCCCTTATTGAGGCTGACATAGACGGAGCCTTGGCTGAAGTCGCCGGCGTCCACCAGATAGACGACAGCACCGCGGTCTTCATAATCGGCCTTCAGAGCTGCCACCTTGGCATAGTCCTGAATGGCGCCGTGGACGTCATTGGTGTGCAGAATGACGGTCTTGCCGGCCAGATCTTGGGTCACGGGATCTTCTGCCCACGCCGTGGACACCAGCAGGGACAGGGACATGACCACGGACAGGAGCAATGCTAAAGCTTTTCGCATGGTTCTTTTCCTCCTTTATAATTGGAAGTGTACAAGCACTTCCTTGTGCCTTTTATCATACATGATTTTCCGCAAAAAGGGAATCCTTTTACCGCGGGCACATGGCCGAAAATAACCATTGATTTTTGTGCATTCTAACCATTATATTCCTGCAAATAAGGTGCTGATTCGGCAAAAATCGGGCGTATACGACAGCATTGAGCTAAAAGCAAAGCAAAACCGGCGTCAATTTGCAAGGGCAGGCGCAATAGTTTTCTCACAATGCACCGTTCGCGAATCTGCGGCTCCGCCGGAAGCCCGCGGTACGGCGAGAAGGAATGAAGCGGCGCTCTTTCAATTTTTTTCCAGCAAATTCTGCGCATAATCGCCACGCATCGGCTCAAACTATGCTTGCGATACCCAAACAGGCGCAAGCCGAGTACCCAAAGAAAGGAGATCGTGACTATGTCCAGCAAGAATACCAACAAGCTGAACGTGCCCCAGGCCCGTGCCGCTATGGATAAGTTCAAGATGGAAGCTGCCAACGAGGTTGGCGTGAACCTGAAGGACGGCTACAACGGCGACCTGACCTCTCGTGAGGCCGGCAGCGTGGGTGGCCAGATGGTCAAGAAGATGATCGAGTCCTACGAGAAGAACCTGTAATTCCGCTTCTCTCGCAGGAACGCAAAAATGATGGGATCCCCCCGAAGGCAGCTTTTGCCGCGGGGGGATCCGGTCTGTTTTTGTTTTTTGGGAGCGGCCGCGCCGGCTTTTTCGCTATGCGGTCGGTTTTTCAGGCTGCCGTCAGAACAGGATGGGCTTGGTCTGATAGTCCAGCGGCGCAAAGATAAATCCCTTTTCCCGAATGCCGATGATGATCTGCCGAACCGCCTGCGCAGTGTTCTCCTTGGAGGACGAGTCGTGCATGAGCACGATGATGCGGCTCTTGCTGCCGATGCCGTTCAGCACATACCCTGTCAACTGCTCCGGCGTGTACTTGGTGGTGCTGGCATCGCCGCTGGACACGTTCCAGTCGTAGGGCACGAAGCCGCGGCGTATCATTTCCGCCTTAATGTCCTTATATACGGCTTTATTATAGCTATTGATGCTGCCGCCGGGAAAACGGAAGCAGGTGGGCGTGACGCCGGTGGTGTCCTTGATGAGGTTGAACACCTGATACATATCCTTCAGGAAGGCCTCCACGGAGGCATAGATCTTTTTATAGGAGTGGCTATAGCTGTGCATGCCGATGGTGTGCCCCTCCTGCACGATGCGGCGCATCCGCGCGAGGTTGTCTGCATTGTCCGTGCCCACCACGAAAAAGGTGGCTTTGACGTTTTCTTCCTGCAGAGTCTGCAAAATGATGTCGGTGTTGCCGGAGGGGCCGTCGTCAAAGGTGAGGTAGGCCGTGTTGTCCGGAGAGGACGTGGCGCTGTAGGTCTGCGGGGCATAGAAGTCCGGATACAGCGCCTGATACCCGCCGGCGGAGGTCGTGGAGGTCGTGGCAGCGGCGGCGGCAGCCACCTGCGCCTCCAGCGCTGCCAGACGCTCCGACTGCTGCTGGGTCAGCGTTTCCAGCTCGTTCTTCTGCCGGCGCAGCTCCTCCAGCTCCTGCATCTGCTCCTCCAGCTGCTTTGTCTGCCGCTCGATCGTTTCCGCCTGCTCCGCATTCTGCGCCGCTCGGCTCTCGTTTCCCAGCTTGATTTTATGTATCTGCACGCCCTGCACTACGGCTATCACCGCAAGCACGGTAATGGTCAGAAGGATGACGACCAGGATCATGCGCTTATAGAACAGGACGCTTCTCTCTTTTTCATTTATTGCAGGCATACCTACCTCCACCCGATCCTTATACGAAGGAAAAGCAGGGGCGGGAAGTGCCCCTGCTTTGTGTTATTTTATTTCTTTCTGCCCAGGAAAAAGCTGATGGCCGCCAACGCCGTCAGCGCGGCAGACACGCCGGCTGCCACGATCAGCAGCACCTGACGGTTGTCCTTGACGAACTGCTTGACCTTGCTCCAGGTGCAGCCCGCTGCCTTGCAGGTGCCGTCCTTCACAAAGCCCGCCACGGCGCAGCTTACGGACTTGACCACGCCCGTCACAAAGCCGGCCACAGCCTTTCCCGTTTCACACAGCGCTGCCAGCACACGGCTGCCCGCATCGCGCATGGTATCCATGACCTGTTCCATGTATGCACACCTCCTGTAGTTTCTTTGAGTATTGTAAACCTTATTATATGAATCTATCCGCCGGCCGTCAAGAAAATTTCGGTTACAATTTCTCCCAATCGCCGTCGGGTCGGGCGGCATATTCCCCGCTGCGGGCGCATAAGCTTGTCTATCCCGATCCGCAGAGGAGGGCTGATCTTGAAAAAGTTTTTACGCCGCAGCGGCGCCGCGCTGCTGG
>OBLI01001758.1_pt1 | contig 20216 bp, 16 predicted proteins | sample 1519701 | NCBI WGS metagenome assembly OBLI01 (sample SAMEA3663005, study PRJEB22513) | pig gut metagenome | biome: pig gut; feature: pig-associated habitat; material: faeces | place: France | collected 2012
CAATACTCTTCCACTTGGAGTCGTCAAGCGAAACAGATTGTCCGTCAGTTATTTCCTGATTTGTGAATTTCCAACCGAAATCAAAACACTTCACTTTACTTTGGGCATGTGAGTTGACAGCAGTCAACCCTAACATACATAGAGCAAATATCGTTTTCTTCATATTTTCTTTATTATTACTAATTATGATAGGTAATATTTTAGTTTCAAGTTGCAAATATACTAATTTTCCATATCAATCCAAAATAAGACATTCATTTTTAGGATATTTTATCTTTTTATCTCTTGCGTCTGATGTAGTTGATACATTCATCCATGATCTTCACTCTCGCCGCTTTCATAACACAATAATATAATATAGCCGCAATAACGACCCTCAACGGAAGAAGAACAAAGGGAGAGGCAAGATATGGAGAGATGCCACAGAGCAATGAGGTGGTGAGATAATGAGTGATAATCATTACTCCCGCCGATGCAAGCATAAACGGGGCAATGTCCTTGGCAATGTCCAAAAAGCCGATTCCGATAAGCCGCTTGGCAAAGATATGCCATATACCAAGCCATGATATAGTGAAGGCTGTATATGCAATTACCATCGTCACTATACCGAAAGAATGAAATGCAAGGATGATGACTATCTGAAGGATAATCTGTCCGATATTACACCACATATATATATCCGAGCGCCCGGCGGAAATCACAAGATGCTGATACATAGTGTAGAAAGGCATGAAGGCTCCACCCACGCATAGTATCTGGAGCAGAGGCACACTGTCTATCCATTTGGCGGAGATGGTGACGAGGATAAACTCCTCTGCCACAAGCGAAAGTCCGAAGAGACATGGGAAGACAAGGAATGCCGTAAACCTTATCATCTTGCGGAACACGCGCAATTCGCGGTCCTTGTCATCGGCTATTTCCACAAGTATCGGTTGAGCCACCTGTTCTATCGTTCCCGAGATGGTGGTGTATGCCATAGTATCCCATTTCATTGCCTGGGTGAAATTACCCACTGTCTTCATCGGGAAGATATTTCCGAAGATAAACGTCAGCACATTGTTGTTGATGGTATTGATGATTGTGGTGACGAGTATCTTCACACTGAAGGGGAACATCCTTTTCACTGGCGACATGTCTATATGCAGTGACGGACGCCATATATCTCGGGTGTAATAATATCGGCAAATATTCTGTATAAGAACGAACAACACAGACTGCACAGCCAAACTCCAATAGGCATATCCGTTGTATGCCATAACAATGCCCACACATCCCGATATCAGCAATGAAATGAATCCGGTGATGGCTCGCTCGCGTGCCATTATCTGTTTAAACATGATGGCGTTGCGGGTGATGCCAAAGGCTGATATAAGAAATCCGAGGAAAACGAAGCGAGAGAGCGACACTAACTCCGGTGAATGGAAATATCGCGCTATCAATGGAGCAGAAAAAAACAGTATGCCATAACAGAGGATGCCCATGGATATATTAAACCAAAAGACGGAGTTGTAGTCATTTGCTGTGGGATGCTTGATGTTGGTGAGTCCCTGGGTAAAACCGCTGCTCTGGAGGTTGCCGGCTATGAGGCTGAATATGGCGAGAACTCCCACAATGCCGTAATCGTGGGGTGAAAGCATACGGGCAAGGAAAATGCCGAACACAAGGTTGAGCACCTGCATCGTGCTGCTGTTGAGTGCTCCCCAAAGCAGACCTTTTGCCGTCTTTTCTTTCAGGTTGTCCATGTCTTGACTCTATTTTTGGCTGCAAAATTAATATATTATTCTCATATTTGAAAAAAAAGGAGAATAATATTTTGTGGAAAACAAAAAAAACACTAACTTTGTCCGCTAAATAAGACAACAAATCTCAAAATGGATATAAAAAAGGTGAAAGACAGGTGGAATGCCACCATACTTGACATTCTCAAGAACTTCATGCAGATATGCGACAGATATGGATTGAGATATTATTGTTGCGCAGGTACGGCAATAGGTGCTGTGCGCCATAATGGTATCATACCATGGGACGACGACATCGATGTCATCATGCCGCGTCCTGATTACGACCGTCTTCTTCAGATTGCCAAGGAGGAGGATTTTGGAAAGTATGAGATCATCACTCCATATTCCGACCCAACCTATCCTCTATATTTCTCAAAACTCTCAGATAAAACAACCACTCTTATTGAGGATAAGAAAATACCTTGTGTCATTGGGTTATATGTCGATATCTTCCCGCTTGATGCCACCGACGATGATGTGGAGAAGGCAAAGAGGTTGAAGGCAAAATACACGAAGATAATAAATCGCCTTAATGCCATTTCGACGCATAATACCTTTGGTGAATACCTTCAGTTGCTTTCCGACCCGAAGGAGTGGGGGCGTTTTGCCATCAAGACCCTTGCTTACTTCTGTCGCTCGTCTGTTCGCAGGCATCTTATTGCGCAGATGGATGAGATAAGTCATCGATATGATTATGATAAGGCAAAAAATGTGCAGGTATATACTGGTTCCTATGGATATAAGGAGGTATTCCCCAAGGAGTGGCTTGGCGAAGGAGTGTTGTTCCCCTTTGAGGATATCAAAGTGCCTTTGCCCAAGGAATACGACAAGTATCTCCGCCATTTCTTTAATGATTATATGCAGTTTCCACCAGTGGAGCAACGGGTTGAGAAACATCATCGTGCCTATGTCAATCTCGACCGCAAGGAAACGAGAAAGGAAGCGTTGGGGAGATTGAAAAATTGAAAGATTGAAAAATGGAAAAATTGAAAGATTATGAATTACGCATTGATAATAGCTGGAGGTTCCGGCAACAGGATGGGGCAGGATATTCCCAAGCAGTTTATGCATGTAGATAACTGTCCGATTATAATACATACAATGTTGGCATTTCAACGTCATCCCGACATTGACGGTATTGCCGTGGTATGTCTCGACGGATGGCAGACGGTGTTGCAGTCATACGCCAACCAGTTTATGGTCACTAAGCTGCGCTGGATATTCCCAGGTGGAAGCAATGGTCAGGAATCCATTCACAATGGTATCTATGGTTTGAAGGATGCCGGTATTGCCGACGACGACCTTGTGCTTGTGCATGATGCAGTGCGCCCGTTGTTGTCACAGGATATCATATCCTCCAATATCGCTATATGCAAGAAATATGGTTATGCGATTACTGGTATAAAGTGTCGTGAAGCTATACTCGAGAGTGATGATGGTTTTGCAACTACTACAAGTATTCCGCGTGACAAACTCATTCGTACACAGACACCTCAGACATTCCGCCTGAAAAATCTCATTGCTGCCCACGAAGAGGCTGCTGCACGTGGTATCACTAACTCTGTTGCGTCGTGCACACTGATGGCTGAACTTGGTGGCAGGGAGATGCACATCGTTCCGGGTTCGGAGAAGAATATCAAGGTTACAACTATCGAGGACCTCGAAATTCTCAAGGCTCTTATGCATGTTGAGAAGGAAGCGTGGATTAAATGAGGAATTAGGAATGAGGGATTAGGAATTAGGAATGAGGGATTAGGAATTAGGAATGAGGAATTATTGGGATGATATACAATTGGCGGCAAACGAAAAATTGCCCTGGGAGAAATTGAGTGGATGCAATGTTCTTGTGACAGGTGCTACCGGTCTTATTGGCGGTTGCCTTGTTGAGGTGCTGATGGCTCGTGGAGATATTAATGTATATGCCGCTGGCAGGAATGAAACCCGGGCGTTGTCTCGATTTGCCGAATATGAAGGCAATCCTCATTTCCATTTCTTCAAATACGATGTCTCCACTCCTCTGACAAGTTCCGATGTCTCCACGCCTCTGACAAGTGCAGATGTCGAGTCTTTTCATTATATTATTCATGCCGCAAGTGACGCTTCTCCCGCAGCCTTCGCTTCCTCTCCGGTGGAAGTGATGAAATCCAATATCTATGGTACGGCAAATCTCTTGGATTACGGACTTGCCCATGGTATGCGCCGTTTCTTGTATGTATCAACGGGAGAGGTGTATGGTGAGGGTGGAGCTACAGAGGAAACCACCGATGGCCCTGCTTTCAGAGAAACAGATAGCGGATATGTTAATCCCACACTCCCGCGTTCTTGCTATCCGTCATCCAAACGTGCGGCAGAAACCCTATGTGCGGCATATAAGGATCAATACGGAGCAGATGTGGTTATTGCACGTCCTTGTCACACCTACGGACCACATTTCACTCCCTCTGATAATCGAGTATATGCACAGTTTGTCCGCAATGTGTTGCGTGGCGAGGATATAGTCATGAAGAGTGATGGCAGTCAGTTTCGCTCGTGGTGCTATGTCGTTGACTGCGTGCGTGCCATTCTATATATATTATTGAAAGGACAATCAGGAGAGGCATACAATATAGCCGACAGTAATTCAAATATCACCATACGACAACTTGCAGATATGATAGCCGCAGCAGCGGGTCGCAAGGTAGTCATTCAGTTGCCGCCCGACTCCGAAAGCAAGGGCTACAACCCAATTACACGTTCCCTCTTTTCCACCCGCAAACTAGAGTCGTTGGGGTGGACAATTAGTGGCGAAATGAGGGAAAAAATCGTCAAAATGGTAGAGATGTCTAAATTATAATGGCATATATTTCAAAAAAGCATGAAATTATTTTGTAAAATGCTCAAAAATGAGTAATTTTGCGCACTAATAAAATATCTATTTAAATAAAAAGATAAAAAAATGGCTTACAAACGTATGACAGCTGCCGAAGCCGCAGCACTTATCAAACACGGAGAGAACATCGCTCTCAGCGGATTCACTCCTTCAGGTGCAGCAAAGGCTGTTACCAAGGAACTCGCCAAGATTGCTCTCGCCGAGCATGAGGCAGGTAGAGAATTTCAAGTAGGTATCTTCACTGGTGCCTCTACAGGACAGAGTACCGATGGTGACCTCGCCAACGCACAGGCTATCCGTTATCGCGCTCCCTACACCACCAACTCCGACTTCCGCAAGCATGTGAACATGGGTGAGATTGCCTATAACGACATCCACCTCTCACAGATGGCTCAGGAGTTGAGATACGGATTCATGGGTCAAGTTGACTGGGCTATCCTTGAGGTGTGCGACCTCGAAGAGGGTGAAACAACCTGCAAGGCATACCTCACCTCTGCTGGTGGTATTAGTCCTACTGCCGCTCGACTCGCAAAGCATGTTATTCTCGAGCACAACCAATTCCATAGCCCAGACGCCAAGTATCTGCATGACGTTTATGAGCTGCAGGATCCTCCCTATCGTCAGGCTATTCCAATCACTAAGGTAGATGACCGTATTGGTACTCCATACGTGGAAATTGATGCCAAGAAGATTGTAGGTGTTGTGGAGTGTAATATTCCTGATGAGGCTCGTTCTTTCAAGGACCTCGACCCTATTACCACTCAGATTGGTAATAATGTAGCTGAGTTCCTCGCTGCTGATATGAAGCGCGGCATTATTCCTTCTACGTTCCTGCCACTGCAGAGCGGTGTGGGTACTACTGCAAACGCTATCCTTGCCGCACTTAGTATGGACAAGAACATCCCCGACTTCAACATCTTCACAGAGGTGCTTCAGGATGCTGTGGTTGACATGATGCTCAACGGACGTGTGAAAGTGGCTTCTGCTTGCTCGCTCACCGTAACCAACCCCAGCCTTATGAAGGTATATGAGAATATCAACTACTTCAAGGATCACCTGACTCTGCGTCAGAGTGAGATCTCCAATTCTCCCGAGCTTATCCGCCGACTTGGAGTTATCGCCATCAACACAGCCCTTGAGTGTGATATCTATGGTAATGCCAACTCAACCCACATCACTGGTACTAAGATGATGAACGGTATTGGTGGTTCGGGTGACTTCGAGCGTAATGCTTATATCAGTATCTTCACATGTCCTTCGGTTGCAAAGAACGGTGCCATCAGTTCGATTGTTCCTATGGTTAGTCACCACGACCACACCGAGCACGACGTGAATGTGATTGTCACCGAACAGGGTGTTGCCGACTTGCGTGGCAAGAGTCCTATGCAGCGTGCTGAGTGCATCATCGAAAACTGTGCTCATCCCGACTACAAGCAGCTCCTTTGGGATTATCTCAAGATTGCTAAGGGTGGACAGACACACCACAACCTCCCCGCTGCATTCTCATTCCATGATACTCTCATCCGTAAGGGCGACATGCACCTCACCGATTATGCTGAGTATGTTAAGTAAATGACTTTTCATCGATTAAATACAGATATTACTCCTCCGGAGTCAATGAACTACCCCTTCTGCTACGAGCCGGATGCTCTGTCCATGCTTGCAGTGGAAGGGGTAAAGCATTTTATTCTTAGTCATGCCGACTGGCTTCCCGTATTGCAGGAAGGCAAGATGTTTGGTATCCTTGTCGTAGAGAGGGATGGCGATTTAGGTTATCTTGCTGCCTATTCCGGTCAGATAGATATTCTTGAGGACGACGACTTTTTTGTACCTCCCGTATTCGACTATCTCCAACCTGATGGCTATTTCAAACAGGAGGAGGCGGTGATATCCCGCATAAACCATAATATATTATTGTTGGAGAATGATGAGGCTAATGACAACAGTAAGGATATTGATAATCTGAAGAACGAACGAAAGTCACGCTCTCAGGCTCTCCAACAGTGGTTGTTCTCGCATTTCATAATGCTTAATGCCAATGGAGAGCGTCGTGATCTTCTCGATATCTTCAGCGATACTCCTATCAAGTTCCCGCCTTCCGGGGCAGGGGAGTGTTGTGCCCCCAAACTGCTGCAATATGCCTTTCTTAATGGTATGCGACCATTGAGAATTGCTGAGTTTTGGTGGGGAGAGTCGCCAAAGCGAGAGATACGCCATCACCTGCATTTCTATCCCGCTTGTCGTGGACGTTGTCTTCCCATACTATCTTTTATGATGCAAGGATTGAATGTGGAAGATGACCCTCAGCAGAGCTACGCCCACTCAGATATGAATGTTGTCTATGAGGACGATTGGATTATTGTTGTTGACAAACCCGCGGGAATGCTTTCCGTCCCGGGACGTCTCAGTAGGACCTCTGTGCAATCACTCCTTCAGGCGAGAAATCCAAACATCCTTTTGTGTCATCGACTTGATATGGATACCAGCGGACTTATTGTTGCCGCCAAAGACGAGGCGACATACAAGCATATCCAGAGGCAATTCCTCGACCGTACAGTAAAGAAACGTTATCGTGCCATTGTCCTTCCCAAGAATGTCGATAGTTTCCACGTGGGCGATAAAGGAACAATCGACCTTCCTCTCGCCTCCGATTATTTTGAGCGTCCATGCCAGATAGTGGATTTTGAGCATGGCAAGCGCGCTATCACCGAATGGCGCGTGGAGGCAATAATCAATAATCAGTCATCAACAATCAATCAAGAGGTCTCCCTCTTGCTGATACCCCACACAGGAAGAACACATCAGTTGCGCGTGCATTGCGCCAGTGTCTTGGGATTGAATGCCCCTATCAAGGGCGATCCCCTATATGGCGTTAAGTCATCACGTCTTTATTTGTTTGCAGAATATCTCGAATTCATTCATCCTGCCGATGGTCGCAGGATGAGATTCTCACTAAAATAAAGGAGGTGTGCCATCATCAGATGACACACCCCACTTTTTTTTAAGCATAGTATGTGAGTTAGTATTTTATGCCTTTACAGGAGCAGCTTCAGCTTCTACCTCGTTGTCAGCCTTGATATGACGTCCCATTGTGATGTAAGCAATAGGAGCGGCAACGAAGATTGACGATAGAGTACCGAATACAACACCGAGAATCATTGCGAATGAGAAGCTGCGGATGCTGTCACCACCAAGGATGAAGATACACAGCAACACGATCAATGTTGTTACAGAGGTGTTGATGGTACGTGCAAGGGTTTGGTTCAGAGAGTCATTGAACACATCCTGACGGTCGCGCTTCTTAAACAAACCGAAGTTCTCGCGGATACGGTCGAATACCACCACCTTGTCGTTGATAGAATAACCAATAACAGTAAGGATGGCACCGATGAATGTCTGGTCAATCTCCAATGACATCGGAACGATACCCCACAATGCTGAGTAGAATCCAATAACCACCAATGTATCCAGTGCAAGTGCTACAGTAGAACCTACTGAATATGCCACGTTGTGGAAGCGGACAAGGATATAGATAAAGATGGCAATCAAGGCGAAGATAACGCTGATGATGGCACCGTATGTGATATCCTTAGCCACTGACGGACCTACCTTTGTACTGCTGATGATAGAACCGCCGGCACGCACGTCAGGATTCTTGAATGCTGCTACATCCTTCTGGGTTACAAGGTTTGCCTTAGACATAGCCTTGAACAGGATGTTCTCGCACTCGTCGTCAACAGTCGGGTTGTTCGACTCAATCTTGTAGTTGGTGGATACACGGATTGTCTTGCCGTCGGTACCAAGGGCGATGGCACTCACGTTGGCCTCGCCAAATGCACCTGCAAGTGCTTCGCGAACCTCCTCTGGCTCAACAGCCTTCTCAAGCTTTACAACATAGTTGCGACCACCGGTGAAGTCGATGCTCTTGCTCAAACCGCGAACACCGAGGCAGATGATGAACAGAACGGCTGCAACACCCCAAACGGTGAATGTCTTCTTATAGGCACCCATGAAATTGATGTGGGTGTTCTGCATGAGGTTCTTTGAGAATCCAGTAGAGAATGTGAGGTTTGTCCACTTGTCCTTCTTCATCTGATGCTCATAAACAAGGCGTGTGAGATATACAGCGGTGAAGAATGAACATACGATACCGATAATCAATGTGGTGGCAAATCCGCGGATAGGACCTGTACCGAATACATACAGGATAATACCAGTGATGATAGAGGTAAGGTTGGAGTCGAAGATTGCCGAGAAGGCATTCGAATAACCCTTCTTCATTGCCTCCTTGACATTAAGACCTGCACGAAGCTCCTCCTTGGTACGCTCATAGATAAGCACGTTGGCATCCACAGCCATACCCAATGAGAGCACGATACCGGCAATACCCGGCATTGTCAGTGCCGCCTGGAATGAGGTAAGGATTCCGAGAGTGAAGAACAGGTTGAAGAGCAACGCGATGTTTGCCATCATACCCGGTATTACTCCATAGAGGCAGAGCATGTAGATCATCAGGAGAATGAATGCCACGATGAACGAGATGATACCCTGCTGGATTGACTGAGCACCGAGTGAAGGACCAACCACCTCTTCCTGCACGATACGTGTAGGAGCAGGCATCTTACCAGAGTTAAGAGTATTGGCAAGGTCCTTGGTGTCCTCGATAGAGAAGTTACCTGTAATCTGAGAGTTACCACCGGCAATCTCACCGTTTACGCGAGGTGCGCTATATACAGCGTCGTCGAGCACGATGGCAACGGCACGTCCGATGTTCTGCTTGGTGAGCTGAGCCCAACGGCGAGCACCGTCAGAGTTCATCTGCATAGATACGCAAGGATGACCATACTGGTCGAACTCGTCCTTGGCATTTGTGATGACGTCACCCTCCAGAGGAGCACGTCCCGAAGGTTCTGTCACCTTCAGAGCATGAAGCTCGAAGATTTCACCCTTCTTGTCAAAGTCGGCAGCCTTGGCGCTCCACAACAGTTTCACGTCGCTTGGCAATATGCGCTTTGCAATTTCCGAATAGATAATCTTGTCAACCTCTGCAGTGTCGCGTGCAGTGGCATATCCAACAACGCTGAGGCTCTGACCCTGTGATGGCTGGAAGATAGAGAAGAGAGGATTCTGCTCCTTCATCTTCTGCAACTGGGCATCCTTGGCAGCGTTCTTGTCAGCCTTGGCGTCCTTCTTGGCTCCAATAGCCTCTGCCAGTGATTTCTTGCCGTCTGCAGCTTCGGTCTTCTCTTCGCTAGCAGCTGCAGTGGCAGTACTGTCAACAGCAGCTTCTGTGGCTGTAGTGTCAGCAACAGCAGCATCAGCACCAAGAGCGTACTTCTGGTTGATCTGAGAGAGCAGAGGAACAATCTCCTGACTGTTGTATGTCTCCCAGAACTCAAGGTTGGCACTTCCCTGGAGAAGCTTGCGCACACGCTCCGGTTCACGGATACCAGGCATCTCGACCATGATACGTCCGCTCTGTCCCTCCAATTTCTGGATGTTAGGCTGAACGACACCAAACTTGTCGATACGGTTGCGCACAACGAGGAACGAGTTGTCAACAGCCGACTGCACCTCAGCGCGCACGGCAGCCTCTACCTCTGCGTCAGAACTTTGAGTGCTCACCTTTCCCTTCATCTGCTGGGTGGCAAACACCTCTGCCAAACGATGCCCGGGAGCATTCTTTTTATAACTCTGGATAAAGAGGCTAACGAAGTCCTTCTGACTTGTTTCCTCTTCCTTCTTGGCCTCCTGCATCGACTTGGTGAAAGCCGCATCAGTCTTGTGGTCGGCAAGCACGGTGATAACATCGGGCACCGACACCTCAAGAATTACGTTCATACCACCCTTAAGGTCAAGACCCAGGCCAATTTGCATCTCACGGCACTCCTTGTATGAGTAAGCGCCAAAATACACTTTCTCGTTCATGATTGAGTCGAGATATTCCTGACCTGCTTCCTCGCCCATTGCGGCAGCCTTATTTTCATAGTGGCGTGTCACGAATGAGAAGGAGAGATAGAATATACACACCAACATGAGCATAAGTGCGATAAACTTTACAATTCCTTTGTTTTGCATTTGTTTATATTGATTATTTTATTGTTATTTCATTCTAAATGCCTTATTAAAGCGTGCAAATATAGTGATATTTTTACAATTATGAAAATTTATTCCCACTTTTTATTGATTTTACCTATTTTTTTAAGGTTTATATCCAAATTTTAGCCAACTGACAATCGGATTATGGTCAGAAGCGGTGATTTTGTCGTCAACATGACAATTATATGGAATAAAGTGGTCGGAGCACATAATATTGTCGATTCTTACGAAGAAACCTTTCTGATTATATGACAAACCGACTCCTCGGGCAGTCTCCACATAACAGTCGGTCATGCCCTTGGCCATCACTCTTCGGGTATAGGAAATTGGGTTGTCATTGAAGTCGCCCGTCACAATCACCGGATACGTCTTCTTCACTCTCTCCACGTATTCGTGCACAGCATCTGCTTGCGGGGCACGCTTCTTGCTTGCCTCTGCCAGTTTGCCTGCAATATACTTAGTGTCGCTTTCGGCTGTTTCGCCCTCAATGGCCTTTTGGATTATTTTCTTGTATCTCGACTTGTCGTCAGCGGTGAGGCAGTTACTCTCAAAGTGGTTGTTCACCACCACCACCGTCTTGCCGTTGATGTCGAGATAGAATGCGCAACTGCCGTTTCCCTTTGATTCGTAGGGGATTATTTCCTTCTTGATAATCGGGAATCGGGTGTATATGCTTATGGTGTTGCTTAATTGCACACTTCCGAATGTGGCATAGTCGTGATGGGCAAACAAACTGTCCATCCTGTCTTTCACCAACGTCTGTGTCCATCCGTAGTCTTCCTGCAGACAAAGGATGTCGGGTTTGGATTTCCTGAAGTATTCGATTATGTCATCCGCGGCATTAGGGTCGTGCTCACTGCCACGCCCGTTAAATCCGTGTACGTTATACGACATCACCTTTATAGCCCCTATCGGAGTGTCGTGAGGTATATTAAAAGGTATGTATGTGTGCACGGGTGCGTAAGCCACTACAAATCCCAAGAATGGGATTATCGCCATCCGTTTGCAGAAGATGAGCCAGAAGATGAGGAATCCCAAGTTTATGACCAACAGAAACGGGAATGTGAGTCCCACAAGAGACAGTATGGGATGACTGGCGGGATTCACATAGTCGGAGAACCCCACAAGCAGCATGACGGCTATTGTGGCAACATTTGCCCCAGCGGCCATTTTGCGGGTGAATGTCTTTAATTGGCTTATCATCGTTCCTGACTACTGTCGAATAAGGTCTTCTTTTCCTCTTTTGTCAAACTGTCATATCCGCTTCGCCTAATCTTGTCGAGTATGCGGTCAATCTCTTCTTGGTTTTTCTTCTTCTTCTCGTTGTATTGCCAGTCGCTTTCTTTTGCTCCCCCATGATGTGCATGCATATTGGGGTTGCCCGATGCTCCTCTCTTCCCCGAGCGCCGGTCAAAGTTGCGTTTCAGGTTGTCAAAGAACTCCCTTCCTTTGCTCCTTCCATAATAGTCGCTTCCCGGGTGGTTGTTCCAATAGCGAATCATGAAGAATCCAAAGAGCATACCGCCGAGGTGTGCCATGTGAGCCACATTGTCGCCAGGAGTGCCGATGGCCGAGAAGAGTTCTATGGCCACATATATCATCACAAACCACTTTGCCTTGATAGGTATGGGTAATGGGAAGATGAAAATCCTCTCGTTGGGGAATATCATTCCGAATGCGAGCAGGATAGAATACACAGCACCCGACGCACCGATGGTTGTCCACATGTTGAGCTGTCCCGACAGTTGGTGTCCCACTTCAAACAGCTGAAGCATACCGATGCTTGGGTCTTGGCCGTTGATCATGAAATAGAAGGAGAAGAACTGTGCTATCTCCTGCATTATTCCTGCACCTATTCCACATGAAATGTAATAAAATAGGAATTTCTTAGGTCCCCACACGTTTTCAATTACCACGCCAAACATCCATAGGGCGAACATATTGAACAGTATGTGTGTGAATCCGGCATGCAAGAACATATACGTGACCAACTGCCACAGATGGAACTCGCTTGCCATGAAGAAGTGCAGGCCCAGCAATGAGTTGAGGTCCACACCGCTTGCTTCCATCAATAATGTTGCCACATAGGCAATGATATTGATAATCAGCAGATTTTTTGTAACTACGGGTATATTGCGCATATCCTTTTTCTTTTAATTAGTCTATATTACTTATATATTTCGTCTTTCGGGCGCAAAATTACAAAAAAATCCCCCAAAAAAGGCATTATTTGTGCTCAATAGATAAAAAAAACAATAAAAACAACAAATTTTTTTGTTTTTTGTTGTTTTTCTAAATTCTTTACCCTATATTTGCAGTGGAAAACTAGAAATATCTATTATTATCATCAATAAAAATATTAAAGTTATGAACAAAACAGAATTAATTGAGAAAATCGCGGCTGGTTCAGGTCTGACAAAGGCTCAGTCAAAGGCAGCTCTCGACGAGACAGTAAAGGCAATTAAGGAAGCCCTTGTTGCTGGTGACAAGATTGCCTTGGTAGGCTTCGGCACATTCAGTGTTGGTGAGCGTCCTGCTCGTGAAGGTATCAATCCTCTTACTAAGGAGAAGATTCAGATTGCTGCAAAGAAGGTTGCCAAGTTTAAGGCTGGTGCAGAACTTGCTGATGCCCTTAACTGATATTCAAGTGAATTAGTAAAAAAAAATGAGTGGAAGAACAATTGCCCTTCCACTCATTTCCTTTTTATGGTTGTTTGCCTATGTAAGCCAAAATACCACCGTCAACGTATAGTATGTGTCCGTTGACAAAGTCTGATGCATCAGATGCCAAGAACACTGCAGGACCCATCAGGTCGTCGGGTGTTCCCCATCGTGCAGCTGGAGTCTTGGATATGATAAATCTGTCAAACGGGTGGCGACTTCCGTCGGGTTGTATCTCCCTAAGCGGTGCTGTTTGCGGTGTTGCAATGTATCCCGGACCGATACCATTACATTGAATGTTATGCTCGCCGAATTCCGAGCATATATTGCGTGTCAGCATCTTCAGGCCGCCTTTGGCTGCGGCATAAGCCGAAACCGTCTCGCGTCCCAGTTCGCTCATCATTGAGCAGATATTAATTATCTTTCCGTGTCCTTTCTTGATCATTCCGGGGATGACCGCCTTCGACATTATGAAAGGAGCGTTGAGGTCGATGTCAATCACCTGTCTGAACTCCTCCACCGACATTTCGGTCATCGGTATGCGCTTGATGATACCAGCGTTATTCACAAGGATGTCTATGGTGCCTAATTCTTTCTCGATGTCGGCCACCATCTTCTTCACGTCTTCCTCGTTGGTCACGTCGCATATATATCCTTTGGCGTCAATGCCCTTGGCCTTATAATCGGCAAGAGCCTGGTCAAGATGTTGCTGTCCGCGGCAGTTGAATGCAATTTTTGCTCCTGCCATGGCGTATGCCTCTGCAATGGCAAATCCAATACCGTATGCAGCTCCTGTCACGAGGGCCACCTTGCCCTCAAGTGAGAATCTTTTGCTGAATGTATCCATCCCTTAATTCTTTATTCTTAATTTTAGTTTCGCATATGCTCAACTTTTTGGAAGTTAAGGAGTTAAGGAGTTATCGCTCCCGTTGGTCGCTGGGAGGAGTTTCCTTGAGCGGTAGCGAAAAAAGCCATTAGTATTGAGCATTGGATATAAGCGCAACAACATTTGGCTTAACTCCTTAACTCCTTAACTCCTTAACTACCAACTATTATCCTTACTTGCTAAAGTTGAATTCTTAATTTACTTCAGGTCTGTAATCAGCGAAAAGTCCTGATCGCCGTAGTCGAGGTTTTCTCCACCCATACCCCAGATGAAGGTATAGTTGTGAGTAGCAGCTGCAGAGTGGATGCTCCATTCAGGCGATAGCACAGCCTGGTCGCCCTTCATCCAGATGTGGCGTGTTTCGTTCACCTCACCCATGAAATGGCATACAGCCTGGTCGGCGGGCACCTCAAAGTAGAAATAAGCCTCCATACGACGGCTGTGCACGTGGGCAGGCATCGTATTCCATACACTACCAGTGGCAAGTTCGGTCATACCCATCTGCAGTTGGCATGTGGGCAGCACCTGATTAACAATCATCTTGTTGATATTGCGCTCGTTGCTCATCTCAAGCGAACCCATGTGAGCCACTACGGCATCAGCCTTTGTTATTTTCTTGCAAGGATATTCTTTGTGGGCGGTAGTACTGTTGAAGTAGAATTTGGCGGGTTTAGAGCCATCCTTACTTGCGAATACCACGTCGCGGTCGCCTCGTCCGATATACAATGCCTCCTTGAATGAGAGTTCGTAGGTTTCGTCGCCTACCTTTACTATACCGTCGCCTTCGCCTACATTAAAGATACCAATCTCGCGTCGTGTGGTGAAGTATTCAGCCTTCAGAGGGTCGATGGCCTCAAGTTTGAGTTCTTCAGCCACAGGCATGGCACCACCCACTACCATACGGTCGTACATAGAATAAACCATGTTTACTTCGTCGGCAGCGAACACCTTTTCAATAAGAAAGTCACGTCGGATTCTTGTTGTGTCATAATGCTTTGCGTCTTCCGGATGAGCCGCATAGCGAATTTCATAATTTGTTTTCATAATTATAAATAAGTTTGTTTTAGCCTATTTAGAATAGTTGAATATAAGTAGTTGGACCAACGGGACTCGAACCCATAATGACAGAACCAAAACCTGTAGTGTTACCATTACACCATGGTCCAATTGCTTAATTTCGGTGCAAAGGTAATGCATTTTTTTCGCATTACCAAATTTTTGCACCTATTTTAGCTTTTTTTTTATTTCACAGTGAGCAAGAAGTAGTTTTTCTTGCCTTTTTGGGCAAGAAGATACTTGCCGTCGATAAGATCGTCCTCGCTGATGACCTTGTCAAAAGCAGACAGTTTTTCCTTGTTCAGCGACACACCTCCGCCCTGCACGAGTTTTCTCATCTCGCCCTTGCTGGCGAATACGGGAGCTGCCTGTGTCAGTATTTCCACAGCCGGTTGGTTGAGTTGGTCTTTGCTGATGGTGAATTGTGGCACACCGTCAAAGATGTCGAGGAATGTTTGTTCGTCGAGTTTAAGCAAACTATCCTTTGTTGACTTGCCAAACAATATTCCGCTTGCTTCGATAGCGGCGTCGAGAGCCTCCTTCGAGTGAACGAGAATAGTTGTCTCCTCGGCCAGGCGCTTTTGCAGTATTCGTCTTCCGGGATCCTGCTTGTGCTCCTCCACCAATGCGTCGATAGTCTCCTTGTCAAGACTTGTGAATATCTTGATATATCGCTCGGCGTCATCGTCGCTGACGTTGAGCCAGAACTGGTAGAACTTGTATGGAGTGGTACGCTTTGGATCGAGCCAGATGTTACCGCTTTCGGTTTTACCGAATTTCTTTCCGTCGGCCTTAGTGATGAGAGGGCAGGTGAGAGCGTATGTCTCCACGTCGTTGCCGAGTGTGCGTCGGATGAGTTCAGTTCCTGTGGTCATATTGCCCCACTGGTCGTTGCCGCCCAACTGCAGTTTGCAGTTCTTGTTCTTGTAGAGATATAGGAAATCATATCCCTGCAGCAGCTGGTATGTGAACTCAGTAAATGAAAGTCCGTCGCGGGCAGTACCATTAAGGCGCTGCTGTACGCTTTCCTTAGCCATCATATAGTTGACAGTGATATGCTTACCCACCTCGCGTGCGAAATCGAGGAAGGTGAAATTCTTCATCCAGTCGTAGTTGTTCACCATCTCGGCCTTGTTGGGGGCGTCGGTGTCGAAATCAAGAAACTTTGCCACCTGAGCCTTGATGCACTCCTGATTGTGATAGAGAGTCTTGTCGTCGAGCAGGTTGCGCTCCTGACTTTTGCCAGAAGGGTCACCGATCATACCAGTTGCTCCGCCCACAAGGATAATAGGCTTGTGTCCGCAGCGTTGCAGATGTCTCAGCATCATTATTCCGCAGAGATGTCCGATGTGCAGTGAGTCGGCAGTAGGGTCAGTGCCGAGATAAGCGGTCACCATCTCCTTCTGGAGCAGTTCCTCTGTTCCTGGCATTATCTGCGCCAACATTCCGCGCCATTTAAGTTCTTCAATAAAGTTTTTCATCCAACTTCAATATTTTAATTTTTCAATTTTTCAATATTTCAATATTTCAATCTTTCAATTTTTCAATTTTTCAATCTTTCACGGCACCGGGTCATACCCGCTTCCTCCCCAGGGATTACATCTCAGTATTCGCCATATAGCCAGATAGATTCCCTTTATAGGTCCGTGTTTTATTAATGCTTGTCTTGCATACTCCGAACACGTCGGTGTGAATCTGCATGACGGTGGTGTGAATCGTGATATGCAGCGTTGGTAGAACAATATGGGCAGGCAAAGCACCCACACTATGGCCCTATTTATCAATCGCAATACGCTCATTTAATCTCTGCATTAAATTCACAACACTTTTCTCCACTCTTTCCGTCGGCATTAGTTCGTCGCTAAGCCATATAAACCCCATACTGAGGGTTTTTCCTTCGAGCTTTTCCGTCGCAGGGGCGAGGATATGTTTGTTAAGCCTATATGCCTCGCGTATTTGTCTCTTAACCCTATTGCGCTTTACTGCATGCTTAAAATGCCTTTTCGACACGCTCACCATCATCATCAGTCGTGGTGCGTCAGTGTTGCAGTCATTCGTCATATACACCAACCTTACGGGAAATGCAACCATTGAACGGCTTTTCCCGCCTCCGAAGAGCATTTCAAGTTGTTTTTTGCTTTTTATGCGCTCCTTGTTGTTAAGTGTATTGCCGCAGCAAGTCATCAGGTGTATCTATATATATAATAAGGTGTATCAGTCGTCACCGTTCACTATCAGATAGTGCTGCAGTGCTCCCGTCATCGATGGATATTTCTCCGTCGGGGCCTCCAGGTCAAGTCGAAGTCCGGCTTCCTTTGCAGCATTAGCAGTTGCAGGTCCAAATGTTGCAATAGCCACATCCTTGTGAGATACGGGGAAGTCGGGAAAGTTCTTCATCAGAGAATCAATTCCCGAAGGACTGAAGAACACGAGCATGTCGTAGTCGAAGTTCTCCACCTCCTCAGGGGTGAAATCGTTGCTTACTGTGCGATACATCACACATTCCGTATGGTTGAGCTTCTTCGCGTCAAGCATTGTTTTCACATCGTCGTTGTGCACACTGCTAAGCGGTACCAAGTACTTCTCGTTCTTGTGCTTCACCATGCATGGCAGCAAATCAACTATTTTACCAGTATTGCCGAAGAAAACCTTGCGCTTGCGATACTGAACGTATTTCTGGATATACAATGCAATGGTCTCCGTGACGCAGAAATATTTCAGGTCCTCGGGTATGTTGTATCTCAGTTCCTTGGCCAGTTGGAAGAAATTGTCGATAGCGTGCCTAGATGTGAATACGATAGCCGTATAATCAGGCAGACTTACTTTTTGCTGGCGGAATTCCTTAGAACTAAGTCCTTCGACCTTTATGAACGGGCGGAAAACCAGTTCCACCTCCAACTTCTCTGCGATGTCAAAATACGGTGATTTCTCACTCGTTGGTTTGGGTTGTGATACCAAAATCTTTTTAACCATTGGTGTCCTAAAAATTTATTTTCAGAAAGTTAATCATAATCGCCACAAAACCTCCAAAAGAGGTGAGCGGTACTATTTCAAGGGCACAAAAGTACAAAATATTTTGCAGAAAATTGCCTTTTCCTCTAAAAAATGTGATGTATGATTTAAAAAATGTAAGAGATTTAACTAAAATCAATACAATCATTGTATATATTAGCGCTGATTTAACATTTAGATTAAAGAAAGAAAGTAGTAGTACAATAGGGAAAAGCATTACTCCCTCCGACGAGGTGATAAAGAGTAACGTCTTCAACCATTGTAAATTTTTTCTCAATCCGAAGAATGTCCAGTTCACCGTGGAATACAATAATCCCTTCAAGATGAAATAGGCAAAAGTCATACCCAGGAATATGCCTGTCAGTTGGTAGTGGGAGTCAATAATATATGTGTCACTCACATACCTTGTGGAATAGTATAGGAATATTACGGCATATAGCAAACTGGTAAGCACAACCATGAATATCTGGAAACGCAGTTCCGTACTGGTTTCGCTCATTGTTATGTCATAGTTCTTGGGCAGATAGAATGTGCTCTTGAGTTGCTTTGTGATGAATCCCCTTGATTTAGATGCAGAGACAATCATCGAAATAAAGCCTATGAGGAGCAAGATGGTCATGGCGTTGTCGCCGCTCACAGTATAGGGAACCGTCTCGCCGGCAATACCAAACCGTCCTGCGCTGCGTTCGGGATGGAAGAGGGAGTCGTTGGCAAAGAATGATTCTCTGTAGTATTTTGGCAGCGTGGTAATCTCAAGAGCGCTTTTCCCCTTGCCATAGCCAGGAAGATGCAGGGTGTCGGGCCTGTCGCTATATCTTATTTCTTTTGGCTGGAAAGTAGCCTGGATTGCCGAGTCCTGCTGCGCCGGAGTGGCATCTTTGGGCAGGGCTCTAAGCACCTGATAGGGGTGGCGTGGCTTGTAGTACTTAGGCGCCTCCGCCACATTCACCCCTATAACATCAGGTTGCTCTGTCGCAACGACAGTGGAATCCTTTATTGTCATTTATTTAAGTTTCGCATATACTCAACTTTTTGGAAGTTAAGGAGTTAAGGAGTTATCGCTCCCGTTGGTCGCTGGGAGGAGTTTCCTTGAGCGGTAGCGAAAAAAGCCATTAGTATTGAGCATTGGATATAAGCGCAACAACATTTGGCTTAACTCCTTAACTCCTTAACTCCTTAACTACCAACTATTATCCTTACTTGCTAAAGTTGAGTCATTTATAAATTAAAACACTTTTTGATTTTGTTTACTGCGTCCAACTTTTCCCAAGTGAATAGCTCCACCTCGATGGTCTTTGTCTCGTGATAGTGGCTTGTGAAAGTCTTCGTCACCGTTTCCGGTTGGCGCCCCATGTGTCCATAGGCCGCTGTTTCGCTGTACATCGGTTGGCGCAACTTTAGCTCTCGCTCTATCGACTTAGGTCGGAGGTCGAACAGCTGCTCTATTTTGGCAGCTATCTCGCCGTCGCTCATCTTCACGTTGCTCTTGCCGTAGGTGTTCACGTAGATGTTCATTGGTTTGGCAACACCGATGGCATAGCTTATCTGCACGAGAATCTCGTCGCTCACACCGGCAGCCACCATGTTCTTGGCGATGTGCCTTGCAGCATACGCAGCCGAGCGGTCAACCTTACTTGAGTCTTTGCCGCTGAATGCGCCACCGCCATGTGCACCCTTACCTCCGTATGTATCCACAATAATCTTGCGTCCTGTCAGACCGGTGTCGCCATGCGGACCTCCAATGACAAACTTGCCGGTAGGATTGACGTAGTATTTGATGTCGTCGCCAAAGAGGGAGAGCACCTTGTCCGATTTAATCTGTTGTTTTACGCGTGGCATCAGGATGTTGATA
>OBLI01001761.1_pt1 | contig 20176 bp, 19 predicted proteins | sample 1519701 | NCBI WGS metagenome assembly OBLI01 (sample SAMEA3663005, study PRJEB22513) | pig gut metagenome | biome: pig gut; feature: pig-associated habitat; material: faeces | place: France | collected 2012
GTTGGCGGGGCATCAAAGCCCTCGCCATATTTTGCGGGATGGGACCGCCTGGGGACAAGGACTTTTAAAGGTAAAAGAACTATTTAAAGGTAAAAAGGTAAAAAGGTAAAAGAGTAAAAAAGTAAAAAATCTGCGTGACTTTTAAAGGTAAAAAATCCGTGGGAATCTGTGAGATCGGCGGGAGACAACTCTGCTGGGGGGACTTTTTTATGCTTTTTCCTCTTATTTTTGCATTATTTACTCCTAAACTTTCTCATTTCTCGCATTTTTGGCGTAATTTTGTTCTTCATTCAAAAATAACGCAAAAATATGACACTTAGAATAGAATTACCAGACGATTTTGAGATGAAAAAAGATGATGAGATTATCATCAGGTTTAATAGTAAGGCTGGACAACACGGATATTCTGTGATAACAAAAACACAGGATGAAATGGAAAAGATGGAAAAATCGAACCCGAATAGGGGAGTAAAACTGGGTGACTATGCTGAAAAAATCAGACAGAGACTGAAGGATAACTACCAATATCGTACGGCTGATATCAACCAGTGTACAATGAAGAGCTTTATGAAGTTCAGAAAACAGAAGGATATCCTGCTGTGCGAACTCGACGAACTGGTGGTGGGTGCCTACGAGAGCTATCTGAAGCATCAAGGACTGACGCTGAATACCATCTCCTTCTATATGCGACGGCTCCGCGCCATCTACAACAGTGCCGTGAAGGAACTGGAGATTCCCGACCGCAAACCCTTTGCCGGTGCCTTTACCCGAACCACGAAGACGAGTAAGCGAGCCATCTCGCAAAAGGCTATCCGACAGCTGGCACAACTGAAACTGGAAACTTATAACCAGCAGTATGCCAGAGACTTATTTCTGTTCAGCTACTATACAAGGGGCATGTCGTTCGTGGATATCGCCTGTCTGGAGAAGTCGAATATCCGCAACGGATACCTTATCTATAAACGAAGGAAGACGGGGCAGGAACTGAGGATAGCCTGGCGGCAGAGCATGCAGGACATTGTGGACCGTTATCCTTCGCTCGACGGGAAACATCTGCTGGGCATCCTGGACAACCATGCAGAGAAAAGTCTCCGGCAGCAGAGGCATTACCGGCAATGTCTGATTAACAAGACACTGAAAAAGCTATCCAAACTGATAGATATCGACATCACACTGACGATGTATGTTGCCCGGCATTCGTGTGCTACCAACGCCAAGGAGAAGAATGTTCCCGTGAGCGTAATCAGTGACAGTATGGGACATAATTCGGAAAAAACAACACAAATTTATCTCAAGAGTATTAACGCCGACCAGATAGACCAGACCAATGATATCCTGATTGATGCCATCACCAAATAGGGGATATGGCTTAATTTTTCAGTATTTTTGGTATTCTCTCGATATTTTGTTGTACCTTTGCAATGTATAAAAAATAAGCGATTATGGCTATAAAACAATATCCTTTGGGAATACAGACCTTTGAGCGTATCCGTAAGGAAGACAAGCTCTATATTGATAAGACGGAATATATCTACCACATGACCCATTCTGATGGTACATATTTCTTCGTGGGGAGACCACGCCGTTTTGGAAAGTCGCTTTTGGTTTCTACCATGCAGAGTTATTTTGAAGGTAAGAAAGACTTGTTTAAAGGACTTGCCATGGAACAGCTTGAAAAAGAATGGATAGAATATCCTGTAATCCATCTGGATATGAGTGGAGGTAAGTATATGTCTGACGACCAGCTGCAACGATATCTGATAGATCTGGTGGAGGAACAGGAAAGGAAATTTGGCTTTCATAATAACAAGATAGATGTTAATCTTCGATTGAAAGATCTCATCATGGCTTTGTTTCAGACTACAGGCAAGAAAGTTGTTGTGCTGATTGACGAGTATGATGCCCCTTTGCTGGATGTGGCTCATGAAAAAGAACAGTTGGTTAAACTTCGCAACATCATGCGTAATTTCTTCAGTCCGCTGAAGGCGCGTGAAGCCTATCTTCGTTTTGTTTTTTTTACGGGTATTACTAAGTTTTCACAAGTGAGTATATTCAGTGAGTTGAATAACGTTACCAATGTATCTATGTATGATGAGTATGCTGGTATGTTGGGGATTACTAAGGAAGAACTTAGCGGGCAATTGTCAGAAGATATAGAAGTGCTGGCTACAAAAATGCATCTTACCAAGGAGCAGACCTTAGATAAGTTGACTGAGAATTATGATGGATATCATTTTTCTGCTTATTCACCTGATGTCTTCAACCCTTACAGCCTGTTCAATTGCTTCGCTCAGGGTAAGTTGGGCTCTTATTGGTTTGGCTCAGGTACGCCAACCTATCTTATCAATATGATGCGTAAATATGATGTCCTTCCTACAGGCATTACGCGTGTCGAGGCTGATGAGAGTGAATTTGATGCACCTACAGAGGACATGACAACATTGATGCCGCTGCTCTACCAGAGTGGTTATTTGACCATCAAGGATTATAACAGAGAGTATAACTATTATACGCTTGATATTCCTAACAAGGAAGTGAAGATAGGGTTGACCAAGGTATTCAACTTCGACTCTTCAAAGGGAAATATAGAGGATTGGGTGATAGAGTAAATGAAAAAAGATAGAAAAAATTTTGTTTTTTGATTAAATTACCGTACCTTTGCAGCTAAAATAATAATAAATTGCAAGAAAATGGGAAAGATTATATTGACGGGCGACCGTCCTACAGGCAAACTTCACCTGGGTCACTACATCGGCTCTCTGCAGCGCCGAGTACAGCTTCAGAATGCTGGTGACTTTGACAGAATGTTCGTATTCATGGCAGACGTTCAGGCTTTGACAGACAACGCTGACAATCCTGAGAAGATTCGCCAGAACATCACAGAGGTGGCACTCGACTATCTTTCTGCGGGTCTCGACCCACAGAAGTGTACTCTCTATATCCAGAGTATGATACCGGAGTTGGCAGAGTTGACTACTTATTTGATGAACCTCATCTCAGTATCTCGTGTTCAGCGTAACCCAACCGTGAAGACGGAGATCAAGATGCGCAACTTTGAGGCAAACATTCCGCTCGGTTTCTTCTGCTATCCTGTGAGCCAGGCTGCCGACATCACCGCTTTCAAGGCTACAACCGTACCTGCCGGTGAGGATCAGGAGCCTATGCTGGAGGTGACCCGTGAGTTGGTTCGCCGCTTCAACCAGACTTATGCGCCAGTATTGGTAGAGCCAGAAATCCTGCTTCCAGAGATTGCCTGCTGCCGTCGTCTTCCAGGAACTGACGGTAAGGAGAAGATGAGCAAGAGTCTCGGCAACTGCATCTACATGAGCGATGACGAGAAGACCGTCTGGAAGAAGGTGAAGAAGATGTCTAACGGTGAGCCACGCATGAGCATGGAAGAGCCTGGACATCTGGAGGGAAATGCCGTGTTCACTTATCTGGAGGCATTCTCTACTCCTGAGGATTTTGCTGAGTTCTGGCCAGAGTTCAAGACTTTGGATGAATTGAAGGAGCAGTATGTGAAGGGTGGTATCGGTGACGGTACCTGCAAGAAGTTCCTGAACAGCGTGATTAACAAGATGCTCGATCCAATCCGTGCCCGCCGTCATGAGTTTGAGCAGGATATCCCAGAGGTATTCAACATCCTGAAGAAGGGTAGTGAGGATGCCCGCGAGTTTGCAGCCCAGACCATGGACGAGGTTCGCAAGGCTATGCGCATCGACTACTTCAGCGATGCTGCCTATATTGAGGAACAGGCGGCGAAATTTAAGATTTAATTTATAATTAATAATTTATAATTAATAATTAGGCTTTCGCCATTTTCAGAATGTACATTCTTAATTATTAATTCTTAATTATGAATTCGCGAATATTACAATTAGCGGTACCGTCGATAATATCCAATATCACGGTACCGCTTTTGGGTTTGGTAGATGTCGCCATCGTCGGACATATCGGCGATGCAGCGTATATCGGAGCCATTGCCGTGGGCTCGATGCTCTTCAATGTCATCTACTGGCTCTTCGGATTCCTGCGGATGGGAACCAGCGGAATGACTTCGCAGGCTTTGGGCAGGAGAGACTTGCCTGAGGTGATGAGACTCCTGATTCGTTCCCTGGGCATTGGCGTAGGGATAGGACTCCTGTTCTTTATCCTTCAGAGATGGCTCATCGGCTGCGGACTGTGGGCGATGTCGCCGGAAGCGGATGTGGTGGAGCTGGCCCGCAGATACTGCTATGTCTGCATCTGGGGAGCACCGGCGGTACTCGGACTCTATGGATTCACCGGCTGGTTTATCGGTATGCAGAATACCCGTATCCCGATGGTGGTGTCTTTGACACAGAATGTGGTGAACATCATTGCCTCCCTGGTGCTCGTCTTTGTTTGCAGGATGACGGTAGAGGGCGTGGCACTCGGAACGGTCATCGCTCAATGGTGGGGATTCCTGATGGCATGCGTGCTCTATCGGCTTTACTATCGCCGGTTGGGCAAGTATGATTATCGCCAGCATCTCTTCGACTCTGAACCGCTGAAGCGATTCTTCTCGCTGAACCGGGATATCTTTCTCCGTACCTTATGTCTGGTGGCGGTGAATCTCTTCTTTACGGCAGCAGGTTCGAGGGAGAGTACCCTGGTGCTGGCTGTCAACACGCTGCTGATGACGCTCTTCACCATCTTCTCCTATTTCATGGATGGCTTTGCTTATGCGGCAGAGGCCTTGAGCGGCAAGTATTACGGAGCCGGCAACAAGGTGGCATTCCGGGAGGTGGTCAGGCGGACGATGGGGTTCGGCGTGGTTGTAGCCATCCTTTTCACCTTATTATATATAATAGGTGGCGAGAACTTCCTGGCTTTGCTGACCAGCGATGAGCGGGTAGTTGCAGCATCGGGCGAATATCTGGGGTGGGCAGTACTCATTCCTTTGGCAGGCATGTCGGCGTTTGTCTTTGACGGCATCTTCATCGGCATCACCCAGTCGAAGTCTATGCTCTGTTCTACTGCCATTGCCTCAGCTTCGTTCTTCGGAATGTACTTCGGTCTGCATCCTGTGCTGGGCAATCATGCCCTGTGGCTAGCCTTTATTCTCTACCTCGTTTTGCGGGGTATCGTATTATTCGTCATTTACCGTAAGAAACTGCGGTAAATGGAGAATTATGTTTTAATAGGATATAATATTAGAAATAACGCACATCGTTCTCGAAAAATTGCACACTTGAAATATAGTGTGCGCATTTTTTAGAAAAACTACATTAATATAGTTTAAAACTTAGGCTTTTATTCTTTTTCTTAGCATAATTTTCGTACTTTCGCAGAGCAAAATTAAAAATAGTACAGAGTAAAATGACAGCAGAAGAATATTATCAGCAAGGTAACGCCTGGCGGAAGAAAGGCGACTTTAAGCGTGCTCTTGACTCCTATATGGAGGCGATAGCGCTGGACCCGGAGAGTCCGGCTGTAGCGGCAAAGGAGATGCTGGATGATATCATGAACTTCTATTGCAAAGACTACTACAATCCATAACAACTGGCATGTGGACAGCGGCAGTTTGATTACTCTTTGAGTAAAGATAATTAGAAAAAGATTAGAATATGAGTAAGATTAAAGGGGCTATTGTAGTCGACACCGGGCGTTGCAAGGGATGCTTGCTCTGCGTGGAGGCTTGTCCTCATCATGTCATCGCATTGGCTGAGAAGAAGGTCAATGTGCATGGTTATCGCTATGTAGAGGCGGCTGTGCCTGAAGCATGCGTTGGCTGTACCTCGTGCGCCATCGTTTGCCCAGACGGTTGCATCACAGTTTATCGAAAGAAGGAGGACTAAACAATGGCAAATCAAGAAGTAACATTAATGAAAGGCAATGAGGCGATAGCCCATGCCTGTATCAGATGTGGTGCGGATGGCTTCTTCGGCTATCCTATCACACCTCAGAGTGAGATTATAGAGACGCTGGCTCTGCTCAAGCCTTGGGAGACATCAGGTATGGTGGTTCTGCAGGCTGAGAGTGAGGTAGCAGCTATCAACATGGTTTATGGTGGAGCCGGCGCAGGCAAGCGTGTGATTACCACTTCGTCAAGTCCGGGTGTGGCTTTGATGCAGGAGGGTATCTCTTACATGGCAGGCGCTGAGATTCCGGGCGTCATCGTCAACGTGCAGCGTGGCGGTCCGGGACTGGGTACCATCCAGCCTTCGCAGAGTGATTATTTCCAGGCTACCCGCGGCGGTGGTAACGGTGACTACAACGTCATCGTTCTGGCTCCGGCTTCGGTTCAGGAGATGGCAGACTTCGTGGATCTTGCCTTCAACCTTGCCTTCAAGTACCGTAACCCGGCGATGATCCTGAGCGATGGCGTCATCGGACAGATGATGGAGAAGGTGGTGCTGCCACCTATGAAACCTCGCCGTACCGAGGAGGAGATTGCGAAGGAATGTCCTTGGGCTACCATCGGCCGTCCTAAGAGTCGCCCTGTCAACATCATGACCTCTCTGGAACTCAAGCCAGAGGTGATGGAGCAGCGCAATATCGCCCTTCAGGAGAAATACAGGAAGATTCGTGAAACGGAGGTTCGATATGAAACCGAGCAGATGGAGGATGCCGACTATGTGATCGTAGCCTTCGGAAGTGCGGCACGTATCGCTGAGAAGAGTATCGAGAGTGCACGAGAGCAGGGCATCAAGGTGGGACTGTTCCGTCCTATCACCCTCTGGCCTTTCCCTGAAAAGGAGATTCATGAACTCGCCAAGACCAAGAAGGGAATCCTGGTTGCCGAGGTCAATGCAGGGCAGATGGTTCAGGATGTGCGCCTGGCTGTGAATGGACAGACTCCTGTTGAGCACTTTGGCCGTCTGGGCGGTATCGTACCAGAGCCAGAGGAAATCGTTGAAGCGCTGAAACAATTAATAATTTATAATGAATAATGTACAATTAATAATGTACAAATAATAATGAATGATAAGCCTTCGGGCAAAGGCGTATGCCTAATTATACATTATAAATTATAAATTAAACATTAAATAAAATGAATGATATAATTTCACCAGAGAATCTGGTATATAAGAAGCCTACGCTGATGAACGATACCCCGATGCACTATTGTCCGGGTTGTTCGCATGGCGTAGTTCATAAGCTCGTTGCCGAGGTCATCGAGGAGATGGGCATGGAGGATAAGACGGTGGGCGTTTGTCCGGTGGGCTGTGCCGTATTCGCTTATCGCTATTTGGATATCGACTGGCAGGAAGCAGCGCATGGCCGTGCTCCTGCTGTGGCTACGGGTATCAAGCGTCTGTGGCCAGACCGTCTCGTCTTCACCTATCAGGGTGATGGCGACCTGGCGTGCATCGGTACCTGCGAGACCATCCACGCCCTGAACCGTGGCGAGCACATCGCCATCATCTTCATCAACAATGCCATCTATGGTATGACCGGTGGACAGATGGCTCCAACCACCTTGCTGGGTCAGAAAACCGCTACCTGTCCTTACGGACGAGAGGCAGACCTTCATGGTTATCCACTGAACATCACCGAACTGGCCAGCCATCTGCAGGGCACCTGCTACGTAACCCGCCAGAGTGTGGAGACCGTGGCAAGCATCCGCAAGGCGAAGAAGGCCATCCGCAAGGCTTTCGAGGCAAGCATGCAGGGCAAGGGCTCCAGCCTGGTAGAAATCGTTTCTACCTGCAACAGCGGTTGGAAGCTCTCACCTGTTGAGGCTAACAAGTGGATGGAAGAGAACATGTTTAAGCAGTATCCTAAGGGCGACCTGAAGGATACAACAAATTTGTAAGAACAATGAAGACAGAAATCATTATATCCGGTTTTGGTGGTCAGGGTGTCCTTTCGATGGGAAAGATCCTGGCCTACTCAGGACTGATGGAAGACAAGGAGGTGACCTGGATGCCGGCTTACGGACCAGAGCAGCGTGGCGGTACAGCCAACGTGACGGTCATTGTGAGCGACAGCCGCATCTCTTCGCCTATCCTGAGCCATTATGATGTAGCCATCGTGCTCAACCAGCCATCGCTCGATAAGTTTGAGCCAAAGATCAAGCCCGGCGGCATCCTGATTTACGATGGTTATGGCGTGATGAATCCTCCACAGCGCAAGGACATCACCATCTATCGCATTGATGCGATGGACAAGGCTGCCGAGATGAAGAATTCAAAGGTGTTCAATATGATTGTATTGGGCGGACTGCTGAAGGTTTGCCCAGTGGTGAGCACCGACGGTTTGAACAAGGCACTCTACAAGTCGTTGCCAGAGCGCTATCACAACCTGATTCCATTGAACATGAAGGCCGTGGAAGAGGGTATGAAAATCATCGAGAAAGTAGATTAATAATTATAGATAAGCCGTATGACTAAAAAATCCAACTATCTATTGTCCCTCTTCGGGGCACTCTTACTAACCTCATCCCTTCAGGCTCAGAGCCTGTTGCCGAAACCGCAGCAGGTTACGATGGGCAAGGGCGTATTCAACACCAGCAACGGTGTGAAAGTAGAAAACCAAGTAGGCGCTGATGCCGAGAATATCTATACCAAGGCATGGAATGTCAAGGTGAATGATGCAGCCAAGCGAGTGGTGAAGTTTACCAAGCTCGCCAATGCATCTTCGCCAGAGGCATACAAGCTTCATGTGGCACCTGATGCCATTGAAATCAGTGCCGCCAGCAGCGAAGGCTTCCTCCGTGCCTGGCAGACCATGGAGCAGCTTACCACCAAGAAGGGCATTGCATGCTGCGACATCGTGGATGCTCCTGCCTATAAGTGGCGTGGATTGATGCTCGATGTTTCCCGTCATTATTTCCCAATCTCCTTCCTCAAGAAGCAGATTGATGTGATGTCGGAATACAAGTTCAACCGTCTCCATATCCACCTGACCGATGCTGCCGGATGGCGCATTGAAATCAAGCGCTATCCTCGACTCAACAACTTTGCAGCCTGGCGTTCGGGTAAGTTATGGAAAGACTGGAATGCCAATGGCAACAAGTATCTGGAGCAGGGCAGCGAGGGTGCCGAGGGTGGTTACTATACCCAGGATGAACTCCGCGACCTGGTGAAATATGCTGCCGAGCGTGGCATCACCATCGTTCCGGAAATCGAAATGCCGGGTCATTCTGAGGAGGTGCTTACCGCCTATCCAGAGTTATCCTGTACCCATGAGCCATACAAGCAGGCTGATTTCTGTCCGGGCAACATCGGAACCTACGATTTTCTGGAGAATGTCTTGAAGGAGGTGATGGATATCTTCCCATCTCATTACATCCATGTGGGTGGCGATGAGGCTGCGAAGAAGTCATGGGGCAGTTGTGCCCTCTGTCAGAAGAAGATGAAGGAGCTGGGCATCGACAACGTGGATGGATTGCAGGCTCATCTGATTTCCCACATGGGCAAGTTCCTGAACGAGCATGGCAGACAGCTCGTGGGTTGGGATGAGGTGATTGCCGGAAATCTCTCCAAGAATACTACCGTGATGGTTTGGCGTGGCACCGAACTGGCACACGAGGCGATCAAGCATGGCTACGACGTGGTGATGTCGCCGGGAGCTTACTGCTACTTCGATATGTATCAGGATGCGCCGGGCACCCAGCCAGTGGCAAATGGCGGTTTCATTCCTACCGAGAAGGTGTATAGCTACGTGCCGGGAAGCGATCTTCCTGAGGCTGAACGCAATATGATTACGGGTGTGCAGGCGAATCTCTGGACCGAGCATATTCCTACTCCAGAGTATGCCGAGTACATGCTTTATCCTCGTGCCTTGGCTCTGGCTGAGATAGGATGGAACGGAACCAAGACCAAGAACTATCCTGAGTTCAAGACCCGTGCACTGGCGCAGGTGGAACATCTGAAGGCTGAAGGCGTGAACCCATTCAATCTGAAGAAGGAGATTGGTGAACGCAAGGAGAAGATGAAACCGGTGCAGCACAAGGCTGTGGGTGCCAAGGTTACCTATAACCATGCTTACAACCGCTATTATCCGGCAGCTGGTGAACAGACGCTGGTGGATGGCAATATGGGCGGTTGGGCTCATGGCGATGGCCGCTGGCAGGGCTTTATCGGCAAGGATTGCTTCGATGTGACCATCGATCTGGGTAATTCTACCAAGATCAGCAGTGTAGGCACCGATTTCATGCAGAGCAGCGGTCCTGAGATTTTCTATCCTTCTCAATATATAGTATCTGTTAGTGAGGATGGCAAGAACTTCACCCAGGTATTCGACAAGAAGTATGAGTCGAGCAAGGAGCCGATTCTGAATTTCAAGACGCTAACCTGGAAGGGCAGCAAGACAGCCCGCTACATCCGTGTTCAGGCAAAGCCAAGCAGCTTCGGCGGCTGGCTGTTTGTTGATGAGATTATCGTGAAATAATACGCCCTGAACCAACGGTCACCGGTCGAAGGGAAAGTCATCATGTGTGTCTGAAGTTGACTATGTAATATAGGAAATTGATATGATTGAAATTAGACATATTGAAGAGAAGGACCAGCAACAATTGGCTCATGTCATCCGTTCTGTTTTTGAGGAATATGGCGCTCCGCTGGTCAATACCGTGTATGATGACCCAAGGACGGAGCATATCTTTGATGCAATGGCTGGGAAGAATGCCGGCTATTGGATAGTTGCTGACGATGGGGTTGTTCTGGGAGGCTGCGGTTATTATCCCACGGAGGGATTACCGGATGGATATGCAGAACTGGTGAAGTTCTATCTGTCTCCTTTAGTTCGTGGGCAAGGCAATGGATCTGTTTTGTTTTCGCAGGCCATTGAAGGAGCCCGGAGGGCTGGTTATAGTCATCTGTATATCGAGTCATTCCCACAGTTCTCAGATGCAGTAGCCATGTATGAGCGTCATGGCTTCAGGCATATTCCTCAGCGCCTTGGTGACTCAGGACATACCGCCACCACCATATTTATGGTCAAGGAGTTGTAGGACAACGTCTACGAATGTTGCCTCTTTAAATCACAACTGCAAAATAGAATCTCCAGAGAGAAATCGAGTAGCTTATGCTCCTTGGTTTCTCTCTTTTTTTGTTTTGTTTGATCAGTTAAGTGACGTTTGGGATTTCAAATAGCGTTTTGAAAATACTTTTTTATACAAAATATTGCCTGAATTATTGGGTATTTTCAGAGAAAAGTTTTATTTTTGCTTCATTCTAAAATAACATTTTAATTTCGGGTGATTATGAAGAGGTGTAGTTTTGAGATAGAAACGTTTTTTAGAGTACCTTTTGATTATGAAAATGAATACGAAAGCATAATGCTGGAATTAACTGATGAACAGTTTAACCGTTATTGTGATGCCTTGCGATGATGGGAAGCAACAGATGAGTGGAAAAACTGGGATATAGAAAATGGTGATGATTATTTTATTCACAGAGATCTGCCGGATATTTGGCAGTTGCTTGTTGAATTCGCGCGAATGAAAAGTGTGTTAAAAGCGTTAAAACTTGGAAAAACGGACAAAATTACGTCTAAATCCCTTGGAAAAACGGACGGAATATAGTGCTTTTGTGTTGGAAAAACGGACAAAATGCATCCGTTTAATATTAGAAAAGAGGACAAAAAATGATTAAGCGTAAGATAGACAGATATTTAGCTGACTTTTTCGATACCCATAAGAAAGCGTTGATGTTGACAGGAACAAGACAGATAGGAAAAACATATTCTATCCGTCGTTTCGGTCATGAACATTTTGAAAGATTCGTTGAAATCAATTTCATTGAAAATCCGGGTTTGGTAAAGGTCTTCAGCAAGGCGAAGAACTGTCAAGACATCTTGTTGCGTCTCTCCACAGTGACCAGCCAGGATTTAATAAAGGGTAATACTCTTGTGTTTTTTGATGAAGTGCAGGAATGCCCGGAAATTGTAACTGCCATCAAGTTTTTGGTGGAGGAGGGGAGTTATCGCTATATTTTAAGTGGTAGCTTATTGGGTGTGGAAATTAAGAATCTCCGTTCAGCTCCAGTGGGATATATGGATGTGAAAGATATGTATCCGCTTGATTTTGAAGAGTTTGCAACTGCCGTTGGTATCAACGATAGAATTATAGATGTTTTGAGGAAACATTTTACAGAAGGGACGCCTGTAGATGAATTCATCCATGAAAAGATGATGGAGGTATTCCGCCTTTATCTTATTGTAGGTGGAATGCCTGCAGCTGTTGATAAATATCTGGCTACCAATAATCTGCAAAATGTAATGGCAGAGCAGCAGGCTATCATATGTCTTTATAAGCAGGATATAGCGAAATATGACCCTGACCATAAATTGTATATTCAAGAAATCTTTGACAGGATTCCTGCTGAACTTGATGCCAAGAACAAGCGTTTCATATTGAAGAACCTGAATGAAAACATCAAGTTTTCACGTTATCAGAATAGTTTCTTGTGGTTGAAGGATGCTGGTGTAGCTTTGCCGGTATATAATGTTGAGGAGCCTACTGTGCCTTTGATTTTGTCAAGCAGCCGAAACTTATTCAAGCTGTTTATGGCAGATATTGGTCTTTTGGCAAGTCTTTATGCAGATGGCATCCAGCTGAAGATTTTGGATAACGAACCGTCCATCAACTTTGGTTCGATATATGAGAATGCGGTGGCACAAGAACTCCAGGCGCATGGCTTCCAGTTGTATTATTATAACAACAAGCGGCAGGGTGAACTGGATTTTGTGATAGAGCAAAATGGTGAGGCGTTGCCTTTAGAGGTTAAATCGGGCAAGGATTATGAGCGTCACAAAGCGCTTACGAATGTGATGAACTCTACAACCTATCAGGTTTCAAAAGCCTATGTGTTGTGTAACGATAATGTGAAGAAGGTGGGAAAAATCACTTATCTCCCTATTTATATGCAGATGTTTATCAAGAATGAACAGAAACTTCCTACCCAATACACCCTTGATTTAAGCGGACTGGTTTAAGGAGTTGGTTTAACTAACCTTTAAATTTTTGAGTACCTTTTGATTGTGAGAATTGGTACGAAAGAAACAACTGAAGAATGGATGAGTAGGGATGATGTAGATGGGGAAGGTGACAACAAACTAAAAGCGTAAACCTGATTTTATTTAGGCTTACGCTTTTGCATGTTGTAGTTCTTTTAAGAGTATTGTTATTCACAATGGTATTACTCGCATTGGTGGAAGGGCATTTTATACGGATAATCTCCAATGTGCTGTTAGTTTATCCATCCAAGCAGGGACACCAGATAGGCGTTCCAGTTGATGGCAATTTCGTTTGAGGCATAGCTGCCGACGTTATCCTGGTAGGATTCATCTGGAATATTGGAAGCATAGGCTGGTACGAATTCTGCATCTTCCTGTCCCTTGTTGGCTCCTCCAGCCACAAGACCAGGTACTGGTTCCTTGATATTGTCGGCTGCAGAGATACGGTGGTGGATATTCATGACCCTCTGGGTGCCGAAGCCTGTCAGGTAGCAATAGCCTGTGGCGTTACGTCCAAAGAAATAATCTAAGGTAGAAAGGGCGGCTTGCCTATATTTGTTGTCCTTTGTCAGGGCATACTCGTACATTTGGGCAATGCCTCTTCCCAGGCAGCTTTCAGAGTTGCTTCCCCAATGGAAGTCTTGGGCATTGTTGCCGAAGATACTGTGGAATGAAGAGGTAGCCAGTTCTTGGATATCCTCATCACATTTTTTCTTAAGAGATTCTTTGATCTCTTTCATAGGGAGCTTGCCGGCATCTGGGGTGCCAAGGAGTTCCTGGTTTACCCATTGGAAGATGCCCAGGCCTGCCACGTTACCCCAGGATGGAATGCTGAATTCATCCGGAACAAACTGTTTTGCCTGTTCCAGGTAGGATGTTTCAGAGGTTGTGAGGTATAGTTCTGTAGCAGCCCAGAAGAACTCGTCTTCTGTGTGGTTGTCACCATAACCACCCGTTTGGATGGCTGGCGAGAATTTCTTGTTGTTTCCATCCTGGTCGTAATAGACAGTGGGGTGTTTAACAGCCCATGCGTATGCTTTTTCTGCTGATTCTATGGCTTGTTGGCAGAAGCTTTGGAACTCAGGGAATCTTTGGTAGATTCTGGCGGTCAGTGCCATGGTGGCAGCAAAGTCGAGAGTAGCGGTGGTGGTTTTCTGTACCACATAGCGTTGCTGCTTGCAGTCTTCTGGCATCACGAATCCCTCAAAGTTAGGGGTGGTGAGTTTATGATATACTCCTCCATCGGTTGGATCCTGCATGGTGAGCATCCACTCCAGATTATACATCATCTCATCCAGGATATCCGGTATCTTATTGTCGGATTCCGGAATTTGAAGATTGAGAGAATTGAATCTATCCTGATGGGGCTGGTAGGACTGCAAAATCAGTCCGAGGGTAAATCCAGAATTGACGATATACTTGTTATAGTCGCCAGCATCGTACCATCCCTTGGGAGAGGATATGATGGTTCCCGCCGGTCTTTTAGGGGTTGCAGCCGAAGGATGCACCATGACATGAGAGTCCAGGTGAGCTGCCGGGCGTGCGTACTCGCCAGCATACTTTCTTTCCAAGCTCTCCCCAGAACGCTGATAGTAATAGCCTTTGATGGATGCTTTCAAGGCTTCCGTATAGGGATCGCTGGAAATGATGAAGCTTTGTTGATGTCTTCCTGCTACCAGGGTATATCTGCCAGGCTTGGTGATAGAGGAGAAGTCTATCTCCTGGCGGATCTTGCTGGAGAATGGGGATTTCTTGGTGGTTGCATGTTTTGTGCGCCAGACGGTTTTACCCTCTTGGTCTCTGATGAGGAAGCTTTTGGTCTTTGCCTCCGGCTCTATGGTTGCTATCTTGCTTTCATGGGTCAAATAGCCAACCTGGTTAACCTTGATGGGATTCTTCTCAGAAGAAGCTGGCATCGTTAATGCTGTCAGCAGCGCCATAGTGGTTAAGATTACTTTTTTCATTTTTCCTTGTTTTTAAAGTGTTATTGTTGTTTTATGCTTATTGTCTGCAAAGATAGTTATTTTAGTTGGAAATTGTTTCTGTTTTCTGGATTATTTTTGCTTTTAGTATGGTTTATTCTTTGTTGAGCCTTTTTGTTTCTATGGGACGGAACGTTTTAGGTCTCGTTCCGTCCCATATTATCATTTCCAGATATAGGTATTGAAAGAATGAGGTGTAGCCTTTACGTTCAGGAACTTCTTGCCTGCCTTAACAGTCAGAGCTGCATCTGAATCTGTAAAGTTGCCCACAGTCACTATATACTGACCCTTTTTATCCTTGAACACCACGACAGGGGTCTTGCTGTATTCACGGCCTGCATACGCCAGCATCTGGGTGCCCTTCTGTACGAAATGGCTGAAGTGCTTATATGCATAATACTCTGCCGTATATCGCATTTTGCGGGTTTTACCATCTACCTGGATTAAGGCATTCTGGGTCCAGCCCCATGGCGAGATGCCGTTGTCCTTCAGGATGAAGTTCCAGTTATAATACTCATCACAGCCGTTTCCCAGATTATCCGCCAAGAGGAAGAAGGTATGCTCTCCAGCCTTCCAGTCCATGGAGCCGTTTCCGCATTCACTCTCGCTCACCATGAAGCGATGGTTAGGATAGCGCTTGCGCATTTCCGGAAGATTGTTTCTGCATTCCCATTGGGTTCCGATTCCCTTTATGTTAGCCTGGAGAGTCTTGTCGTCCAGAATCTTCTCCACATAGTCGAGTCGGTTGGTGTTGAAGGTTCCTATCCATAAATCCACCTCTGGATGCTTCTTGGCAAGGGTAGGAGCGAGATATTCATTGTTGAATTTCAGGGTTCCTTCTGCAGTCCACGCACATCCCGGGTATGGAGTATAGGAGTAGGCTTCGTTCTGGTACATTACCTTGGTGATAGGCAAGCCTTCCTCCTTATACAGCTCGATGAATTTGCAGAACATATCTGCGTAGCACTGCAGATAACGAGGGTCCTGAATGAAAAAGTCCTGAGTGGCAAGGCGGCGTGGGAACACTCCATTACGGTCGCCAAGGAGTTTCATCTCATCAGCATCCACCTGCCTGCCATCGTCCATATAGAGCAGATAGCTCTGACGGGGATCCATTTTGTTATATTGGCTTGGGGAAACTGGATAATCGTGGTTGATCTTCATCCATACAGGTGGGCTCCATGGCGACATGAAGAGTTGCAGATTGGGCTGATACTTCTGGGCCGCACGAGCCAGAGGAATGATGTTGCGCTTGTCGTGTTCTATATTGAAGTACTTGAGGGCGAAATCTCCATCCACATCGTCACAGCTATACCAGGCACGGGCATAGTCGTTGGCATTCATGGAAACTCTGCCGTTGGTAAACTTGAGGTCTCCTTCTGGAGAATACAGGTTATACATCACCTCATCCTGTTCCTTTCTGGTAAGCATATTGAATGCATCCCAGTCCAATTCATTGAATGTTGTACCGAAAGCTACGAATCGGGTTCCCTTGCTCTGTTCATTTACCTCGGCAACAACCTTTCCTGTGGCTTTGCCTGCCAGGGCAGTCTGGGATTTTTTCCAAGACTGCTCCTGGGTTGTTGAATACGATGTTACTTTCTGGGCGCTCATACATGCGCATGTCATCAACATGACAGATGTTAAGATAATCTTTTGCATAGTTGCTATTAATTAACGTACAAAAATTGTTTCACTGATTGTCTTGTCAAATTTTGAAGAAGAGACGGTGACGGTTGCCTTACCTGGTTTGTTCCCACTTCTAATTACTACGATGGCTCTACCCTTATAGGTTGTTACCTTGGAAGAAGTCTTTGGCTCAAGATCCTTGAGATTTGCCGATGCAGCAGCAAGAAGCGTTGCCCTTCCCTTGATATCCACGTTTAATGGTATGTTGGCATCAGGTACTATGTTACCGTTCTTGTCTATTACCTCCAGGGTGATATATGCAAGGTCCTCGCCGCTAGCTAGAATATGCTTTCTATCAGCCGTGAGCTTGATGGAAGCAGGTTCTCCGCTTGTCTGGAGGATGCTTTCCTTCACTTCCTGTCTATTGGCATCGAGAGATACGGCTTTCAGAACGCCTGGTTGATAGGGCAGTGTGATGACTGCCTTATACTCGGTATCTATGCCAACTTGCTTCTCTGCAACAAGCTGATCGTTCAGATACAGGCGGACTCTTGGAGACTTGGAGTAGATTTCCACATCGATATTCCTGCCTTCCCATCCCTGCCAGTTCCAGGATTCCCAGGTAGGCCATACCGACCATTGGGTTTCTGAGATATGCCCTTTGTAGTAGAAGTCAGGCTCCTTTACAGCAAGATAGATATCTGGTGAACCATCTTTTAGATTCCAGAGCATGCTGCGATAGTGGGAGATAGGCTTTCTCCATCCAGTGAGGTCAACATCACCGCAATAGGCTCCATGATAAGGGTAGTGATTTTCCTGATAATGCTCTTTTCTGGATTCGCCTTCATAATGGAACTGTCCGATGGCTGATTCTCCCAGATAATCCAATCCTGTCCAGACCATATCTCCGATGATGTAAGGGCGCTCCACGGTATGCTTCCAGTTGGCAAAGGCATCTCTTGGATAACTTTCTGTCTGCCACATCACTCTTTCAGGGCATCGCTCGTGGTCACTTTCTGCTTTGTGCATCATATAATTGTAGCCCACTATATCCAGAACCGCTGCATGAGGGTCGAAAATCTCCCAATCATGATCCCAGGAGCAGAGAGCCTCCGTTACTGGACGGGTGTTATCGAGAGATGTGATGACCTTCTTGAATTTCTGGGCGGTTTGAATCACCTTGATTTCCTTGCGTTCTATTACCTCGTTGCCGATGCTGTAGGAAATGATGCATGGATGGTTACGGTCGCGGAGTACCATGGCTTTGAGATCTTCCTGGTAGCAGGAGTCTATGGCAAGATGATAGTCATATTTGGTCTTCTCTGTATACCAGCCGTCATAGGCTTCATCTATGACCATCATACCCAGGCTGTCGCAAGCATCGAGCATGGCTCGTGTCTGTGGGTTGTGGGAAGTACGGATCAGATTGAATCCTGCTTCTTTCATCAATCTTACCTTGCGGATTTCTGCAGCGTCGAATGCCATGGCGCCAATCACTCCATTGTCATGGTGGACACAAGCTCCATTGATAAGGGTAGGCTGGTCATTTAGCAGGAACCCTCTTTGGGCATCATATCTGAAGGTACGGATGCCATGCTTGACGTTCAGTTCTCCCACTTGAATATCATAGAGCTTGGGATGTGCAGGAGACCATAGTTCCACATTCTTTAGCACTCGTCTCTCATTGAGCTTATCCTGATAGGTAATGCGGATTGCTGCAGAGTCGGCATGTGTGCCATCTTTAGACATACCATAGATCTTTTCTGTTTGGATGAATAGCTGCTGAGGGGCATCCATTTTATTCTCATGGTATTTTTCCAGCCATACATGTCTATAGATTCCCGATCCACTATACCATCGGCAGTTGGGTTGCTTGGAATTATCCACACGAACAGCGATGGTATTGATACCTTTTTTGATATAAGGAGAGATCTTGACCTTGAAAGGTGTGTAGCCATAGAAGTGAGTGCCAACTTGGATGCCATTCACGAAAACCTGGCTGTTCTGGTAGATTCCTTCGAAGTGGAGCCAGAGGCTCTCGCCTTTGCCAGTTTTCAGGTCTGTATCCCTCACCTGCTTTCTATACCAGCCGATACCGCCTGGGTAGTATCCACCTCCATTCGCAGTAGGTGCATCAGCCTTGGGGCTATGATAGATATCCCAGTCATGGGGAAGGTTTACTCTTGTCCACTTGCCGTCATTACAAGAGGGAAGATGTGCTTCCTTCACATCCTGCTCTATGAATTTCCAGCCAAAATCAAAGTTCTGCACCTTACTTTGTCCACACGTTGGAGTAGTTATGCAGGCGACTACCCCAAGTGTAATGATTAAACGTTTCATATCTTTTTTGAATTTTAATTTAGTAAATGAAGAGTGGCTGCATGATAGTAACTGCCCGCTTCGTTTGAAAATGAAACAATAGACTGAATCCAGATGATGTAGTTTAAGGCTACTGATGCCATCGGTGGTCCTTTGCTAAGATTTGTTTTGTTGTTTATTGATTGCAAAGGTAGTAATTTTTGGTGGAATCGTATCTCTTTTCTGAAGATTTTTGCCCTACAGTATTACTTTTTCTTGTTTTTGTGATGGTCGTGTATCTTGTTTAAGTATTATTGCGTTATGGAAATAAGCAGAAAGAAAATTATTCAACCGTACAGGTCGAACATTTTTCCATCAAAAAAATACGTTATTTCGATTTTTTTTCGTAATATTGCACTCAAAAACAACATTAAAGGCTATTGATATGAAACGAATCTTTATTTCAATGATAGGTATCATCACATGTATGAACCTGATGGCACAAACTCCAGTCAGTTTTTATCCTCAGGAGAATACCCAAGACACCAACATCGATACACATCTGGTCATCGTGTTTGACAAGACTGTAAAGACTGGCAGCAAGGGCATAATCACTGTTACGGACAAGACAACTCGAAAGGTGATTGATAGAATCGACATGAGCATTCCGGCGGGACCAATCGAAGGACAGCCCAAGAATCCCAATGCTGTCTATACTCCCGTTCCATATATATATAAGGTGGAGAATGTAACCAATCGCAAAACCCGTCCTGGAACTTCGTCAGGTGCTGCTAAGGAAGACAAGCGCAAGTATCAGAGGACCATCATTGGTGGCTTCTCTGATGCCTTTCACTTCTATCCGGTCATCTGTCACGGGAACAGAGCAACCATTTAACTGCATAACAATATGCTGGAATATGGACATGAATATGAAATCAAGATCAGCAAGGGTACGATTGAGGGATGGAATGGCAAGAAGTCATGGACGTTTAGGACAAAGAAAAACGCCCCTTCTGCAGATTTGCGTCATATAGTTGTGGCAGCTGATGGCAGCGGAGACTTCTCCACTCTGCAAGGTGCCATGGATTGGATACCAGACTCATTGCCTTCTGAAGGCTTTGGCCCCATAGATGAGTCGGCATCTACGGCAAATCTCCTGGAATTCAACAGCCATGACAAGGAAGGTAAAACTATAGATATCAGCAAGAGAAACAAGCATGTACGTCAGCTTGACGCCATCAAGGATGCTGAGATTATAGGAAAATACTCCAATGCAAGTTGGGTATTGAATTGGTAAGAAAGGAGATTATTTATGTCAAAAAAGAAGATATTCAGATGCC
>OBLI01001762.1_pt1 | contig 20175 bp, 18 predicted proteins | sample 1519701 | NCBI WGS metagenome assembly OBLI01 (sample SAMEA3663005, study PRJEB22513) | pig gut metagenome | biome: pig gut; feature: pig-associated habitat; material: faeces | place: France | collected 2012
GACTGAGGCACAGGATGCTCATTATATCACATTTCCGATTACCGTAAACGTGAAAGACTACGATGGCGCATGGACATTGACTTCCAACCTTACGAACGATGTATTCTTCACCCAGACCAAGACAGAGTTGCAAGAACAAGGTTATTGGATTGATGATTACAAAGGGACAAATACAATATCCGGTACAGGCAGCGGTAATTTCACATACCACGTGTATGTGACCGAAAACATTGGTGATGCCGCCCGTGACCTCCAATTCCAAATCACCCCTGCTGTCAACGGTGCTACTCCAATCACAGCCACCGTTCAACAACTCTGTCCGAGTTGGAACGGAAATATAGGCTGTGAAAGAATCGAAGACGGTGCATATCCATGGGGATTTCTATGGGATAGTAACATGACAATTAAATATACTGTGCCATCAGTGACAAGTGATTTTATTGGACATTACATTTCATCATTACTGATAGACCTTTCAAATGTGGGGCAATACAATTATGTCACTATTGATCGTCCTTTCTTGTCTATACGCTCTATTACGATTGATTTTAGCAAATTGACAGCTAATGGAGTTGCCGAAAATTTGGATAATGGATTACAAAATACAAATGATATTTATAATTATAATGGCGCAAATGAAGCAAGCGATCTAATAGCGCGACTTGAAAGATATGGATGTACACCTGATAAAGAACTGCCAACAAACCCTTCGGATTTTGCAGCTAAAAGCTGTGTCTTAAAAAATAAATTTACCAAAAAGACAGAATCACAGAATGGTGTATTAGTGGATATTCCTGTATTGATTAATTTGGAGTGGTATCTTCCTGCTAAAACAGAAGCACCTAATATGGAGGACGAAACATATCCTTTAAATGGTATTTATTGGACATCAACAGCTCTTCAAGGGAGTTCAGAACAATCATATATTTACTCAAATGGAAATTCTGAATCCACAGATAAAAGAGATGTAATTCATAACGTCCGTGCCGTTCGTCAAAAGCCCTAAGATTCATCCTTAACCAAATAGTATCTACAACCACTAAGCAAGCCGACTATCTGTAAAAGGGAAAGTTGGCTTGCTTGTTTAGTAGCCTAATACACAAAGCCAAGAAGTTGTGAACATTCCCGATAACAGAGATAGTCCATGCAACTGTTCCCGGGGAATTCGTCCTGAGACGGAAGAGAAATACCGTCAGGCAATTGAACTGTATCGTTCGACACGATTGTCCTGTGCGGAAATCTGCCGTATCAGCAAAGTGACGGTTTCGGGATTTCAACGTTACCTTTCTCTGTATCACCGCCACCTGCTACTGGCACGTTATGACATTACTTGCGACAAGGAGGAAGCCTCTCGCATCAAGTTGAGCCAGCTTCGTGGGCAGCTTCCCGCTACCCGGGCCAAATACAAAGACGCCATCGAAGCATGTGGAAGTCTGGACTATATCGAATACAATGTCTCGCAAATCGCCCGCCGGTTCGGACTGAATGGTACAGACCTTGGCAGGCAGTTACGCACGCATTATCCCGGAATCATCGAGTGGCGCGAGAAGGTGCGCAAGCGTTTAGGCTTAAATGACAACCTGCCGCGCGGTACGCGGAAGGTGTGTAAGGAACAGTATGCCGAGGCAGTGAAACTATTACGTGCTGACCGTTATATCACGGTTCAAGAGGCCGCCGAGCGTTGCAACGTCTCCTACTCGGGATTGGAACAACACTTGATATTCTACCACAAAGAGTTGGTCGAAAATCGCATCAAGATAAGAGAACGGGCTGTAAGACAGCAACGCAAAGGCAAGATAACGGGACGAGGGACACTTCATGCCCCTACCCCTGAAACAATCACGAAATACGCGGAAGCATTGCACTTATACCGCACCACACCCATGTCAGCCCGAAAAATAGCCAAACAGACCGGCGTATCGGTAAGAGGTTTCTACGACTACCTGCAAACTTGGCACAAGGACTTGATTTGTAAGCGGAAAGGCATCCCTTACGAGGAAGGCAAGCCCGTGGACTGGTCGTCCGTTCGGAAATATAACCCTGCCACTGCTGCCAAATACGCTGATGCCATAGCCCGACTGAAAGCTGGCGGAAAGACTACGGCAGAAGTAGCCGCCGAGTTCGGCCTGCACCCCGACTGTTTCAGGATGTACCTGAAAGAGCATGAGCCGGAACTGCACGCAAGTTTGGGAATGAAAAAAACGGAAAACGGTGGAATAATGGCACCGCACAGCATGGGGAAATATGCCGAAGCCCTACAACTGTACTCTACGACAACCGAAAGCATAAAGTCATTGGCGCGGCGGTTCGGATTCAACGACTGCTCCTTCGGCCAGTTCATCAGAAGACATTTCCCCGAACTGCACGAACAGCACCAAAAACTGGTGCAACAGATGAAAAAGACGGATTAAGTTCACACTATGCTGATACGTTCTTTTGAAGCCAAACCGGACTAAAGCTGAATCCTGTTAATGAGTTCTATTGCCGTAATGTCACGCATAAAGGTGAAACCGAACCATTTTTTGCCCAAATCCTTGATTGATGCTCCAATGTGATACACTTTATCATCAATGAGCAGAAACCGGTCGTGTGCCTTGTTGAATCGCTTTACCTCGATAAGCGGATATTGGGCGTTGTGTCGATCAACATCAAGTTGGAACTGGTTGCTGACACGCTGCGTGTAGATAGTGGCTGATACCCCTTCCTTTCTTTTATCAAGCAAAGTCAGCACGGTGTCATCCGCGTAATTGTCAATCAGTACAACGGACTGTTCAGCCTTCCGGATTAAATCAGAAACGAAACGGTAAGCGTCAAACACCTGCCCGTCATAGAAGATGCCCTGCACAGGAGGAACGTCGGCATCCAAACGCTTGAAAACCTCGTCGATGCGTCTGTCGGTCACGTCCTGATGCTGTTTCATTTCCAGTTGGTGATACTCTATAGTCTCAAGCCGTTGGAATAATTGGGCATTGGTCGCAATAAAGCGGCGCATGGATATGAAAGCCCTCATTATGCGGATGTTCACCTCGACAGCCGTCTTTGATTTCAATACCGAACTGAGCATGGCTATTCCTTGTTCAGTGAACGCGTAAGGCAGTTTTCGGGTTCCGCCCCAACTTGATGTCGCATTTTGCGACATCAAGTTATCAAGCTCGTCTTTGCTGAGCTGGAACATGAAATCATCAGGAAAGCGTTCCATATTACGCTTCACCTGTTCGTTCAGCCTTCGTGTTTCCACACCGTACAATGCGGATAAATCACTGTCAAGCATGACCTGTTGCTCTCTTATAATCCGAATCATCGGCTGGATGTTAATTACTTCGGGCAACTGGTCGCAATTTGCGACCGGCTCTTTTGCCATACCGTTTGTATTTTCCCTTTCTTTCGCCATAGTTCTGCTTTATTGTTCGCTTTCGTCCAGACCTTTGATAATTTCGATGCCCAATGTGTTTTCTATTTTGCAAATGGTTTCCAGTGACATGTTCTTTTGCCCTTTCAGCATCTTGGAGATATATTGCTGGGTGCAATTCATTTTTTCGGCAAGCATCCGTTGCGACAAGCCGAGTTCCGACATTCGCTTTGACATAAGGACGGCAATAGTCCGTGAGCATTGCGCCCAGTCCCTTTTATCCTGTCCTGATTTGACTGTCTGCGATTCGGTCTCCAAACCCACGCGAGGCATTTTGTCTGTCACTGTATTCATTGAAACGATTACATTGCTTAATTCAGTTGCAAAGGTAGCACAAATATTCGAAATTGCACAACTTCTGGGTTGTTGTTCCGTGGAAAGAAACGAAATACCATACCTAAATCAAAGATTTAGGGAAGTAGAGACTTGTCGCCTCTTTATTCATAATGGTAATGAACTTCCATGTTGTTAATTCCTATGTTTTACCGTAAGAACAATATTTCTCCATTTGTTTGTTGCGAATTTGTTACGCATAAATTATTTACCTATATATCACTATTGATTATCAGAGTGTTGTAATTTATACAAAATCAATGATGTTGAATAAGAATACTCTGAGTTTAGTGGAGAGCGATGGAACTAAATTCTCTGCTTCACCATCGGAGAATGGCTATTCGTTTTATGAAAATCAGAGGACTGGTGGCTGGTTTCCTCAAAAGTATGATTATTATATGACATATAACCCTAATAATAATAGCCTAAGTGGCTCAACGAATAATGATTTAAATACAAAGTGGATTCTGAGAAAAGTTGAACCTTTTACTGAGGGAGGGTTTATAAATTCAGAGGCTGATATTCCTCGAAAAACACGACCGATTAAAATTGTGAATAAATATGGCGATGCTTGGTTGTTGCAGCAAATTAAGCGTAATGAGCATGTGACTGTCTCTATAAATATCTTCTATAACAGGGAGTTAGGTGAGTTTGATTTTAAGGTGTCGTCGTGGAAAGAGGTAAGTAACGAAACAACGTTTGATTAACATTGACATAAAACATGATACGAAAAATATTTCATACTTTTTGGATGGTCGCACTCGTGCTGGGGTGCCTTTCTTGCGTGCGCGAAGAATTGGTACCGGCGACGGGTGGTGTCGGTGAAGGTGAGGGGCTGCTTTTGCTGAATTTTGGGGTCAATGAGTCGGTGGAGGTGCAGACGAAGGCGACGCTGCCGGCACATACCGAGCAGGGCGTGTTCAACATGTATGTTTTTGTTTTCGATAAGGATGGTATTAAACTTGCGGGGCAATTCTTCGATAGTGGGAACTTGGCGACGGGTGGCAATGTTGATGCTGTCAGCAAGGCTACAGACAATTGTTGGTGGGTCAATAATGCCAAGAAAGATTCGGAGGCTGGTTTTGTGACTAACGGACGTGTGAAACTGCGTTGTTCTGCAGGAGAGAAATTGACGTTATATGTGATAGCCAATTTGGATTCGGATATGGTCCGGGTTTCTTCGGATTTGCTTTCTTCGGCTGTTCATGTAGAGCAGAATCTTAAGGATTTTACGGCTTTTCTAAATCAGGAGGTTGTCAGCAGGAATGGTCGTTTCCTTATGACTGGGAAGGTTAGTGGGGTGACGATTGCGAGCGCTTCGGGCAATGGGGTGAATCAGACTGTTATTAGCACTTCTGAGAAGCCGTTGATGCTTGAGCGTGTCGATGCTAAGGTGCGGTTTAGATTCAGGAAAGGCGATAATGTCAAGTCATTCGAGGCGCGACAGTGGAAGGTGGTGAATGTTCCTCGCGTTTCTTATGCTTTGAGTTATGGGCAGCGCGGAGTGGAGGGAAATCGTGGAAATGATTATGGGAATGTCAAACCTGAGACTGAAAGGGGAGACTATTCTAAGTACGCTGGCAATTTCTTTACTACGGATTTTGTTAATTTTGAGGATTTTACAACTGATGGTATTTCAGAGTTCTCCTTTTATATGATGGAGAATAGGCAGGTGCCTAAAATTACTGACAAGGATAAGTATAAGGCTGGTTATCATGATCGTAGCCGAGCTCTCAAAACGTCCGGAGGTCTTAATGATAAGTGTGCTGTTTCTTATAATGTGAATGGGGTGGAGCATAGCCGCGATATTCGTATGTTCGAGTATGCCAATGATTTTTCTACGTATGTGGTGGTCACTGGATATGTGGAGATGGAATTGAAGAATAATGATGCAGGTAATGTGTTAGGTGATGATGTGGAATACCTTATTCATCTTGGGGACTGGGGAAGCAGCATTGACAATTACAATATTGAGCGAAATACGTCCTATACTTATACGGTGACAATCAATTCGGTGGATAATATCATTCTGGAGGTGGAGACGAGCAAAAATGGGGCTGAGTTCAAGGAGGAGCAACCTGGGGCGACTGGACAGGTGACTATCGCGAAGGAGGAAATCGCGCTTTGTGACTGTCATTATGTGTCGAAGACTATTAGTTTCCGTCTGAGTAATTTCTTCCGGAATGGCATGGTGGAGTCAGATAAATGTATCGTGGATGAGCTTACTTGGTCTGTGAAGACTCCGTTTGGAGAGGGGGAGCCTTCGAATACTGGAGATCTGGATTTCTCTTCAGATCTGGATTATAAGTGGGTGCATTTCAGGTTGAATAGGAAGGGTGAGGATGGTAAATATTTGGAGACCAGAAGAAAATATACTCCTCGTGAGTTTCATAGTTCGGATGTTTATCGTTCTGCTGATACTGATAATAAGGAGGATGATGGGACTCTTGGAGTTGCCGGTTATCACAATGATGGTGTGATGACTGTGCCGAGACTATGTAGGTTTATCAAGAATGAGGTTAAGAAGTATCTGGATAATAATATCACGATGTGTGCGTTCGATAATGATACGGATCCAAAGATTACGCTTACGGTGTTCGTGGATGAGTATTATTATGATGAGAATCCGATTACACAAGAGAAGCGTTCTGATTTGTGGAAATGGTTTGTGAATCAGGATGACAGAAAGATGCATATCCTGTGTAATTCGGAGAAGAGTAAGGATTTGGAGTCCAGTACTACCGGATCTGTCGTTACCATTCAGCAGAGTTCGATTCAATGCGTGTATAATACGGATCCGTCGTATACGGATCTTAAGACTGCTTGGGGCGTGGAGAATAAGGATGAGTTTGATGGAAAGATGCTCGTTTATAGTAACACTACTAGTGGTGGAAATCGTGGAAATAACAAACAGTTGAACGGATTGTATAACTCTTGCAAAGAGTGGGGACTCAAGTTTGGAGATAGTGAAAAGAGAGAGTGGTCTACTTATATGGATTTTGAAGTTAAGAATGATTCTCCTCAGCTACAAGATACGTATAATTATATGCGCTATGCGTGCATGAATAGAAACCGTGATAATAATGGTGATGGTAAGATAGACAGAAATGAAGTTCGTTGGTATCTTGCAGCTATAAATCAACTTGTTGGTATGTATGTGGGTGACGGATTGTTGAATTCCAATACTAAGTTGTATTGTAAAAGTCCGGAGGATCAGGCTTCAACGGATGTTAATAGGTGGCAACAGCATATTGTTTCGTCTACTATGTCAGGAAGTAATAGTGATGATCCGACAATCTTATGGGCGGAAGAGGGGATTTCGACTGGACCTTTTTTCCATGGAGAAGGTAATTGTGTTAAAGGTACAGCCATTAGGTGTGTAAGAAATTTAGGATACATATATGATAAGTCTGATGAGTCGTACCCTATAGAGGAAGAGCCAGAAGATTATATTAAGTGGGAGAAGAGGTCTGATGGGAGTTATTTGTTTACGTGTACTCATTTGAATGAGTTGGCGTTACGTTATTATACTTCGTCGGAGTTGATTCTTGCTGACGAACGTTCGCAGGAAAATAACTTGTATAAGCAGTTTGAGATGCTGCCTGGTAAATATGATTGCAGTAAGGCATACGCTAGTAATCCAGACGGGAAATCTTATTTCGAATTGTTTAATGAAAAAGTTACTAATGGGGTTATTAGTGGAGAGGGGCATCCTTATTGCCCGAAGGGTTATAGAACTCCGAGTCAGATAGAGGCTGCCATCATGAGGTACTATGTGGAAGATTGGGGTGATTCTAAAACTATGACGCGAACTTATTGGTCTTTCGGTAAACGTGGAAAAAATACTAAAAATTCGAAAAAAGTCGGTTTTTCTGTTCAGGGGACAAATGTTACAGTGAATGACGCTATGATTACTGAAGTTCGTTGCGTCCGTGACGTCCGAACAGACTAATGTTTTCTATATCTTATCCTATGACCATTCTCGCGTTCTTCCGTCAGTCTGGTCGCTGTCCCCACATCGATGTAATGACATAGGCTTGATGAACTGTCGGCATACAATTACATGAACTCACCCTTGGCTTCTGAAGATTTCTACTCAAGAGCTTATTGGGGCTTGCTGTCGTAGATCTTCCATGCCGGAATGCTAAGTTCTGCCAACCTTGTTTTGTGGAAAACTGGGTCAGGGGGGAAAACCTGTGCGTGGTCCCACTCTCGCTACATCTGTCACAGGGGTTTTCAACACTTCACGATATTGATACGTTCAGATGCTGAGTTGCGGAAATTTCAGACAACCTAGCAGGTGATAAAAGACAGATAGTGCTGATTATCAGCGCGTTGTAGCAAATAATAGACGCCAGGTCCTATGAAAAAACATACAACCTGGCAGGAATTCTAATGAGTGAATTTATCGCAATCTTTTGACTGTTAATGTTTTACATGCGATAAATACACAAAACCATCCGCCAGGTTGTCTGACATATAATCGTAACATCGCACCCTATTCCTACAACCCTGTTCCTAGACGGACTCTCACGTCCATGGCTGGATATGGCATTTGGTATAGTGTCACCATTTCGTGGCCGGTCGTCGGCGGATGCCCGGCGAGCGAATTGCGCCATCACCTGAGCGAGCGGGTGCCGACCGATGCCGGCCCCATGTTTACATCCCTGTCAATGCTCATCACTAACGATGCTGTAAAAGGGATTTTGTCCCACCGATTGCTCAAATTTTCTGATTTCGTACCAAGGAAACGTTTTAAGTTACACCAAATCATTCTATAATGGCGCTTTGTTCCAAGGAAACGTTTTAGGTGGAACCACATTTATGTTTCTCCCTAGATAAAACACGGTAGCGTCAGGAGCTCGGACTCGTCCGCTCAGGTGCTTCGCAATTCGCGTCCTGAGTTCCGACTCCTGGCGCCACGTAACATTTATAGTTGTATTTTACGTTTCTTAAATTTAAGATTCGGCTATAAATAGTGGTTTTTAACATGTACAAAATTTAAATTTTAAGTTTAAAATTTAAGAATCGTAAAAATCTTCTACAGCTCGTACTACCTTTTGGGAAATTTCGTCACATTTTTTGGTTTTGCGTGGAAAAATTGTATAGTATTGCAGCCTTGATCGATGCGTGAGTGATCGGATTATGAGGCGACGTCGGCATCAACATTTTTGTAAAACCAAATAAATTACTAAATTTATGTCGGAAATCATCAAGGCTAAGTACATCGATTTGATGGTCGATTGGAGTTTCAAACGTGTTTTTGGAACAGAGGTGAACAAGGACATTCTTATCGAATTCCTTAAGGTGGTTTTTCCACAGTTTGCGATTACGGATATCACGTATATCCCTACAGAGCATCGGTATCAGCTGCTGGAGACAAAGACATTGAAACAAATGACAGACAAACTGGAGTTTGTGTTCGTAGAGGTGTCGAAGTTCGACAAGAGCGAGGACGAGTTGGAGACCGATTTGGACAAGTGGCTGTATCTGCTGAAGAACATGTCGACATTGCTGGAACGGCCGGCTGCGCTGAGAGACAGGATATTTGGAAGATTGTTTGATGTGGCTGAGTATGCGAGGCTTGATGATGAAGAACGTAAAAATTATGTAGAATCTATGAATACTGCACGAGACACTTATAATCAGATCGACTATGCTCTTAATAAAGGCATCGGAATCGGACGTGAAGAAGGCATCGAGATAGGACGCGAGAAGAAAGCTTACGAGATAGCTCGAAATCTGCTGGCAATGAAGTTGGATATTGACTCTATTTCCAAGGCAACCGGCCTGACCAAAGAGGAGGTAGCGAAGTTGGCTGAGCAGTAACCGATATCGTGAGTTGTCATCGAGACAATCTGTATCTGCGCCGACCAAACAATTAAAAAAGGCAACCGAAAAACTTCGATTGCCTTTTTTAATTTTCTGTGGAGAAATATTAGAATCTCTCCTCTGAAGAAACAGTCAGTTTCTTACGTCCGTGACGACGACGAGCTGCCAATACGCGGCGGCCGTTTGCTGTAGCCATGCGCTCGCGGAATCCGTGCTTGTTAATGCGCTTGCGTACAGAAGGTTGAAATGTTCTTTTCATTATCTTACTTTTTTATATTTTTCACGAATGTTTACAAAATTCACAAACAGGAATGCAAATTTAGTCTTTTTCGCCTTAAATGCAAAATTTTTCCAAAAATTCTTCTCGGTAATCCCAAAAATTAATTCTCGGAATCCTCACCCCAATATCTGAAACACCTCGAGAACACCGCATCCCGCTGCTCACGTGTACACTCCGGTCCAGTGTCGATCAACTCTGCCAAAGACCTTCCATCCTCCGAATCCATATCCTGATCTCTCTCATCCCCGACCTGCATCCCGAAAACACGGGTACAATACTTCGCCGCAGTATGTATATCATGCGACGAAAAAATAATCGAAACATGCTTCCCAAGAGCGACCTCGCGCAGGGTGCAAAGCGCTGATTCTCTGCTGTCTACATCCAAAAACGCCGTAGGCTCATCCAATAAAATTACCTCAGCCTGCTGCAGAAGAGCCGTGGCGATCGCCGCCTTTTGGAACTCTCCGTCACTTAGACTACTGATATCGCGCGCGGCCAGATGGCCTATACCTAGAGTCTCCAGCGTCTCCAAAATCCGTGAACGAATCTTCGCAGGAAGACGCCCGAGCCAATCGCTTTCCCGATAACAACTCGTTGCTACAAAATCCGTTACGGAAAAACCCGGCACCTTCGGTATCCGCGCCGGCACTAAAATGACGCGCACCGGGCGCCCCCGCATCCCGATCTCCCCGCTGACCGCCGGAATGACCCCGGCCAATGTCCTCAGAAGCGTGCTCTTCCCGATGCCGTTCGCCCCGCACAAGAGAATACACTCGCCGACCCCGATCCGGAAGCTCATTTTTTTGGTCAATGCTCTTCCGTCGTTGCCTATCACCAGGTTGTCTGCGCACAAAATTTTATTCTCATCCATAATCGCAAAAATACGAAAAAATCGCTATCTTTGAATTTTGCATTGATACGAAATGAGAGAAAAATTATACCTGATCGACGGACATGCATTGATATTTAAAATGTACTATGCCTTTCTGAGGCGTCCGATGATCAACTCGAAAGGAGCCGACATGTCTATCCTTTTCGGCTTCACTAAATACATTTTGGAATTGATAGTTAGAGAACATCCTGACTATCTTGCAGTTGCGTTCGATCCTCCCGGAGGAACCTTCAGAAACGAAATGTTCCACGAATACAAAGCCACCAGAGCAGAAACCCCGCAACTCATCATCGATTCACTCGAACCGTTGCGCGAGCTCTGCGCTGCCATGAACATCGCAACCCTCATGGTACCCGGCTTCGAAGCAGACGACGTCATCGGCTCCATGGCCAAACGCGAAGCAAAGAAAGGCCTCGAAGTCTACATGGTGACCCCAGATAAAGACTACGGACAGCTTATCGACGAAAACATCTTCCAGGTAAAACCCGGAAAATCAGGCGGTGAAGACGAAATCCTCGACGCCAAGGCAGTTTGTGAAAAATACGGCATCAGCTCCCCGCTGCAAGTCATCGACATGCTCACCATCTGCGGCGACACCGCTGACAACGTGCCCGGAGTGAAAGGCGTAGGCGAAGTAGGCGCTGGAAAACTCATCTCCAAATACGGCTCAGTATTAGCTATATACGAGCATATCGACGAGTTGACACCACGTCAGCAGACCATGTTCAGGGAAGCGCAGCCGCACATCGCTCTGAGCCGGGAACTCGTGACTATAAAGACCGACGTGGACCTCGCCGAGACGACCGAAGGCATGCGCGTGAACCTCGAATTCACCCCGCGCCTGGCCGACCTGTTCGCCGAATACGAGTTCAACTCCCTGAAAAAATTCATCCCTGCCGGCCACACCCAGACGACCCTACCGCAGAACTCGCCGAAGGTTTCTGTCAATGAAATCCCGGCGGAGGAGTTCAAGCAGTCCGCTAAACAGAACTGCCGACTTTCCGTAACCGTAACTGCCGCAACATCAGGCATTTTTACGCCGGTAAGCAGAATTACGTTGGCTACATCTGACCCTAAGGAAGCGGAAGAACTGCAAGTGAAAGTGACATCTTCTACAGATATAAATACATTCTCCGACTTGCTTTCCGATCCGGAAATAGAAAAATTCGGCTACGACCTCAAACTCGCCGAAAACATCCTCCGTTACAACGGCATTGACCTGAACGGAAAACTTTCTGATGTCGGACTGATGCATTATCTGATAAACCCGGAAAAAAGTCACAAACTCGACGTGCTCGCGAAGACGTACTTGGGCATTGACCTGAACAGCGAAGAACCGGCGGAAGAAGCGGAGCCTTTGTCGTTGTTCGATGCGCCGGCAGAGGTGGCGGATGCGTCAGAATCGGAGGCGACGGCGGCAGCTCTTCTGGTCGGTCTGAAAGTGCGCGCAGATATGGAAACGCATTCGTTGACAAGACTTTACGACGAAATGGAAGAACCATTGATGCGAGTGCTCGGAAAGATGGAGCGGGTCGGAGTGAAAGTGGATTTGGCGCAGTTGGCGGAATTTGCGGAGGCGCTCAGGACCGAGATGAATGAACGTGAGGCGCGGATTCGGGAGATGGCTGAGGAACCGGAACTGAACATTTCGTCACCGAAACAGGTCGGCGATCTGCTCTTCGGAAAACTGCAGCTGGACCCGAAAGCGAAAAAGACCGCGCGGGGAAGCTATCCTACTGATGAAGCGACACTTACGGCGTTGGCCGACAAATCGCCTATCATCGGGGAAATCCTGGAATTCAGGGCAGTGAAAAAACTGCTGTCGACATATATCGAACCGTTCCCGACATACGTATCGCCTAAGACCGGACGCATACATACTACGTTCAATCAGGCACTTACGGCGACAGGACGATTGAGCTCATCGAATCCGAACCTGCAGAATATCCCGATCCGCACAGAACGTGGAAAAGAAATCAGGAAGGCGTTCGTGGCAGGGGAGGCTGGCGGATACATCGTGTCGGCGGATTATTCACAGATCGAACTGCGTATCATGGCGCATCTTAGTCAGGACAGTCATCTTATAAGTGCGTTCCGCAACGGGGTGGATGTGCATGCTGCCACGGCTGAAAAGATTTTCGGAGTGCCGCACGAAGAGGTGACGCCGGAACAGAGGCGTGTCGCCAAGACCGCGAACTTCGGTATAATGTATGGAATCTCGTCTTTCGGTCTGGCTCAGCGACTTGGCGTATCCAGGTCTGAAGCCAAGAAGATTATCGACGATTACTTCGCGGCATTCCCGGCTGTCCGCTCCTATATCGACGACACTATAGCGGCCGCGCGCGAGAACGGGTACGTGGAAACACTGTTCGGAAGACGCAGGTACCTGCCCGATATAAACTCCAAAAATGCCACCGTCCGAGGACTCGCTGAGAGGAATGCTGTAAATGCCCCTATCCAGGGAACGTCGGCGGATATCATCAAGCTGGCTATGATAGGTGTGGACAAGAAAATGACTGAGGAGGGACTGAAAAGCAGGATGGTGCTGCAGATTCATGACGAACTTCTCTTCGATACAGTGTCCGGAGAAACAGAAAAACTGATGTCCATCGTCAAGGAACAGATGGAACATGTAACAGAATTGACAGTTCCTTTAACGGTAGAATGTAATTATGGCAAAAACTGGCTCGAAGCTCACTGATTTGGATGATAACGGACTGGTACAGTCGGCTTTGGATGGTAATGAGGCGGCTTTTTTCGCCCTGTATGCACGTTACCATAAGGCTGTCAGCGCCCATATCTCCAAATATGTGAAAGAAAAGGAAGAGGTGGAGGATATATGCATGGAAAGTTTCGAAAAGGCTTTCGGGAAATTGGAAACCTTCAAGCCGGATGGCAAATTTTCCACATGGCTGTTCACAATAGCCCGAAACACAGCTTTCGACCATAAAAATAAAGGTAAGTTGATGGGTAAAAAGGTGGAACAGACACCGATCGACGTCACTGGAGATGACGCCATCAACGTGCCGGCTGACCAGCTCAGTCCGGAGGACGACATCATTTCCATACAGGATCACGAAAACTTCCTGAGCTGCATCGACAATCTGCCGGAACATTATATGGTGATAGCGAAAATGTGCTTCGTGGACAACCTCGGTTATAAGGAAATCGCCGAAAAAGCGGATATCCCTGTAAACACGGTTAAGACCCGTATCAGCAGGGCTAAAGCGTTGATTATCCAGAAGATGCAAGATATGGAGGAGGAATTATGAACTACGGGGAATTTATAAATGAACTGAATGTCCTGTTTCCGGAAACTACGCCCGAGATGGCGGAAAAGTTCCGTGCGATGGAAGGACTTTATAACGACTGGAATGCGAAGATCAATGTCATTTCGCGTAAGGATATAGGCAGCTTGTACGTGCGCCATGTGCTTCATTCATTGGCGATTGCGGGTTATCTGAAGGAGGCCCGTCCGGAGATTTTCGAGGAGTGGACCCGCGGGACCGGCATCTCTGTCCTCGACCTGGGGACCGGCGGCGGCTTCCCGGGAATCCCGCTGGCCGTGATGTTCCCGAAAGTCAGGTTCGTCCTCTGTGATTCCGTCGGGAAAAAGACCATCGTCGCCAAAGGCGTCTCCGAGGCTTTGGGTCTTGTCAATGTCGAAGTGGTGAATGCCCGTGCGGAGTCTCTTCCGGAGACTTTTAACTATGTGGTTTCCAGGGCAGTGACGGCATTGGACAACTTCTATCCGTGGGTACGGGGAAAGTACACCGGAAATATTTTCTATCTGAAAGGCGGTGACTTTTCCGAGGAACTCTGCCACATGATGCGTATGGCAGGACTCCGCCCGGGTTCCGTCAGGACATGGAAAATCCAGGATTGGGTGAACGACCCTATCTTCGAAGACAAATACGTGATCGATATTCCATAACATGGGCTCTTTGGCAGGACTTGGCCTCTTGGGCCTTTTTATAGGAACATTTTTGGCTGCGACGATTCTGCCGTTCAGCTCCGATGCCTTGTATATAGCTGTGCTCGCGGCTACCCATGATGCCGCCGGGTGCCTGATAGTCGGCACTTTAGGTAATTGGCTCGGCAGCGTAGTTACCTACTGGATGGGCTGGATAGCCAGATGGGACTGGCTCGAAAAGTGGTTCAAGGTAAGGCGCGAAACCCTTCAGAAGCAGAAAGCGAAAATCGACAGATATGGAGTTTGGCTGGCTTTGATTTGCTGGGTACCGTTTGTCGGAGACGTAATCGCCATAGCATTAGGCTTTTACCGCACGCCACCGGTCCGCACTATGCTGCTTCTTCTGGTCGGAAAGTTCCTCCGTTTCTGGGGCTGGAACCTTCTTATGGGTTTTGTCGCCTGAGTATCAGGAAGATAATAGGTATTCCTATCAATGCTATTGTACTTCCGACAGGCAGCGGCGTCTCCCAGACACGTGAAAGAATATCCCCGCCGAGGCAGATGACGGCTCCCATGATGCAACTCAGAGGGATAACATGTTTCATAACAGCCTGACCACTAAATGCTTTGGCGATATGTGGAGATACGATGCCCACGAATCCGATGGGGCCGCAATAAGCTGTAACAACACCGGTCATCAGACTGCACCCCAGCATTGACAAAACCCTGATCTTCCGGACGTTGGCACCGGCGCTTGCCGCGTAGTCGTCGCCGAACAGGAGCAGACTGAGGCCTTTGCTCAGGGACAGCGAAATCAGGAATCCGGCGATCAGCGCGACTGCCATTATCTGGAGTTCGGTCCATCCGCTGCTGCCGAAACTGCCGGCCGACCAGTTCCAGAACATCTTGAGTCTCATTTCGTTGGCCTGATATTCTATTACAGAAGTGAGAGCGCTCATGATATAACCGAGCATGACTCCGGTGATAAGAAGCGCGGATGCTCTACGTGTGCGGAGTGATATCCATAAGATAATCAACGACATACAGAATGCGCCTGCCGCTGCTGAGATGCTCAGTGCGATGCCTGTCCCGGCTGTGCAGAGTGTCGCGATGGCCACGCCCGTGCCGGCTCCGGCGCTGATTCCGAGAATGTGCGGGTCGGCGAGAGGGTTCATGAACACCGCCTGCATGACCGATCCCGACATGGCGAGTCCGATGCCCGCGAGGATTGCCGTCAGGAGTCTCGGGAGTCGCAAACTGTTGACTATAGCCGCGATACGACTGTCGGCGGTTCCTGTCAATGCCTGAAAAATCTCGCTCGAAGAGAGTTTGACCGCACCGACGTGCAAGTCCAGAAGGGCCAGCACCAAAAGGGCCAGCACGCTAATGGTATAGGTCAATGCCAATCTTTCTTTTTTGCTCATTTTCGGTTCTCTGTCAGGGTGAATCGGCATGATTCGGACTCCAAATATAGGTAAATTTTTGTCGTGTTACTAAATTTATTAAATTTGTAAGTTAATCGGCAAGTCACTAACTTGCGGCAACATAGAAAAAATAAAGAAAAACATATTATGAAAAATTTCGTAGAGGAACTTAAATGGAGGGGCATGATTCAGGACATCATGCCAGGCACAGAGGAGAAACTGATGGAAGGCCCTACAGCTGCCTACGTCGGTATAGACCCTACTGCTGATTCTCTTCATATCGGTCATATGGTAAGTATCATGATTCTCAAGCATTTCCAGGAGTGTGGACATAAGCCTATCGCTCTTGTCGGAGGTGCTACGGGTATGATCGGTGACCCGTCCGGAAAATCTCAGGAGAGAAACCTTCTGGATGAAGAGACATTGAACCATAACATCGCGTGCATAAAGAATCAGTTGTCCAAATTCTTGGATTTCGAGTCTGACGCGCCTAACAAGGCTGAGTTGGTGAACAACTATGACTGGATGAAGGATTACGGTTTCTTGAATTTCATCCGTGATATCGGTAAACATATCACTGTTAACTATATGATGGCCAAGGATTCTGTGAAGATGAGACTTTCCAACGAATCCAGAGAAGGAATGTCTTTCACGGAGTTCAGCTACCAGCTTCTCCAGGGATACGATTTCCTGTGGCTCTATGAGAACAAGAACTGCCGTCTGGAGATGGGAGGAAGTGACCAGTGGGGTAACATTACGACCGGTACTGAGCTGATTCGCAGAATGTTAGGCAAAACTGACGCTTATGCATTGACCTGCCCTCTCATCAGAAAGGCCGACGGCAAGAAATTCGGCAAGACCGAGAAAGGTAACATCTGGCTCGACCCTGAGAGAACTTCTCCTTACGAGTTCTACCAGTTCTGGCTGAACGTGTCCGACGAGGATGCCGAGAGATACATAAAGATTTTCACATTGCTCGACAGGGAAACTATCGAGGCTGCGATAGCTGAGCATCGTCAGGACCCTGGTCAGAGAAAGCTCCAGAAGCTTCTTGCCAAGGAAGTTACGACTATGGTGCATGGCGCTGCAGAGTATGAGAATGCACTCGCCGCTTCCAAGATGTTGTTCGGAAATTCTACTTCTGAGGAACTCAGGAAACTGGATGAGAGGACTTTCCTCGCTGTGTTCTCAGGTGTGCCTACTTTCGATATCAAGAAGGAAGATTTGCCTTCCAATATCATCGAGCTTCTCGCAGTGAAGACTCAGGTGTTCCCGTCCAAGGGTGAGTGCCGCAAGATGATTCAGGGCGGCGGTGTCAGCATAAACAAGGATAAGGTCGGTGATATCGAGTATTCCGTAAGCGAGAATGATATCGTGGACGGCAAGTATATCCTTGTCCAGAAAGGAAAGAAGAACTACTTTATAATCAACGTATTGTAATATGGAAAACGGAGCATCTACCAGGCAACTCAAGGTCGCCAAGGAATTGCAGAAGGATCTCGCGGAGATTATCCGCAGCAAGGGCATGGCCGCATTTGGAGGTGCTATGGTTTCAGTTACTGAAGTCAGGATCAGCCCGGACCTTTCTGTAGCGAAGGTCTATGTGAGCGTATTCCCGTCCAGCAAGGCGGAGGCTGTCATGCAGATGATCAACGAGAATTCACGTGCGCTTCGCGGTGAGCTCGGACGTCATGTGGCCAAGCAGCTGAGAATCGTTCCTGAACTTGTATTCTTCTTGGATTCGACACTTGATTATGTCGAGCATATCGATGAACTGCTGAAGAAATGAATCTTCCGCTGAGGTTTGCAGTCCGTTACCTGTTCGCGAAGAAGTCACATAATGTGATAAACATCATCTCCGCGACGAGTGCTGTCGGCATGGCTGTCGGCACGGCTGCCCTCATCATAATAATGTCGGTTTACAACGGCTTCGACGGGCTTGTCCGCGACTCCCTCGGGAACGTGGAGCCTGATTTGCTCGTGACTCCGGCAGAAGGAAAAGTCTTCGTCCCCGATTCGTCCACTTTCGACTGGGCGTATCGGCAGGACGAAGTTTTTAATATGTGCAATGTCCTGGAGGAGAACGTGTTCGTGAATTATGACGGACGCAGCGGTATCGTGAAAGCGAAGGGAGTGGACAGGGTTTATGAGGAGGAATCGCCTCTGAAAGACCATCTCCGTGACGGCAAATTCACCCTGCACAAAGGGGATGTTCCGCTCGCTGTAGTCGGCGCCAAACTCGCGTACACGATGAACATCAGCCCGCGGTTCGTCGCTCCGATCGAGATTTATTTCCCCGCCCGCGACCGCCGGATCTCGCTGTCGAATCCCGCCTCGTCCCTCGAAATGGTAAAAGTCTTCCCTTCGGGAGTGTTTTCTGTCAATGCTGAGGTGGACGGGAGTCTGATGATTGTTCCGATCGAGACAATGCGTGAACTTCTGGATTATAACGAAGAGGTTTCCGCTGTGGAGATTCGGATATCTCCGCAGGCCGGGACAGCAGGTCTGTCCAAAATAAAACGCGGTCTTGCCGAACGTCTCGGTCCTGGCTTCAGGGTGCGTGACAGGTTCGAACAGAACACTGCCTTGTATAAGATGATGAGTTATGAGAAGGCTGCCATTTTCCTGATTCTGGTGTTCGTGATTTTTATCATAGCGTTCAGTATCTTCGGAAGTCTTTCCATGCTTATTATCGAAAAACAAGGTGATATACAGACACTTAGAAGTATGGGTGCCACGTCACGTCTGATTAATCGGATTTTTATAATCGAGGGATGGCTGATATCTGTACTTGGTCTTGTCGCCGGACTCGTCATCGGAATCGGATTCGTGTTGCTGCAGAACCATTTCGGATTCATAAAGATGCCTGGTGGCTTCATGGCGACGGCATACCCTGTAATTTTGCATTGGCCCGACATATTACTCGCGTCAGCGGCGGTATTGGCGGTGGGGTTCATCATGGCTTTCGTCCCGGTGAAGACGGGCATTCGAAGGTTGTCCTAATTTTGCGTATTTCATACGGATTTTGTAAATTTGCAGATTGTTCGGGACCTTGTGTGTCCTTGTTGGTTAGTAGAGAATTACATTATATAAAATAAATAGACATTATGAGAAAAAACATTGTTGCCGGTAACTGGAAAATGAACACCACTGTTGCTGAAGGCGTAGAGCTCGCAAAAGCTGTTGTAGAGAAGTCAGCTCAGGTTCCTGAGGGAGTCGGTCTTATTATCGCTACTCCATTTACTCATCTCGTACCAGTTTCTGAAGTTGTCAAGGGTACAAGAGTAGAACTTTCTGCTGAGAACTGCGCTGATAAAGAGAAGGGTGCATATACAGGAGAAGTTTCAGCTGCCATGATCGCTTCTGCCGGCTGCGAGTACACAATTCTCGGTCATTCAGAGAGAAGACAGTATTATGGTGAGACAGATTCTATCCTTGTAGACAAGGTTAATCTTGCTCTCGCAAATGGTCTTGGAGTTATCTTCTGCGTAGGTGAGAACTTGGAGCAGAGAGAGGCTGGAAAGCATTTCGAGGTCGTTACAGATCAGATTAAGAACGTACTCTTCGGACTCAGCGCTGAGCAGATGTCTAAGATTATCGTTGCTTACGAGCCGGTTTGGGCTATCGGAACAGGCAAGACTGCTACCGCAGAGCAGGCTCAGGAAATCCACGCCTGCATCCGTAAGGTGCTCGCTGACAAGTTCGGTGCGCAGGTTGCTGATGACACTACCATCCTTTATGGTGGAAGCTGCAAGCCTTCAAATGCTAAAGAGCTTTTCGCTTGCCCTGATATCGACGGTGGTCTTATCGGTGGTGCAGCGCTTAAGGCTGATGACTTCATCCAGATCGCTATGTCGTTCTAATTATCCATCTGCCTGAGGGCTAGATAGATAATGAACTCAAGTTTCGCAAGTTGTCAAACTTGCTGAACACAAGCGCTTTTTTGAGGGTTATCACTCGTTCGAAGGCTGTAAACCCAACGCACTTTTTATGTGTACGTTACCCTCACCCTAAATCCCTCCCCTCGGGGAAGGGACTTACTTTCGCCCTCTCGGGCTCTAAAAGCGGTGTTTCGCCCTTGCGAAACTTAAG
>OBLI01001763.1_pt1 | contig 20167 bp, 15 predicted proteins | sample 1519701 | NCBI WGS metagenome assembly OBLI01 (sample SAMEA3663005, study PRJEB22513) | pig gut metagenome | biome: pig gut; feature: pig-associated habitat; material: faeces | place: France | collected 2012
GTTATTATACCATATCTGGAACCTCTATGGTAGTGCGGATTAAATCAGAGTTTCCCTAAAACCTGATTGAAAGCTTTAAAAGATTTCCGAGGATGAATTGTGTCAGAAAAGGCAGATGACGCAGATGGGCTGACGCCCATCAAGGAAGATAACGCGTTCTGACGCAATTTAGACCGGAAAGATTTAAAGTTTTTAATCGGGTTTTAGTATGATATCATGCTGACCGATTTGACCGGAGCCGACCGGGTATAAACGGAATTGTCCAGATTGACACAGACTCTTTTCGGGCAAATTGAAACGAAGAGTGGACACCAATCGAGACTCGGTTTCCACTCTTCGTTTTAACGTACGCATCTAGCAAATCAGGCAGTGGCCTCAAAAAGCGAAAATGCCGCATGCCCTAATCCTTCCATGACGCTGGTAGCAACGGCTATTTTTGCAGGAATGGTAAACGGGTAGCCAACATCCAGACCCTCAAATACCGTAGTCCCCACAACAGTGCCCAATGCTCCGATGGTGAGTGCTTCCTCAGCCATTTTCATAGAAATGTGGTGCCCAAACATAGCAGCCACGTTAATATACATCAGACACTCTTCTCCAAAAAGCGCCACTGCGTCAAGACCCACTGGCAAGACACCTGCGGTGACAGCACTTGCCGCAGCCCATTTGTGAATTATGTTACGGTTTTTTCTACTTTCTGCCATGGTAATCACCCTTCCTGTCTTCCGTATTAGGTATACTTAGCGGTCTTTCAATTTTTCAACGTTACGCTTCCCTCCTTTCTTCTTTTCCTTGCCTTGTGGAATAACCTTACTCATCCATGTAGCAAGCATGGGTACCACCATCAAGTCACCCCCCGCAGGAAACACCTGAGAAATAATTTGATAAGTCAAAACCATGGCTGGTGTGGCGCCACCAGCCAAAGCTGCCGCCGCCACAGCTAATATTGCTGCACATGATTTTTGTTCTTCTGGGGAATACTTTCTGTTCTCGTTCAAAAGTACGCTGATTGCAAATTTTAAGGCGATATTATCCTCATTTATTTGTGTTTCGTAATCAAGTACAGCGCGAATTGCAATATACTGCGTCAAAGTCATTTCTGTTTTCTTATTCTCTAAATTTGAGGCAGTTTGCTTACTGAATCCGATTCGGTCGGCAAGCTGTTCCATAGACCAGCCAGCTAATCTCCGAAATGTACCCAAATTGTCTTGCAGCAATTCGATTTGCTGTCTCTGTTCAACGCATAAATCGCCCATTAAAACCTCTTCACAACAATAGTCGTATTTATTTTCATTATGATATCACAATATTATTACTTTGTCAAGCAGCTTGACAAAGTAAAACAAACCAGAATTTATCTATTCTATGGTGTGAAGTATATGAACCGTTTCTGAATTCATTAGCAATTATTCTCTTCAACGGGAAATTCAATCGTGTCCTTCAGGTAAGCTTCCCAAAATTTTGGGGGGAATCTGCCCATCTATCACGGTACGGAGAATAATTCTCTGGAACGAGGTATCGGTCATCCACTCACTTTGTTCCCGTCAAAACCGCCGATGCCCAGGGCAGAATCATTGTGAAGGGTCTGGAAGATGACACCTACACCATGACCGAGGTTCGTACCGACAGCGGCTATGTCATGCTGAAACAGGGCATCGATGTGGTCATTTCCCAGACTGAGACCACTGATACTAAAACCTATTTAAACACTTTAATAATCCTATCGCGTCCGGTAATGCTGAAAATGGTGTTAGGGGAAAGCGAGCAAATGGTATCGCAGAGACGATCAACGACTTTCTCCAAGGTGGCGAATACCTCATTAAGAGTCCTTCAGGAAACCGCGCTGTTTTCAATGCTTTTCTGGCTACACTTCGCATAATGCTTTGCTTTCCATAATCGAACCCCAGTGCTCCCCCGGCACCGTAAAACACAACCCCAGCTTTGATCTGCTCCTCAATCACTCTGCGCAAACGAACAGCCGCTTTTAACTTTTCCCCACTGCTTAGATTCCTATGCCCGGTAAAACAGCAGGTTTTCGTTCTCAAATCCATATAATCTTCCTCCTGGCTTTACGATATATCGCATATTTTACCACAAGTTTCACATAATTGCGATATATCCCACTCGATATATCCCAACTTTTTATAGAATACAGTCAGCGATATATCGAACAGAAGGATGATGTTTTATGAACGCCAAAGAAGCAGTTGCCGCCAGAATTCTGGCATTGTGTGCAGAGCGGGGAATTGCCATCAACGCTCTGGCAGGAAGTGCGGGGGTGTCCCCCTCCACGGTTTACAGCATGCTCAATGCAAAGAATCAGAATCCCGGAGTAGTTTCCCTGCAGAAGCTCTGCGATGGGCTGGGAATCACCCTACGTCAGTTCTTTGATGACGATCTCTTTGACAACATTGAGCAGGAAATCAAATAAGCAACAGGAGCGTCGGTTTTAGTTTCCGGCGCTCCTGCGTTCATTTTGCAATATCATTGCGATTCCCCGCATGACATACTCCACGCAGGGAATCGCCACACTGTTGCCCAGGGCTTTGTAACGGGCGGAATCTGGAGCCCCGGGGATGTTTGTCCACCCGTCCGGGAAACCCTGCAAACGCTCGCACTCAAGGGGCGTCAGGCGACGAATCAGGTTGGGACTGTCCAGGATGCACTTATCGTCACTCACATACTGGTTACTGATGCCCTTGTGATCGGAGCGAACCAGTGTGCCAACCGTTTCCTGGTAGGGCTGCATCACCAGATCGGTGGCATCTTTATGCTGCCGGGCACTCTCCGTGCAGGCAACCTCATTCTCCGCAAACACATCCACCCGCTGACGGCTATAGATAGCGTGGCGATCCATGGCCGTCAGTGTGTAGGAGATGCCCTCCTGATAGCCGCAGCCGTTCCCGCCGTTCCCCGGCTGACGGTCGATGATGTTGCCGACGATGCAGTAGATGGAAGCATCCTGCTCCACAAGTGGGACGTTATTCCCGCCGGTACCGCATCGCGCCGAAATAGTCGGAGACACCTCGTGGGGGCCGGTATATCGGGAATCGATGCCATGGTTTTCATATACCATCGGCACATATCCGCCGCCCATACCCATGGAAGCCGGCAGCGTTGGGGATAGCCCATCTGCGCGAACCCGCGCGTGTTCCTGATTGGATTCCAGAATCAGCGGCTGATGGCTGTGCATCTGGGTCCGGAGTGTCCCGGTGATGTTTTCCGTGCAGTCCATGACCTGCCCACCCTGATCGTTCAGACACATAATGCTGGGACCTTTTTCCGCTGCTTTCAGCGTGGGTGCGCATTCTTCCTGATAGCCGATTCCTCGGGTACTTTTGGAAGCCTCCGCACAGAAACCTGCTGTAAACACGCAGGGATACCCCTGACCGGCCTGACCTCCCCCGGCAGACAAAGCTGTATGGACATTCTCCGTCAAGAAGCAGTCCCCATTTCCCTTGGTCACAACGCCGCTGGCGATGAAGGTCTGCTGCTTCATTCCCGGCTGAGCACCCAGCGCTCCGGCTACATCATGAAGATCTCGTACCTCATCGCGCTGGTTGGCGGCAAAGGCTATGTTTCCTTCTGTCAGAGACGCATCTTCCCGCAGACCTGCCTGTAGCTCAAGGGCACTCCGTAATGCCGTCGGCAGAGGCTTGTCCCGCTCGGAGGATCGGCGTAAAATCCCGAGGCAGGCTTTCCTGGTTAAATAGTATCTTGGGTGCGGTTTGTCCTCCAAAATCTGCCACAAGGTAGATGCGGCGGCGTCTCTGGGGGACGCCCCAGTATTGAGCGTCAAGGACTCTCCACGCCAGGGAGAAAGAATCTCCCAGTAGAATACACCCAGCAGATTCCCAGCGCCCGGTGTCAGGTCCAGGAACTGATACGGAATCGAAGACAATTCGAATAATTTCCTCGAGGACAATCCGGAAGTCCTCCCCCTTCGGTTCCCCGCTGGAGAAGGCTCCGGGGACGTTTTCCCACACCATAAACCGGGGTCGTACAAGCACATCTGGTCTTCCTCGCTGTAAGTCTGCATGTCTCATCTCCTTCACGATTCTGGTTTGCTCCATAAAAAGGCCGGAGCGGGAACCGGCAAGCCCGGCTCTCGCTCCGGCGACTGAGAGATCCTGACAGGGGGAGCCCCCGGTGATCACATCCACCGGAGGCAAATCCGCTCCATTCAGTTTCGTAATGTCCCCCACATGAATCATGCCGGGGATCCGCAGTTTTGTAACATCCACGGGAAAGGGCTCTATCTCACTGGCCCACATAGGGTGGATACCGCACCGCTGTGCCGCCAGAGGAAAGCCGCCGATCCCATCGAACAGACTGCCCATGGTTAATTCATTTATATCCTGATTGAAAATGCACCTCCAAAGCAAAAAAGCCAACCGCGTCAGCAGTTGGCTTGTCGAAAATATGTTTTGACAGGAATCCTGTCATCTGATAGAATAAGCGTGGTTCCTTTCGGAACCGGGCGCTGCCAGTTTAGATTAAGGTGCGATTGCCAAGCAATCAGAGAATTCTGATTCGCTGCGCGACGCACCGCGGTAGGCGGTTGGCCCCCTGACAACAGGGGGTGATCCTTCTTTGCCCCCTGTCCTTTGCCGGAAGGGGGTGGTAATGTGAATGTGGTTACATATGAAGAACTGTTTCAGCTCTTGCTGGTACTCATTTCCTTTGCCGGTTTGATCATTACGATCATAAAAAAGAAGTAACCGCCCCAGTGCCACCTGCGCGGTTACTTCTTCGTAACTAACCGGGGGCTAACCGTCTATCGGCAGCGCCCTTTTCTATGTTCATTATACCACGGTTCCGCCATCTGTCAAGGGCTGACCGTCTGATCAATCTCCGTACCGTCATTCAGGTACACCCTGATATGATCTGCGGAAATCACTTTTACCGTATGTACAAGCTGCCGGATCATTTCTTCATCCCACTGGGTTAAGTGGTGATCCTCCTGTTCCAGCACAGCCGCTATCGTATGCACACGCTCCTGTACTGTCTCGCTATTTCGGAGCTGGGCGGATATCTTCTCCCGCTGTTCCTTCAGAGCCGCCATCTCATTGGCGATCTGACTGAACCTGACTGCATTCTTATCTATGCTGCCAGATTGATTGAACAGGGCATCAAACTCCACTTCCAGCTCCTCCAGCCTTCGGTTGATATCTCCCAGTGTCATGGCAGAATTCGGAAGTTTGCCTGTCTCCTCCAATGCCGCATCTGTAATCAGCCCATTGATTTTCTCCTTGGGAGCCATAACAGAACTGATCGCTGCCATAATTGCCTGCTGAAGCGGCTCCTCATCCATTGTCGGTGACTGATGGCAGTATTTTGTTCCGTAATCCAATCGGCTCACGCAGCGCCAGACAATTCTGGTCTTCCCATTTCGCTTCCAGGTACACCTTCGGTACAAGGTTCCGCATTCCCCGCATACCAGCCGCTCGGACAGGGCGAATTTGCTGGCATAGCAGGTGCGGCCTGTTGAGGATGTCTTTGTTGAGGGACTGGCTGTTGCCGATCTTCTCGCCTTCTCCGCCTGAACTGCCTGATATACTTCCCTACTGACAATTGCAGGATGATTATTCTGAATCAGGTACATGGGAAGCTGTCCCGTATTCTTCACAACCTTCTTGCTGATACAATCCTGTATAAAGGTTTTCTGCATCAGGACGTCACCGCAGTATTTTTCATTACTCAGAATATTCCTGATCTGATCAATCCCCCATTTTTCTCCGCCCGCCGGATTCGGTATCCCTGCGGCTTCCAGCTCCTGCCGGATCATGCGCAGGCTGGCGCCTTGCAGATAGCGGTTATAGATACTGCGAATGACCTCTGCCTTATCCGAATCCACCTGTGGATTACCCTCACCGTCCAGATAGTACCCGTAGAGCTTGCGGAAGTTAACAGAAGTTTTACCCTCTTTCATCGCCTGCCGTTTTCCCCATCTGACATTCGCACTGATGGATTCGCTTTCTGACTGGGCAAAGGCGCTCATGAAGGTGATAATCAATTCTGTATCCATTTCCAGGGTGTTGATATTCTCTTTTTCGAAGATGATGCCGATCCCCAGTTCCTTCAGCGCCCGGATGTACTTCAAACTGTCCAACGTGTTTCTGGCAAACCGGGATATGGACTTTGTCAGGATCAGATCGATTTTCTTCTGGCGGCATTTGCGGATCATGCGGTTGAAATCGTCCCGCTTTTTTGTAGAAGTGCCTGTAATACCCTCGTCGGCAAAAATGCCGGCCATGGTCCATTCCGGATTGGTCATAATCTTGTCCGTGTAATAAGTACACTGGGCTTCGTAGCTGGACTGTTGTTCTTCTTCCTCTGTGGAAACACGGCAGTAGGCAGCAACCCGAAGCTGCCGCTTCAGTGCCTGCCGTTCTGCCAGTGGCTTTGCCGGAATCAAGGTAACGATTCTCTTGGGATCACTCAACTCACTCACCTCTTTCAATAATCTGATCGTTTTTCAGCCGGATTTTTACGTTTCCATTGCTATCCACCATGACTGCGGATATGTTCGCGGCGATGAGATTGGCATCCAATTTGGAGCGTGGTTCCTCCCTTTGGAATACCCGCCGCATACGCTGGGTTTCGTATTCTCTGGGATCCATGGCTTCGTACATCGCCACCGCAGTCTTCTGAAGCACCTCCCAAGCCCGCTCCTCATCCACCGGAAGTTGGCGGATCAGCTCATCGAGTTCTGATTTCAATTCTTTCAGCCGTTGGGGCGGGGCTTTGGGTGGATCAGGTGTTGCTATCTGTTCGGGGTGGGCAGCGAGGTGATTCAGCAGGTACAGAACCTCATGTTCTATGTGTGCTGTGATTCGGAAGCCACATTTGTGCCGCAGGACTTTCTGTACCTCTGTTTTTTCTGGGGCCGTAGCTTTTTTCCTGCGTTTTTCTTCGGAACGCTGGTAGACAGATGGCTCGATAATCTTTGGGAATCCACTATCACCGATGTATCGGCAGTCCTGCAGGATCCTGGCCACCATATTTTTGTTCCAAGGTTTTTCGCCGTCATAGTGAACGCCGTACCCGTTCATTTCGTCTGACAGCCCCTTATAGGAAGCCCCCATCAGATACTGGTCGAACAGGTATGTAACCCAGCCTGCCTCCTCCGGGGAGATCACAACCCGGCCGAATTCCATTTTATAGCCGAATGGAAGCGCTCGATTGGAACCCACCTACCGCACCGTCCTTTCAATCGTTTCCGGCAACTCCAATCCGTTTGTCAGCCGGAATCGAATTCTTGTATTGCTTTCCACTATGATCTTATCAACAAGTTCGCAGAACAGCTCCTCATCGAAGGCATCCAAATACTCCGGTCCATCTAGGAAGACTTCCCGCAAACATTTGGTTTTCTCAATGATATCGTTATCCTCCCTTTTCAGGAGTGTCTCTTTCTGTTGCTTGGCTTTGCGAAGCTGCTCTGCCAGCTGATTGCTTTTGGATATAAAAATATCAGGGTCAACCAGCCCCTGCTTGTTCAGCAGGGCCAAAGCATGACTCTGATTCAAGATATCGGATATTTGCTTATTCAATTCAACCACAGCCGGACTCCATAGCATCTGCCGGTTCCGAACGTCAATAAGGTTCTTTACCAGGAAATCGAGGACTTCCGGATGGTTTTTTAGATTGCAGTACAGCCGCAGGAACGCACGGTATATCTCCTCCTCCGGGACTTGAAGCATATCACAGGCATTCCGATCCTGCGTATGTGTCGTACATGCAAACACAAATCTCCCACTGGTTTGTTTCCTTCGGAAACCGGCGCCGCACTTTCCGCAGACGAATCTGCCACCCAGCGGCGACGTCTTTGTCGTATGCTGAACATGATTCTCACTTCTGAGTTGGAGCAGCTTTTGAACTGCTTCATAGGACTGGCGGTCAATAATCGCCGGATGGGTATTGGTTGCGTAATACTGATCCCGTTCTCCCCTGTTCCGGAGGCACTGTCTGGGCAGCGTATCCGTCATGTATGTTTTCTGACACAGCGCATCCCCGACATATTTTTCATTCTTCAGCATTTCCATAACTGCCTGGAACGACCACTTCCTGCCGCTAAGCACAGGGTCTTCGATACTCTTATCTGTAAATTCCTTTGCAATAGCCGATGCGCTTTTTCCAGACAAGTAACTGCTGACTGCATACCTGACATATTGCGCTTCCGGTTCTTCAATTCTAAAGCTACCATTCTCTCTCCTGAATCCAAACGGAACGCTGGATGCCACATAAGTACCGTTTTGCATTTTCTTTTGAATACTCCAGCGGGTATTTTTTGAAATGGATTCACTTTCTGCCTGGGCACATGCGGAAATAACTGCCGTCAGCATCTCACTGGAAACCATCTTGGTGTCAATGCCGTGCTCCTCGAAGTAAATGCTGATACCAAGAGATTTCAGTTCCCGGATCGTTTCCAGGCACTCCGTAGTATTTCTGGCAAACCGGGATATGGATTTCACAAGCACCTTATCGATGCGTCCCTTTCGGCAATCGGCAAGAAGTCGCTGGAAGTCTTTGCGTTTCTTAGCAGAGGTACCTGTGATTCCTTCATCCGCGTAAACATCTACCAATTCCCACCGATCATGAGCGGTAATCATTTCGTTGTAATGATTATTTTGCGCAGTGAAGCTGTTAATTTGGTCATCCGAATCGGTGCTGACACGGCAGTAGGCAGCAACCCGCAGAACAATCTCCTCCTCCGGTTGCGTTGCCGGTATAACAATCTGTTTTCTTGCCAGGTTATCCCTTGCCGTTGCCATAGCTTCACCTCCTCTTATTAGCAACACACAATACCACACCCTTCCCGGAATAGCTAGTGGTAATGGAATAATTTATATCGAAAGAATAATGTCCGCCCCGGTCTGTTTTGCAATCCGGGCGGCAATTCTGCCCGCTTCCTTTTTCGTGCAGTGTCCCGATTCCACCAATTTGCGCAGCAGGATGATAACACCGCAGTAATTCACATTGGCATTCATATGGTTCTCCTATTTGCAAAGCCGCCCTGATGCATCCATTTTTGACACAGCAGGGCGGCTTCCTTCTGAAATTTGATTTTGAACGAATGATTGCCTGTATTCCTGACACTACTTCCCCAGGCTAGGGCAGAAACGGAAACCGCGCTTGGCTGCGCGTCACGGGAATTGCACCCCTCCGAGGATCTCTCCGAGCTGCCCCCATTGCGTGTAGCTGTGGCTGGGCAGGAGTACCAACGCTGGTGCTGTCATCGCAAGACAGATCGGCCACGATCTGCTTTCTGGACGAACGGACCCGCTAACCACCTTCCTTGCCGCATTGATGCAGGTTTCTGCACAGGTGGGTCATCGCGCGCTTCTCCATTGTCGCTTGCCAATTCTCTGTCTCTACATGGCGCACCAGCGGATGTATTTCCGCTTCTGGATATGTACTTGAGAAGGTTCAGGACGGACTTTCTGTGGTTGCTCAAAAAGCCCCTCACTATTTATCCTGATTCAGAAGAACGTTCAGAAAAGAATCGGGAAAACTTCCCATAAAATAATACAAACACCTGGCTTTCGACAAACTTTTTCTCTGGAAATCAGAAACAAAATACTTAAAAACCTCCCAGTGCTTTATAGATTGTCCGTAGATTAGAAAGCGCCTTTTTGCACTGGTAGCTGACACCCCTTTGGCTGATTCCTACCTCATTCCCATATTTTTCTTCCGTCTTTCCCTGAAAGTAAATTGCCTGAAGCAATTCCCGCTCTCCTTTGGGCAGCATCTCCAGAGCCCGGTGCAACCTGTTTTTCATATCATTGGCTATCACAATTTCATCCATACTTGTAATGGCTTCATCCGGAATATTATCGATTACTCTCTTTTCCTCATCATCCAGCGCATCATAAGACATCACTTGGTTGTACGTCTTCTTTTCCTCCTGACCGCGCTCCTGCCGCTCCATACGGAAATAGGCGTAGTATACCTCCGACGTAACCTCCACCAATTTGCCTTCTACTTTGATCATGTACTTTTCCTTACCTGCCATATAGCAGACCTCCTAGTGTAAATTCGAGTAAAAGTCAAATTCCAGAAGGAGGCCCACGAATTAGGGGTAAAAATGCTGATGGTTTTTTGTATAAAGCAGAGAAATTGCGCTTTTTATTACGCCTCTGGCCATATCTTGTTGAATATACAAAAGAGAAACGACACCATTTCCCAATACCCGCCATAATCCGATAGCAAATATCAGGGAACAGTGTCGCAAAAAAACAGCGCAGACGATTTTCGAATCGCCTGCGCTGTTTGCAGTTTGAAAATGGGAACTCTCGAAGTCGGCATGAGGGAGATTTCATAGATGCCTTTCGGGGTTTTACATCATAGGATTTAGGACTAACGCCGCAGAAGGTATATCGGTTGAAGAAGGGAGATTTCGCAAGCTGCTATGACAACTCGCAGGGATGCCTGGTTGTATAGCGTGACACTTTGCAGTACAACTCAGGCTTAGTGCACATCAGTAGTCAATTTGAGACTCACTTTCAATCCAGTTGCCATCAAGATCATACACAGTGGCAGTAGACTTAACACGATAGCTGTATTGGCTATAGAGTGCGCGGCGCTCCGAAATTGTTGCTCCCGCATTTCCTGCAGCAGACCATGTTTCCACATCTTCCCAGGAATCGTTTCCACTTGACCGCTGTAGAGTCAGCACCAGAGTAACTTTATATCCTGAATCTATAATGACCGACGAACTGCACGTGGCAATTCCCCAGTCTCCGTACGTAATGCTAGTGCCAAAGCTAATAATATGCTTGAATCTTGGCTGCACTAGTGAATCCTCTGCGGCGAATGCAGGAGTCGCTAGGGAAATAGCAAGAACAAGCGTAAGCAAAAAAGAAACAAAGCGTTTCATAAGATATACTCTCCAATCATTTTATGAATTTGTATCTTCAATTCTCTGTAAAGTGTTGGCAATTTCCAGAAGGCTATCTTTTCCTAAAGCACTTGACGCCAATGTGAAGATTTTGCTATTAGAACTATTAAGCCATACCACTGCTTTTCGATCCCCCTTTTCAATGTAGTAGCCCTCGATGCCCGTTCCCAAAAGCCGCTCGCATCTATCGCAATTCTCTGTATCCACTGCAAAAAACGAACTGCCGTTCATGACGTTAAAGTTAATGTCAGACTTTTCTTTATTTGTAAAGTATGCAAAACCAACGCCATTCTCATCGAAATGTCCTTCTTCTAATGAGTATCCCGCTGGGAGCAACTCCATCAATCCATCAACCATTACATCCACAAGTCCACTCCCTGTACTTTCCTGCATAGACTGCTGACCAGATTGCCCAACGGTTAAGACAGAATGATTACCCATATTCTTTAAATAGAAATTGATAACAGGCGTTCGTACTGCGTCTACCGTCAGGAACAGTGCTGAAAACGCACCGAGTAAAACAATCGCAAAAGCCGCAACCCGTCTGGAAATATTTCCTACGACCTTTAGTGCATGCCTCCGCCGTTTCTGTGCAAACTTTCTTCGGATCAGTGCTTGGCATTTTTGATCCAGTTCCTCCGGCACATCTTCTTCCGAAATTTCCTCTTTGCTTTTTTGCAGCAGAACCTCGGCTTCCGCCTCAGCGTATTCGTCCATCAGCATAGCAAGAACCGCATCCATATATTTATCTTGAATCTCGTTGTCCACTGATACGCACCTACCTTTCTTGCAATATTCGGAAAGCCCGCTTCCTAGCCCTCAGCATTTTCATGCGAATGGAATCTGTCTTGCACCCTAGTTGTTCCGCAAGTTCCTGATCAGATAGCCCTGCAATATACTTGCCACGCAACAACAACCGATCTTCCGATGAGAGCTTTTCCATGAGATGGAGCACCTCCAAATGCGTCAGCATGTTCTCCATCTTTTCATTCGAATCTTCTAGTAAATCCTGAGAATCCACGTCTTCAAGGCTTATAAAAGTTAGTTTCCTAGACTTCTTGTACGCATTAGCTTTAATGTTTTGCATTGTTCTTGCAATATACACTTCAATCTGCTCAGGATGCAGTTGTTCCAACAAATCCAGGCGATCCAGCAGTGCGCAAAGGGTTTCCTGTACCAGCTCATCGCGCGTATCTTCATCAGATGAAAGATACCGAGCAATCTGATATATCCGTTTCTTATATGTTTCATAAAATGCTGTCGCCACTTCTGGCTGGGACTTATGCTTCTTCTTGTACAATGAGGATCTCCTTTATTCTTCTCTATACCGTCATGGTACTTACGAAATATAAGACAATCCACCATTCATTTTGCAACACAAAACCGTAAAAAATAAGTAACAAAAATGTTTTTGGTCAAATACTGTTGATTTACTACATTCTTCGTCTATTATATTTTGTTTCTCTTCGGTTTTATGAATTCCCGGCAGAATTATTGTATGATACTTAAACAGCAATTAAAATACGAAAGGAGGATGGAAACCATGCAAACGTTCGCAGAGCGTCTGATAGTGCTCCGTGAAGGTAAGGGCTGGAAAAAGAAAGAGTTAGCTGAAAAATTGCATGTCAGTGATTCCATGATTTCCCAGTATGAGTCGGGAAGGTGCATGCCTTCTTATGATGTAATGATTGCATTGGCTCACCTGTTCCATGTAAGCGTAGATTATCTTCTCCGTGGTAATGTGGAACCCTTCTCCTCCCCCTCCGAGATGTTTGTGCCGCAGATTTCGCAGACTGAGTTTCTTGAAAAATGTAACCAACTTTCGCTCGATTGCAGAGTGATAATAAACACAATTGTAGACTCTTTCTTGGCAAATAATGTGAAGATAGAAGGCGGCAATCATGACAGAAGAAAGGCCTCCGATTCCAGAGAACGTCGACGATAGCACCTATGTCCAAATGTTCTATAAGGCATATCACAAACTGCTTTATAGAGAGGTACGCAAGTATTTGGATTCTTCCGAAGATGTAGACGACATTGTACAGGATTCTGTTGTCAAGCTCATTGAGAATCTGGGTACAGTTCGGAGCCTTTCACCTGGGCGGCAGGTTTCCTATGCTGTAACAGCCGCCCGGAATTTAGCAATCAATTTACTGATTCATCAAAAGCGGATCACCTTTGAAAGCCTGGATAATCTTGAGCCATATGTAAAGGATTCCAATGATTTGGAGACTCAAGTGGAGCATTTAGAAGAATTTCGGCTTTTTCACACTGTTTGGAAACAAATTTCTGTGGAAATACGCCTTCTTTTAGAACGGAAATACATACTTCGGCAGACAGACGCAGAAATCGCAGCAGACTTGGGCATTCGTCCAGAAAGCGTGCGCATGCGGCTGACAAGAGCAAAACGAATCGCCGCAAAAGAATTACTCAAAAACGGATTTGTTATTGGAGCAGAATTCTAAAAGTGAAACCGTACCAACGCCTGTGAAAAGATGTTGGTGCGGTTTTGTTTTACCCCTGGGAAAAATTATCATCTGGGTGTTGCAAAACTAGTCGCAGAATTGTCTTGATATAATAGGAGCACAAATTGTGGCCACAATGCGCCTCCTAAAAAAGATAGAATGGAGCGTATCAGATGAAATCAAGGTTGATCAAATATTGCAGCCTTCTGCTTGTGGTAGTCATGCTTATCAACATGCTTCCTATGCAGGCTTTTGCATTGGGCTCAGAGAATCATACGTCAGAGTCTGTGCAGGAAGATGCAGAAAGCTACACTGTTCAGGTTCTCGGCGAAGTTGAGAGCCTCAGAGAAGAGGGCATTAAGCACTTCCGGCTATCGGACGGGAGCTTTGTTGCTGTGTCCTATGGCATGCCAGTCCATTTCCAGAACAGCAATGGCCAATGGACAGACATTGACAACAGCCTGTCCCTAGCGGCAGGTGCTTATCGTACAGCCAATCCCAACGCACAAGCGGCGTTCTCGTCGACACTGACGAGTGGAAAGCTGTTCACTATGGATCACGATGGCAAGTCTGTTTCTATGTCTCTGCTGGATACTACCATGGCGGATCAGATGATTCGCGGTGAACTGGCTGCAGAGGCCGCAGAGCCGGAGGAGACGCAGCCAACGGAATCTGTGGAGGAAACGGTTCCGGAAGAAACCGTACCGCTTCAGACAGAGCCTGAAGAAGAATCCAAGGATGAACCGGAAACTGCCACAGAGCCCGTCGCGGAGGTAACCGCTAAAGCAGAGTCTCCTGTTGAGGAAACTGTTCCCACCGAATCCAGTGCTGGATTAGAGTCGACAATCCCCGCAGAAGAAATGGATGTGATTACGGAAGAGGGCTTATCCGAGGCGCTGCCTGAAAGCGAGGAAGTCCCCGAAAATGAGGCAGATCTCGCGGAGGATGAAACCGAGCCCAATGTTGCCACCCAGCCTGCACCCACTGAGGAGGCTGTGGAAACCCAGCCAGAGGCTGCTGAGGCAGAACCCACCGAAACAGGACCTTCTACAACAGAAGAAACCGTTCAAGAATCCCAATCAACAGAGGAAACGATTCCTGAGGAAACAGAGCCCGAAGAAACGGAGCCCGAGGAACTGCGTGAAGCTGCCGGGCTGATCTTTGACAGGGATGTCATTGCAGAAGTCACTACTGACACCCCTGCCATGCTCACCCTGCAGGAGAAGTATAACTGGGATGTCAATGACGTGATTCCCGTGAACCTCCAGTCCTCCTTGATTTATCAGGATGTATTTCCTGGAATCGACCTGCAATACACCACCTATGGATACAATATCAAAGAACAGATTATCGTGAATGAACCGCAGGAGAGCTACCGGTTCGATTTCCTCCTGGAAAGCGACGGACTGAATGCAGTTCTGAACGAGAATGGGTCGGTGTCTTTCTTGAATGCCGATCAGGAAGAAGTTTACCAAATTCCTACCCCCTGCATGGAGGATGCTTTGGGACTGGGTTCCTTTGACGTTCATTTTGTGTTGAATGAAACCGAACAGGGTACTGTCCTGACTGTAGAAGCGGATGAGGAATGGATCAACAGTGAAGGCCGTGAATTCCCGGTCAAAATTGACCCCACATTGGTTGTAATTTCCGGAAATGCCCTGGAGGATATCTATTCCGCCTATACCATGGAAGCTGCGCCCAATGACACGACCTTGGGCCGCCAGTGGCTGTATGTCGGCGCACAGCCCTACAGCACTACCAATGATGGGCGTTACCGTACCTATATGCACATCCAAAGCATGCCCACGGTCCCCAATGGCAGTGAGGTCGTGGATGCCCAGCTAAGCCTGTATAAAACTGCCTATGTTCAGCGTAACTGTGAGCAGCTACCTATTGGTGCATATGAAGTGACCACCGATCTGCCTTCCAGCTATTCCAGTTACTACGACTGGTTCTCCAAAATGACCTGGCGGCGGGATCAGCCGGAATATGATACCACCAATGCCATTGACTATGCTTTCGGAAAGGCAGGCAAGGAATATGTCACTTGGCATCTGACGGAGCTGGTAAAGAAATGGTATATTGAGGGAACGGATAATACTACTATTGCACTGGCAATGACGAACGAGGACGAAATTGGCACCTACACTTATTACGCCTCCGCTACGTTCTACGCCTATGCCGGTTCGATTCCTCCCATTCTGACCGTTTCTTACCGAAACAACACTGGCATTGAGCCTTACTATACCTATGCGACCCTGGGTGCGGGAGAAGCCGGTACTGCGTATATCTCTGATCACACCGGTCAGTTGAAGATTGCGAAGGAACTGGTCAGCTATGCTTCTTCCACCAATCCCTTCTCTTTGAGCCTGGTCTACAATTCTGACTATTTCTCACGATCCAGCTTGGATTACTGCCCACCGTCCAAACTTGGGCTGAGTATGAATGTAGGTTCCGGTTGGACCCTGGATTGTATTCAGCGTGTGGAAGCGGAGACCATCTCCAATATTTCCTACCTCAAATATACGGATGGAGATGGGACGATTCACTACTTCTGCAAGGATAGTTCCAAGGACTCTTCGTATTATTATGATGAGGATGGCCTGAGCCTGAAGATCAAGAGCACCGGAAGCAACGCCTACCTCATGTCGGACGACGATGGGAATGAATGGACCTTCACCGACAATTATCTGAGATCCATTAAGGATTCTGATGGCAACAAAATCAACATCAACTACACCAGTGGCCGTTTGTCTAACATTACCCAGGAGAATAAGGGTCAGTCGGCAATTACGGTAGCGACGTTTACCTACAGCGGCAACAATCTGACCAGCGTTACTGATGCCGCAGGGAATGTGTACGCCCTGACCTACAGCGGAACCAATCTGGTTGGTATCAAGAGAGGCAGCACGAATATTGCCGCCTATACCTACAGTGGCTATCGTGCCACGAAGATGACCGATTCGGAAAGTGGTTACAGCCTGACCTTCACCTATTCCAATGGTAAGGTTTCCAAGTATCAGGAGTCCACCAACTCTGGCGCAGGGGCGACGGTCTCCATCTCCTATCCGGACCACAGCGAAACGGTATACCGGGATCACGGTGCAGACCGAACCTCCGGAAACAGTGATGATGTGCTGACCCATTTCCTGTTTGACTATGCTGGACGCACAGTCAACGCCTACACCACTGACAATACGGGCAACATTTTGGGAGCGACCAACGCAGCCTATTCCGGCAGCGGTTCCACAGACAAAACAAACAACCGCACAGTTCGTTCCGGCTCTATCGGGCAGGCCAGACAGAATCTGCTTCAAAACGGCGGTCTGGAAGATGGCACAACCGGCTGGACCTTCAACAATGGAACAAGCCGTGCCACAACCAAGCCCAGAACCGGTGCTTATTCCATTAAGGGCTCCCTAAGCAGCAATGGTAGCCAGTATGCCGTGATTTCGTCTGGAACTCTGACTGCCGGTAAGGCCTATACCGTTTCCGGCTATGTCAACACCAGCAGTGTCACCCAAGTCCAGGGCGACGGCATTACGCTGATGGTCACTGATGGCAGCAATGGCTGGTCAAGTCAGCGGGTAAATTATATTACCTCTCCGTCCGTGGATGATGGCTGGGTGCGGATCAGCGTCACCTTTACCCCGGATGCCACAGATGAGTATGGCATTATCGTAAATAACAGCGGCGCAATCGGAACCTTCTATGCAGATGACCTGCAAGTGGAAGAAGGAGACGCGCCCTCCAGCTACAACCTGGTGGCAAACGGCAATATGGAAGGAACGGGTCGCTGGACCATGGGCACCAATGCGGCGTTCTCTACCTCCTATGGCGTGGCAGGTTCCGCGAAATCCTTGCGGGTTGCCGGCGATCCTCTGAGCGCCAGCACCAATGCCTATCAGGATATCGTCCTGAATCTCCCCGGTACCCAGACCTATGTCCTGTCCGGCTGGGCACGGGCTAACGCAGTCCCGGATGATCCCAGTGAGCTGGATGATCCCGATGATGTTACCAAGAAGTGCGGCCTGCGGGCAACCATTACCTATTCCGACGGGGCAACCGAAGGACACTACGTTGCCTTCAACTCGGATATCAGTAATCAGTGGCAGTTCACCAGTACCAGCATTGTTCCCAAGCAGCCTACCAAAACAGTGCAGAAGATTCGGATTACGCTGGCATACGAGGGCAACGCCAACAAGTGCTACTTTGATAACATTTCCCTGCTCCGGGAAGTGGCTCAGACCATGAAGTATGATTCGGAAGGCAAGCTGGTTTCCGTCACATCTACGGGCCTGGACAAAGATACGAATACCTACTCCAGCGGCAACCTGATAAAGACCGTTACCGGCGGAAACGGCACCTTCAACTATACCTACGATACCACCTATACCCACCGGCTGAAATCTGTCTCCAACGGTCAGATTACTCAGTCCATGGGCTATGACGGTACCGGCAATGTGACCACCACGACCCTGTCCGGCTCCGGTGGAAAAACCATCCAGACCACTGCTGCCTATGGCGGCAATGGAAACCGCCTGACTTCCGTAACTGACGCTTCCGGGGCAACAGTCTCCTATGGTTACGGTAATGCGGATTCCCAGATGCGGGGGCTGCCCACTTCCGTCACCGACCCCAAGGGAACTGTCACCAACACGACCTATGATTCTTCTGGCCGGGTCACGCAAACTGGTATTGCCAATACTGCGAATTTGATGTATACTTATTCCAGCGGCAATCTGGGTTCCATCCAGAGAACCAACGGCAGCGGAGCCAGTCAAACCTATGGCTTTACCTATGACAACTTTGGCAATATGCTCTCTGCCAAGGTAGGAAACAGGAATCTGTCCACCAATACCTACGCCAGCGGCAATGGGCAGATGACGAAACAGACCTACGGCAACGGGGCGTCTATCATCTACACCTATGACATTCTGGGTCGGGTAAAAACGGCCACCTATGCTGACGGGCGGAAGCTGACCTATGCCTACAACGGAGAAGGACAGCTCCACAGCTTAAGGGAGACCGGCAACGGGACAGATGTCACCTATGTGTATACCTATGACTCCATTGGCCGCCTGATTGACAGCCAGCAGTTGGATGGGAGCAATATCGTAATCCGTACCAACCAGGCATATAATTCCAGCAATCAGATGACCAAGCAGAGCTGGCAGGTAGGCGGCGATAGCTACGCACAGGACTTCACCTACAATTCCTCTGACGGCAGTCTGAATACCTTCGCAATCTCCAGGAATGGTTCGGAACTGACCAAGTTCACCATGGGCTATGACGGTCTGCGGCGACTGACCTCCATGAGCAGCGGTGTCTTTACCCGGAACTATGCATACCGGGATATCTCCGGCAGCCAGACAACCACCCAGGTTCAGTCCGTGGAGTATACCAAAGCACCGTTCGGAACGCCCTTCACATCTGCTAAATACTCCTATACCTATGATGATGCGGGAAATATTCTGACAGCCACAGACTACAGTGGCAATGGTGCTACCTATACTTATGACAACCAAGGGCAGCTGCTTACTGAACAGGGGAATGTCAGCGGCTTTGGTGGAGCACCCTTCAACTATAGCGGCACCTATACCTATGACACCGTAGGCAATATTCTGACCGCTTCCGATGGCGAAACCACCCATACTTATACCTATGGGGATTCGGAGTGGAAGGATCTTCTGACCGCCTATGACGGGGAATCCATTACCTACGATGCCATTGGCAACCCCACCAGCTACTATAACGGCAATCGCTGGACATTTGGCTGGGAGAACGGGCGGCAGCTTACTTCCCTGTCCAAGCAGCCGCCGGTGGTCATCACCACCCAGCCGGAAAACTACTACGGCACCGTGGGCGGTACCGCCACCTTTACTGTGGCAGCCAGCGGCGATCGGGTAACTTACCAGTGGCAGCGCAGCACCGACGATGGGGAGACTTGGAGCAACATCAGCGGCGGCACCTCTACCACTTTGAGCATTCCCATTCAGGCCAGCGTCAACGGAAACCTCTACCGCTGTATCGCCAAGGACTATATGGGGCATATCGCCACGTCCCAAGCGGGCAAGCTGACAGTCACCAGCGCACTATCCACGCTCAGCGAGTTTGAACCGGAATTTACCGTCATCAATGAACCGGATGATTACTACGGAAGACCGGGCGACATTGCAACCTTCATTGTTGAAGCGGAAGGCGCGAACCTGAGCTATCAATGGCTGTGCCGCGCTCCGGGAGCCGACAACTTTGAATACCTGACCAGCAGCGATGCCACCACCAACACCCTGCGGGTGGAGATGACGGCAGCAAGCAATGGGGCGGAATATCGCTGCTTCATTACCGATGCCAACGGCGACATGGGCAGCACACGTGTTGCTACCATCAAGCTGGATATCCTGGACTGGGTGATGGAGTACAACACCAGCGGCATCCGTACCAAGCGGATCAGCGAGGAAAAGACCTACAACTACATCTACGCTGGCGATAAGCTGATGCGGATGACCGTGGGCAATGACACGCTGGACTTCAGCTATGATACAAACGGTGTGCCTCTGACCATGACCTACAATGGCACGGTCTACTACTACATCACCAACCTTCAGGGCGATGTGATTAGCCTGGAACTTGCGGATAGCGGCAGTGGAGCACAGTATGCCTACGACGCCTGGGGCAACATCCTTGCCATGTCTGGCACATTGGCGGAACTAAATCCCCTGCGCTATCGCGGATACGTCTACGACCAGGAGACGGGATTCTACTACCTCAATAGCCGGTACTATGACCCGGCGGTAGGTAG
>OBLI01001765.1_pt1 | contig 20151 bp, 22 predicted proteins | sample 1519701 | NCBI WGS metagenome assembly OBLI01 (sample SAMEA3663005, study PRJEB22513) | pig gut metagenome | biome: pig gut; feature: pig-associated habitat; material: faeces | place: France | collected 2012
TGACTACCTTTGCAATAGATAATTAAAACAACAACTTATAAAATAAAGAGCAATGGAAACAATAATTGAAACAATCAGAAGTAACAGAGAGGAGCTGATATGTAAGTACTCAAAATTGAAGAAAGAGATAGAAGCCCTTTCGGAAGGAATCAAGCAAGCAAGAAAAATGGGAAAAGAAGATATTGAAGAAAAGCTATGGAACAAACGATCAGAACTTAACACCGAGACAACAGACATCAAAATGGCAATCAACGACCTAACAAATGCACTCAACCATCTTGGGGAGCGTACAGAAATATATTGGGGATAAAAATAAGATAAGAGCAATGAGAAAAATGTGTATAGGTCACGATACAATAGAAGAGCTTAAAACCGTAACTACGCAAGTAGATTGTGACGAATGGAAAGAATTCTTTCCTTCCGACAATAAGGGACAATATAGTCTTTATGGTTTACATCAGTTTCAATGTGAGAAGCCAGAACTATACTTATTAGTCCAAAACATAGATAATTACCAAACAGCCATAAAGGAGATATTGGATGATATAGGAATAGACGAAAAGGATGCTAATGGACCTGGCGGTAATCATATAAAACTGATTGCTGTTGATCTTAATGGCTTCATAGTCTACGAAACAAAAATAATGAATTTTTAAAATAGAAGAGCAATGAAATACTAAGATAGGAAAAATATGGAATACACAATTCAAGAAATGAAAGCAATGCAAAACATTGTGTCTGCTATCCTTTGCAACATGCATTTTAAAGGCTCTATGCGAATATCAAAAGTCTACGATATAGACGACTTTGACATAGCTACGATGGAAAAATGGAGTGCATATTGGCAAGAGACTATTGATATTATGGAAAATAAATAAAAATTAAAAAATGAGACAGTCAGTATTAGAAATCAAAGACCTTGCAAATCGAGCAGGTCAGGGTATCAGTATGGATCCCGAACGTATGGGTGCAAGCCTTTTACAAGAGTGTGAGAGCGGTTTAAACGCTTTTCTGGCACAAATACCAGAAGAGATGCAAGACGAGTATGAGAAACGGTATATCGCAAAATACAGCGAATGGCTGCACGCTATGAGCCGTACATTCTCAGTGATGATAACGGGATCAGGGAACTTCAACAACCGCAGACATCAGAAGATGAATGATTACGAGCGTTCGGCACGCGCTCGTTTTGAGACATGGAAAGAGAAGGTTCTGAAACGAATAAACCGCCAACAACGTTTGGTCGGTTGGGACGAAGTGGAACGACTGCAGAACAAACTCGATACGCTAACTGATCTGCAGGAGAAAATGAAAGCAGTCAACAAAATCGTCAGAAATAGTAAATTGTCAGATGAAGAGCAGCGTGAAGAACTTGAAGCTCTCGGTTTGTCAGCTCGCACCGTTGAAGAGATTATGAAAGGTCCGCATTACTCTTTTGAGAAGAAAGGGTTTCAGACCTATCAACTATCCAACAACCTTGCCAAAATAAAGGCAACGGAGCAGGCAATTAAACGCCATACAGAGATGGCCACAGCGGAAGATACAGAAATTACCTTTGACGGAGGAAAGGTCGCTGTATGCAACTCAGACGAGCGTGTACGGATATATTTCGACGACATTCCCGACAAGGAAACGAGAGATATGCTCAAAAAGAATGCTTTCAAATGGTCGCCCAAAAATAAGGCCTGGCAGAGACAGCTCACTCCATCCTGCATGAGAGTAACGAAAGAGATAGTTGCAAAGTTGAACAATAAACAATAACGAATATGGAATTGGACGGATTAGCATTAGTATTCAAGGTTGTTGAGAATAAAGACGGCAGAAGTGTAACTGCCGAGTTTGTTAGGGACGGAAAAGAAATAACTTATTCGGATGTCTCTATTCAAGACAAATACAATTTCTGTATGACTTGCAAAAACTTTGTAGGAGTACTCGCTAATATCATTCTCATAGAGTCTAAACACAAAGATGGAAATCAGCAGAAAGAAGCCGAAAAGAAATGCAAAATCTACAAGTTGAAATAAGAAAGCTTGTCGATTAAGTTGAGTTTTATTACCTTGCCTCTTATAAGGCGATATGAAGATACACTCTTTTATCGCCTTATAACTTTCACAAAAAATATTCAAATCTTTATGGAAGCAGCAATTAGTCAAGTACAGGAAATAGTGTCAGTTCTGACATCAGACGAACAGCAGTTACTCAAAGATACTATCAACTACGGATCATGGGGTGATAGTGAATGGGAATTTCTTGATGTGAACGGAAACGTTAAAACAGAAGCAATGTATGGTTACTGCACCAATGACGCCAAGAGGGCTGGTCATTTCAGCGGAAGAAAGGTATCTTCTATGTTCCGTTCTATGTATAAGAAGCTATGCCCAACAAATCACAATCAGATAGGCAGATACATTTCACACTGCAACGATTGGTGGGGAGACGGCAGAGGAGATATGTTGTTTATTAGAACAGGTTACTACAGCACGTTTGAAAAATGGGCAAAACTTTGAGTTCTTAATTCATACATCCTTATAACGAAAATATTAATACAATGAATAAATATATAGTACAGAAGGAAATAGAATACGGTTGCACTATACACAGCGTTATTAACGCACAGACAGGAATTAGGGTAAATATATTCACAGACCCAATGTTGGCAGAGTCCTTTGCAAATAAACAGAATAATCATCAGAAATAAAACACAAGTATTGGCCTTATATTTTTATTCCCCTTCTACTTCATTAATAGCGAGTAGAAGGGATTTATGCTATTATTAATAACCAGTAAAAGTTTAAACCTTAATTTTGTTTGTTTTTCAAATACTTTTTAGTATATTTGCAGCAAAAGTTGCAAATATGGAAATAAAAGAAATTTTAAGCTCTACAAACAGTATTGACTACAAAATCAATGCTCTTAGAAAGAGAACAGTACATGTCCCTCTTTGGAGTACCCTGCTAGAGTTATACGAGCCTTCAAACCATGAGGTTATTAATGATACTTTAAGCTTGAAGGATAAGGATAATGGGGAAAAATCTGCTCGTATTTCAATAGGCCTTGAAAAGCTTCTAACTAATAGAGTAAATCAGTTCACATTTGCCATACCAGTTAAACGTGAATACAATACTCCATCCAACGAGACACAGTCTGCTATAATAACAGCTATAGAGAATATATATGACAACGCACATATAGACAATATAAATTTTAAACGAGGATTGGCTTATTATGCGGCTTGTGAAATGTTCACCATTTGGTACACAATAAAAAGAGAAAATACACTATATGGATTCCCGTGCAAATACAAGCTAAAATGCAAGGTATTTTCTCCAATGGATGGTGTTAGAATGTACCCCATCATAGATGAATATGATGATATGATAGCAATGTCCTTCGAATACGAAAAAAAACTATCATATACACAAACAATAGTGTTCTTCGAAACATTCACAGCAGACCGACACTATGTATGGAAAAAAGAAAGCCAAGGAAATGTGTGGGAAGAGACAACTGCACAAGTCATGGACGATGGAACTATAGAAAGCGGCGAAGAAATTATCATAAATAAGATTCCAGGTGTTTATCTGTCGAGACCTTATCCAGTGTATGCTGGATTAGGAAATATTCGTCATGAATTGGAATATAATCTTTCTCGTAACAGCAATGTGATCGCCTATAATGCCGCCCCAATAGTAAAGGTCGAAGGAGGAATTGAAGGATCAGAAAAAAAAGGAGAGAGCAACCGAATATGGAGAGTTGAGAGAGGAGGAGATATATCTTATGTATCGTGGAATCAGTCACAGGAAGCTGTTAATAATCAAACAAACACTCTTCTCAAGCTTTATTGGATGCTTTCACAGATGCCAGATATAAGTTTCGATAACATGAAAGGTCTTGGAAATATAGGATATGATGCCCGTCAAACCATGTTGACAGATGCAAGATTAAAAATAAACGAGGAAGCAGGTGCATGGAAAGAATGTTTTGAGAGAGAGTTTAATGTCATTAAAGCATTCTTGAAACAGATGAACCTATCATGGTCTGAAGAAATAGACAACATAACATGCAAGCATACAATCACTCCATACGTCCCACAAGACGAAAATAACGATATTTCTATAAGGATGAAAGCAAATGGAGGAATGCCTGTAGAGAGTCAGTTAGAATCAATAGTCAAACTTGGAAAATCGAAGGATCCAAAAGGAACTATAGAACAGATAAGAAAAGATCAAGCCGCAAACGCCCTTGCACAACAGGTTGCCTTTAATTTAAGTGAACAAACCTTATAAAAACAAGAAGATATGAAAAAGAGAATTGCATTATGGTTATTTATGTTAGCAAGAAGACTACATCCTGCAACAGTTGACATTTTCGAGCAAGAAGAAAAGTATGAGCCCAAAATCTGCGCAAAGGCTTATAGTATAGACAAGGCCTGCATTCGTCGTTATAAGCGAGAGAAGCAAGTAAAATCAACAAGGGAAGCATTGCGTTTGCTAACCAATGAGACACTGTCTCAAGCCAAAGAAGATGTTCTTAGTACAATTGAAGCAAGATTGATGAAACAGCGTGTGTACAAGAAAAACGGGAAGACTGTCGTAGATGTAAAAGTTAACTGCTATGTCAAAAAGGAAGAAATGTAACAATAGCAATGAGCTTAGACTATGCAGTCAATGTATCCATGCTTCCAATCCACGCAATTTAAGTCTTACAGGTGTTCCTACACTTGCTGCATGTAGATTCGAAAAGAATTCCATACTCTACCAAAGGAAATGTATAAACGGCCATTTTAAGCCTAAATAAATGACACCGAAAATCCCCAATCAAAAGAAGGCATATAATGCTCTGAACGGACGCTTGGTAAATTACATAGCACAAGTTCAGAGCATTTATGATAGAATCGCTAATCAACTTGCTACGGCTATAGATGGGGTTGGTTATGATGGATCTGTCGAGTTCTTATTTTCAGACTATCCAGAACTGAAACAAACCATCAATGGCATAATGACAAGTTATGCTGCACAGATGAATAATCTCATCTATGCAGGAACCACCAAAGAGTGGAAAGAAAGTAATATCATGCAGGACCTTCTTGCAAGAAAGGTTCTTCGTGCTTATGATTTTGAAAAGGATGGTGATAAGTACAAGAGGTACTTTCAGACAAATACAGATGCCCTAAAGGCTTTCCAAAATAGAGCAGACAATGGGTTAAATCTATCTCAGAAACTATGGTATCAGTCTCAAGCCTTAAAAAAGGAATTGGAGCATACTATATCAACAGCGATAGAAAGAGGACAGTCTGCGGTGGTCCTCAGTAAGCGAATCAGTAAGTACCTGACAGATTACCCATCGTTAAAGGCCGACTATACAGAAAAGTTCGGAAAAGCTGCCACATGTGCCAATTGCCAATACGCTTCTATACGTTTGGCAAGAACCGAGATAAACATGGCTTACAGAAAGGCAGAGTGGACACGTTGGCAGCAATTTGACTTCATCTTGGGCTATGAAGTAAAGTTAAGCAAACGCCACCCTGCACCAGACATCTGTGATTATTTGTTAGGGATATACCCAAAAGACTTTGTTTTCTTAGGCTGGCATCCTAACTGCATGTGTTATGTTGTGCCTATTGTGATGAGCGATGAAGAGTACTATGGATCTCTTTCCATACAGAAGTCAGCAATGGTTTCTCGCACCCCGAAGAACTTCAATGATTGGATACGCAAAAATCGTAGTAGAATAAGCAAAGCTAAATCTCTTCCATACTTCTTGAAGGATAACAGAAAGTATTGGCACCTGTCTGTCTCACTACCTGTTCGTCTGTAAGTTCGTCCACGGACTTAACAGAGCATTGTTTTAGATATTCTTGTATATTCATGCTGCAAATATAGTAAAAGGTTTCTGAAATTCAATACAATCTATTAAAAAGTTAGCAAAAGTTAGCAAACTGACCATAAAGAAGACAAAAGTTAAACTATTGTAACCAACTGAAATTAAGATAGTTACAATTTGGTTAATTCAAAAAAAATGACTACCTTTGCAATAGATAATTAAAACAACAACTTATAAAATAAAGAGCAATGAAACAACAAAAAACAAAAATCAACAATCACTTAACAACAACGAGTAAGAAGTATAAACTAACTAACGAAACCATCGAGTTTTGCGGCAGAAAACTTCACCAAATCCAAGCTCTCAAAGACTTCTCAGATGTCAAAGTAGGAGACCTTGGTGGATGGATAGAGAAAGAAAATAATCTATCCCAGATAGGCGATGCGTGGGTCTATGAAAACGCAAAAGTCTATGAAAACGCATTGATCTTACACAACGCTAAGGTTTGTGGTAACGCTAAGATCTATGGCAACGCAAGGGTTGGTGGCTATACAAATGTTTATGACAATGCAAGGGTTGGCGGCAAAGCGATTATTGGCGAATTTGCCGAGATACATGAAAATGCAAAGGTCATAAGCAATGTTGCAATCTATGTTGTCTCTGATATACGGGGTGATTCCGAAATTCGTAGTAGGGAAGACAACGATAAATTAGACAGGGAGTCTTCACATAGTATAAAAGGTAATGGAGTGACTAACCATCACTCCACAATATATATGGCAATGAACATCTCAAAACCAACAAGATTCACAGTATTAGCACATACTTTTGCATCCTTAGAAGATTGAGTTTTATATGTGAACCAAATCGTAAACAGAGGAATATGTCAGATCATTCCTCTCATAAAAAAATTGGAAAATGGAAAAGTGATATGGTACTATCACTGCAAACCGACATCCAACGGAATAAGCTATGAATTTAAAAAAACTGAGTCATGTACGAAATAGAAAAGGATACCTATGTAAGCGAAAAAATACTATACAACGAGTATAGTTATCGCTACGGAACTAAGAAAACGGAGCTTGTTGAATTTATATATTCCAACGTTAAGAGTGGCAAAGAAACTATAAGGGAATTCACTTACAGTCAAGCTTTGAGCCTTGCAAGAGAAAGAAGAAAAGATGGACGGTATAAAAACTATGAATACTACATCAGAGAAAAATAACATAAATATAGGCCTTCATGGTCTATATTATTGTTTTAAAGCGATAAAAACAAAATAATTAGAAATATTTTCTAAATTTTATTTGCTATACAAATAGTTTTTGCTATATTTGCAAACAAAAGCGTGTGAAGATGCACGTGGCAGAACTGTTCGTAACATTGCTCTTACATAGGGTTCTACGTTTGGTCTGCAGGCACTCCGCTCGCAGACCATTTTTATTTAACACATGTATAGCAATGAACAAACATTTCAAAAAAGTATTAGAAGAGCTGAAAACCAACAAGGACATAAAGGCATTGGGGTTCAGCCGTAAGGAATTGAAGGGTATCGCCGCCAATGTTGCCGATAAACTTCAACTCGAAGAAGAAGCAACTGACGATGATGTAAGTGAAGCAATCGGTAAAGCAATTGATGATGTCTTGCCATTACTGAAACTCACTCAGTCGGCAGTAGACCGCCAAGTCCAAGATTTCAAACGTACCAAAGACGATGACGATCTAGATGATGACGATGAAGGCGATGCTGAGCCAACACGCCAGAGTCCATCAAAAAAGCATCCTAAGGACGGAAAGGGTAACGATGACAATGATTCCGCTACCCTCGTTGCAATCAAAAAACTTACCGAAGCAGTAGAAAGTCTACAAGGCGATGTAACTGCGCTAAAAAGTGGTAACACAAAGAATACACGCCGTGCCAAAGTAGAGAAACTAGTGGCCAATACAGGTAAGTTTGGAGAGAGACAACTTAAAGCTTTCTCTCGTATGACTTTTAAAGACGAAGAGGAATTTGAGGATTATCTTGATGAACTCAAAGAGGATATTGAGGCTGAAAATCAAGATAGAGCGGACCACGGTTTGCAAAAACTCGGAAATATCCCTTCACCAACTAAAGGCGGAAGAGAGAAAGACGACGAATTAATGTCTGATGATGAAATCAAGAAGTTGGCTAAGATGTAATCATCAATTTACTAACACTTAAAAGCAATAAAAAATGGCTGTTTACGAGAATTTTGAACCAGAAAAGAAAAAGTATGATACAGGGATAGATGCTGTAGTTATACGTCAGTACAATGGTGGCATTACGGGAGGCCGTTCTCTTGATTATACAGGGTTTAATGACGAAGTAATCAAGGCAGGTCATTTCATCGTCAAGAAGAAAGTTGACAATATCTACGAGTACAAGCCTCTGGGCTATGACTCAAGAACAGGAAAATACAACGAAATTCCAAGCGATGGAACTGAGTTCGCTGGTGTTGTTGTTCGCTCACGCCTTAAAGGTGAAGCGGTAGCCATAATGGATGATGGTCGCGTTAACGACGAGGCAATGCCTTATCAATTCAAAGACGATAATCAGAAAGCGGCCATAAAGTCCGCATGTCCAAACCTCATTTTCGAACATGATTAAAGTGTTCAAGTATTAAAACAAAGTAACTATACAAGAATATGCACGAATCTCTTTTTATCCAGTTTATTAAGGCTATCTTCCCAAAGTTGAGCCTTTATGTAAAGGAAAAAGAAACCCCGCAAAATCGAACATACCTCTATAAAAGTATGTTGCGTGAGGTTTATTCTGCCGACCAGAAGTGGGAGGGAACGTCGGCCAATACAACCTATGTCGCTGCTGACGTAGTGGAGATGGATTCTCCTATTCCTTTGAAGAAGCGTGGAGCCATCGCAACGTCTAATGGAAAGCTCCCAAAGATTGCGATGAAACGCACTCTCTTCGAGTCGGATATAAACAATATCAACATCATGAAAGCTCAGTATGAGAACTTGAATACTAGAGCAAATTCATTCGCCGAACAAGGCCTTACGGAACAGGCTGCAACTACCCGACAGGCAGCAGAAAATGCAAAAGCTCGTATCATTAACAAGCTGATGAACGACGGCGTAGCATGCTCAGTAGGTATTGATGAACGCAATGAGCTCAACTTCTTGTCTGGTCTGTCCAATGGTATTATTGCCATAGAGGACGCAGATAATTCAGGTAAGGCTATCCGAGTTAACTATGGCTATATGCCAGGCAATAGTTTCAAAACTGCGACAAACGGTGTTACAGAACGAGATGACTTTGAGAAGATTTTTGAAAAAGCAAACGCTGATGGTAATACCATCATCAAGGTAATGCTAGCCAAAAATCAATTGAAGAAAATCCGTAAAGATCAATGGGCCAAGGAACTTGTTGCTGATTATGAGGGAAAGACTTACACAGACGATACAAAGCTCAAGACACCATCTGAAAAGTCGTTTGCGGAGGCCTTTGAGGATGAGTTTGGCGCTACTATACAGGCAGTTAACAGAACTGTTGTCATAGAGAAGAACGGTAAACATCATTATGTTAAGCCGTGGAACGAGAATAACATTATCTTCCTTTGCAACGAAGAGGTTGGATCCCTTGTTTGGGGTACGCTTGCCGAATCGACAAATCCTGTAGAAGGTGTAAAGTATAGCACAGTAGACTCTTACAAACTCATTTCTAAATACTCAAAGAACGAGCCTTCTTTGCAAGAGGTAACATCTGGCCAAGCTCTCATCCTTCCTGTGATTGAAGATGTTGATCAGATATATATACTATCAACAAAGTCAGAGGAGGTAGATGCAGATGCTGAGAAGAGTGATACAGGCGATACCACTACCACATACAAAGGTAAGAAGTATCTCAAGACAGAACTCGTCAACGCATTAAAGTCTGTCGGCGCAAGTGTGAAGGTGAACTCTACGGACGAAACTCTGATAAAAGCACTCAATGCACTGAGCGACGAAGATGAAGCAAGGGTTCTCGCTGGTTTGACAGAACAGTAAAACAAATAAGTGATTTTATATGAAGACAATATTGCAAGCGTTAATAGACGAAATCCATTATCCGATACCAGTCGGTTTTGTTGAAAACAAATTGATAGAACGGCAACTCGATGGAGGAGACTTTTTCACTTTTGAAACTGCACAATCGAAAGAGTGGAAAGGAGCGCTTGCAGATTGTCTTTTTTCTCTCGTACAGGCTGTCAGCTTGTCTGAGTCAGACAAGAGCATTGGAACACTATCTGATAAAGACAAGGAATTACTGTTAGCCCGTATCAAAGCTTTATACAAATCTATCGGCGAAAATCCAGAGTTGGGTCAGCCGATGGTCTATATAGGAGGTTAAGATATGGCTGTATTGGATCTAGCTGCACATACTCTAGATTACCTACATATAATCGATGGGCATGAGGACAAAAACGGAGATTATGTCCAAGGACCTGAAGAATGGGTGGAAGACTATTGCAAGTGTGATATAGTTCCTGCTGGCAAGGCAAACGTAATCACTATTCCAGATGGTTCAGTAAAAAACTATTCCTACACCATTTACAACTTACCTAGAACATGCCGAGACTTCGAGTACGGAGACAAAATTCGTGTAAAGTTTTTTGGAAATAATTCAAAGGAATTTATCGTGCTCGGATTCCAGCGTTACCAACTGCAATGTAAAATATGGGTATAAAACTCTCAACCTCTCAGTCTGCGCTCAATAGCTTCTTCGAGACAGCCTTAGCGATAATAAAGCAAGAAATTCTCACAGCTTTTGCCAAGCTAGGAGAAGAATGCAATGCAAGGATAAGAGACCGCTCAGCAGAGGAAAGTTGGATAGACCACACAGGAAACCTACGAAGCTCCATTGGTTATGGCATCTTTGATTACGGAAGAAAGCAATTAGAATCAGCCTTTGATTCAATAGGCGTAGGTTCTAATGGCTCACAAGAAGGAAGACAAATGATAGCTAACCTAGCCAAGGAATACTCACAGGTTTACGCGCTGGTTGTAGTCGCGGCTATGAACTATGCAGACTTTGTAGAAGCTAAAGAAAATAAGGATGTGCTTGCGTCCACAGAATTGTGGGCACGTTCAGTCGTAGATGGAAAACTAAAGTTAGCTGTAGAAAGAGCAGTAAGTAGAATCAATCAGATTAAGCTATGAAATCAGATATTGATATTAAAGATGATGTTTACAACATTATCTCTTCCTCCAAACTAAAGACCGCAGTAAATGGCAGTCTTTACAAGCGAGAAAGGCCATTTTATGGCACAGGTACGATTGGAATGGAAGATATTTGCATTTCAGTGTTAGCTAACCAAACCTCGCAAATTCAATCAGCTTTCGTTAATGTTAACATCTACGTCCAAGACAAAGCTGTCACAAAGAATGGCAATACCCAAAAGGAAGAAAATACGGCAAGACTCCGCGAGTTATGCCAACTATCTTTCTCCACCTTTGAAGCTGTCCATGGGTCAGATTTTCGCTTGTCTATGAGCGAACAAAGGATAATTGCTTGCGAAGACACATTTGAGCACATCATCAATAACAAATTGTTGTACCAAACTTTAAACGATTAGAATTATGTCAGTAACATCATGGGGCAAATGCTCTATTTTCATTCAGCCTGTCGGCTCATCAAAAAACGAGTGGGACAAGCTTGACACACCAAAGGAGAATACTACTCAAGTAAATCCTACCAAGGGAGACACAATGACACAGACAGAGGAAGGTGGCGGCACAGTAGACCGTAAGACCAAGAAATCCACCTACGAAGCTGTTTATCAGTTATTCATCAAGAAGAATGTAGCACTGCCGTACCCAACCATTGACGGCGTGGTTGAAGGAAACTACAGATTAGCCATTCAGCCAGAAGATCCAGAGTTGCCAGGTGTTTATATGGGAAACACCACCGTAGGCGCTGAGGAGGCCTATACAACTGCCGATGGAGCGTTGATAACCTACACTCACTCAGCTCTCATTCCTGACGGAGATGTGGTAGCTAAGACCACAAACCAAAAGAATGAGGACGTTTACTGCGCATATCGTTGGCGAGTCATCACGGCAACCAAAACGGGAGTATCAGGAAAGTACGCGCTCACCTTCAAACACCCAGCAGGAGCAAAGGAAACTGGAGACATCACGGAGACGTATCCCAGCAAATAATAATAGGCCGTAACAAATTAGGACTGGAACCCAAGTAGCTTAGTTGGAAAAGCATGAAACGAAAAAGTCGTTGCAAGTCGTAGGTCCGAATCCTACCTTGGGTACATGAAAGATTTAGGAAGTACCATAGTGAATGTTTTAGCTGACATGCCAGTCTATTTTACGATTGGCAATAAGCGTTTCTGCATCTATCCTCCAACGTTAGGAAAGATGTACTTAATATCGCAATTGTCAGAATCACTCGGTATAAGTAAAGAAAATCTTACTATCAATCCTTTCTTAGAGATAATGCGAGTAGTAAAAGAGAAAAGAAAGGAATGTTGCAAACTACTCGCATACCACTTACTCAATAAGAGAGAAGAACTCTTCGATATAGAATTGATAGAGAAGACTAGTGCGAAACTTGACAGAATAAGCGACGATGAAGACATAACAACGCTTCTTATCGTAGTCTTGAAAAACAATGATATTGAAGACATCATTAAAGGAACAGGTATAGACAAAGAGCAAGACAGAATATCCAAAGTAAGTGAAGCCAAGGACTCAAAAAACCAATACATATTTGGAGGAAAAACAGTATGGGGGACGATGATTGATACAGCTTGTGAACGTTACGGGTGGTCTTTCGACTATGTAGTATGGGGAATATCTTATAACAACCTCACCCTTATGCTAAAGGATAAGATAACATCAATATACCTGTCTGACGAAGAAGCAAAGAGGTGTAGAATACCACAGAAAAGTGGAGACTACATAGACGGGAACAGCAGGGAGGCTGTCATGAAGGCCGTAATGGAAAGTGAACTCAATCCATAGCAGATAAACCTCCATTCAAACAGAATGGTAGGTAACAAAGTTACAAATTTGACACATAAAAAACGCGCACGCGCACACGAGACATAAACAGAAAATTATGGGAAGCATTAAATTCGATGTAACAGGAAACAATAAGAACGTGCTCGCCGCATTTAGCGGTGTGCAAGACGGAGTCAAGCAGATGGCCCAGGTTGTAGAGCAGCATGGTCAAAGCATTGAAAATGTTTTCGGTCGCATTAAATCAATTGCTTCAATGGCGTTTGCAGGTTTCACAGCAAAAGAGATCGCAAGCACCCTTGCGAATGTGAGGGGAGATTTTCAGCAATTTGAGATAGCCTTTGAAACAATGCTCCATAGTGGAGAGAAGGCAAAGGCAATGATATCGGATTTAGCAAAATTGGCTGCTTCAACCCCATTCGACATGAAAGGAGTAGTGTCAGGAGCAAAACAGTTACTTGCATACGGATTTGCTGCTGATCAGATAACTGATACTATGAGAAGGCTCGGTGATATATCAGCTGGATTGGGATTGAACCTTCAAGACCTCACATGGCTCTATGGTACCACAATGGTCCAAGGACGTTTGTTCACAAGAGACCTCATGCAATTCACTAGTCGTGGTATACCCATGACAGAGGCTTTAGCCAAACAGTTTGGTGTTACACAAGACAAGGTGAGCGAGTTGGTAACAGCAGGAAAGATTGGCTTCCCTGAGGTAGAAAAAGCCATAAAGAGCATGACCGATGAAGGTGGACAATTTGGCGGGTTGATGGAAAAGCAATCTCATTCTATCACAGGACAGATTAGTAATATTCAAGATTCCATCGAAATGGCAATCAACGACCTCGGCACACAGACTGAAGGTTTGATGAATGATGCTCTTGATATTACCTCCAAAGTCATAGATCATTGGAAAGAGATAGGAAAGGTTATCCTTACGGCAGCAACAGCATACGGAACATACAAGGCTGTCCTTATGACAGCTACCGCGCTCCAAACGCTCAACAATCGCATATTACAACAGGCTATTGTGGAAAAGACGCTTGCAGCGGCTGCCGGTATTAACCTGTCCAACGCGGAGGCAGTGGCTTCTGCACGAACGAAATTCTTGACGTTAGCCCAAAGAGGATTAGCTGCGGCATTAAAGGAGACTGCTGCGGCCACCCTGTTAAATCCATACGTTCTTCTCGCAGCTGCCATTACAAGCACTGCAGTAGCAATCTACTCATATGTAACAAGAGTATCTGCAGCTGAAGCAGCAGAAACAGCATTGGAGAAATCATTGGATAACACCAATAAGAAGCTGGATGAGAGAAAACAGAAGTTGCAAGATTTAGTAGCAATTATTCAAAATGCAGATTCTACAGAACTGCAAAAGCAGTTGGCTTTTGATGAGCTATCAAAAATAGCCCCTTCACTCACAGAGGTATATAACAGCGTAGAGAAATTATCCAAGGCAGACCTTTCGCAAGTGAACCAGCAGCTCAACGAACTTTCTGACGAAAAACGAGAAGAGTCGCTAAAGAAACAGATAAATGAACTAAATAAAATTATTGACACTGTAGCCATCTCGCATAAAGATGTACTTAAAGAAAAGTATGGTCTTAACTTAAGTATCTTTTCTGGCTGGGAAGAATGGGACGAAGCTACAAAAAATTTGAGGGACGAATTGATAAAGCAACTCTCTGAGATAGAAGATGCCAAGAAAAAGATAGCCGTTCCGACTAAGATAGATGTCGAGTTAGCCAAGGACAAGTACGAGCAGAGCAAGAATCAACTATCCTACCTTTCGAATTTTGCCGTGGCTATGAAGAACGACATTGAAAAGAACCCTACAAAGATACCGTTCGATGGAGGCGAAGCTGAAAGGGTTGTTGCAGAATTGGAGAAGGAAATATCCGAACTTAAAAAAGAGCAAGAAAAGAATCCTATCCAGTTTACTGCTGATAAACAGAAGGCTTTAGATAAGTATCAAGAGCTTCTTTCAGACATTATGAGATGGAAGAACATTGCCTTGAAACAGGAAACTTTTACTATACCTGTGGAGATACAGTTCAAGATGAAACAACTCCAGGAGGAGACTAACAAAGCTAAGGGATATTTCAATTACCTTACAGGAAAGTATGAAGAATCCAACAAAGACGAGTCATATTCTACTGCTAAGAAGAAAGCTAAAAGAGAATACATAATAGCGCTCCAGGCAGAGAAAGATGCAAGAAAGGGCTCTAACGCGGCATGGGAGAAGGCTAACGAAGACCTAGAAGCCAAGAAAAAAATATACGAGAAGTATTGGGGAAGCATATCAAGAGCAAACAAAAAAGCATCAACAGATGCGAAAAAAGATGCAGACAAACAGCGAAAAGCCCAAGAGGAGTTAAACAACAGCTTGAAGGCTTTGCAGCAGAAAAATGCAGACGAGACTATCTCTCTCATGCAGGAAGGCACGGAGAAGAAGCTTGCAGAAATCAAGAACGACTATGCCAAGCGCAAAGCCGAGATTGACAAGCAGGAAGCAGAGTTCAAGAAGAAGAATAAGGAAGCTGGCAAGAAAGAAGTCCTTATCTCCGCTCAGTCCGAAGCCCTCACCAAGGCTAGGGACCTCGCTACCCAAGAGTACAACAAGAAGCTTGATGAGGTCAACATGGAAGCCCTCACCTCTATGCGCGACTACTTGAAGGAGTATGGTTCACTCTATCAGCAGAAGCAAGCTATTGCTGAGGATTACGAGGAGAAGATTGCTAAGGCTCAGACGGAGGGCGAAAAACTATCTCTTAAGCAGCAAAAAAAGAAAGAGCTTCAAAACATCGAAATAGACGCCATCAAGCAGAACATCGATTGGGGCAGCGTCTTTAGTGACTTCGGAGCTATGTTCAAGGACCAACTGGAACCTACTATCAAGAAGTTGCAGCAACTATCCAAGAGCACAACAGATGTCAACGAGCAGAAGACCATTCAGGAACTTATCTCCAAGTTGCAAGGCTCTGCCACCGTATGGGATAGTGACATCTTCAAGAAGGTTTCGGACGACATCAACGCCTATCAGTCAGCCATGCAGGGCTATATTGACGCACAAGAGCGAGAGATTGAAGCCACGAAAGCTGTCACCAAGGCGCAGGAAGACCTTGCCAAGGCTAAGAAGGGCGGTAACAAGAATAGCATCAGTGAAGCAGAAGGCAACCTCTCTAGAGCACAGAATGTTCTCGCTACCGCATCTAACAACGTTCTGAAGTTCGGTTCAGCAGTTCAGAAGACATCATCAGACTTACAGACATCTGCACAGAAGGCGGTTTCTCAGTTTCAGCAGCTTGAAGATGGTTTGCAAGGCCTCACATCAGGATCGCTAAAAAGCATAGGAAACTCCATCTTAGGTCTTGATAAGCTCTTCGGAGGTACTATGCAGAAGGACGTTGCCAACATGCTTGCAAAGGGCATCCAAGGACTGCTCGGGAAAGACAGTAACGCGTCCAAGGTCCTGTCGGAAGCCTTAGGGGATAGTGGAATGGCAGGTGAAATAATCTCAGCAGTACTCAGCATCCTCGATATTCTTAAAGGAGGATTCGGAACTCTTATCACCGACCTTACGGAGACTATCTTTGGCGCAATAACAGGTATACTTGATGATGTTCTGTCTGGCGACATCGTTATGAAGCCATTGAAAAGCGTCGGTGACAATGTTTCTCATATCCTCAACACGCTTTCATTCGGTGGTTTCAATAGTCTGTTCGGTGGAGACGGAAATGCCAAGAAAGTCAATGATACCATCGAAAGACTGACGGATAGAAATACCCTCTTGCAGCAATCCATCGAGGATTTGACTGACGCAATGGAAAACGCCTATGGTTCCAAGGCAACATCATACTACGATCAAGCCTATAAGAATCAGCAGGAGACCAATCAGAACTACCTCGACATCGCCAAGGCGCAGGCAAGCTATCACGCTTCTCACGGATCATGGAACCACTATTGGAGCGGCTTCAGAAGAGATGAGATGGATTGGATCAAGAAGAACATCAAGTCAGACTTTAATGGCGACCTCTTCTCGCTTAGTCCAGAGGAAATGAAGCTCCTCCGTGGCAACGTTGCTATTTGGGAGCATATAGAGAAAACAGGTAAGGGCAACTATGGTTGGCGTCTGACAGAGAAGCTGAATGACTACATAGACCAAGCGGGCAAGCTAGATGAGTTATCAGACAAGCTGAAGGAAAGTCTTACTCAGATTTCCTTTGAAAGCATGAAGGATAGCTTCATATCAGACCTCACGGATATGAGCAAGTCAGCGCAGGACTTTGCAGACGACTTTGCTGAAATGATGCAGAAGGCTCTCCTCTCCTACTCTATGGAAGACCTCATCAACGGTGACTTGAAGAAGCTCTATGATGATTGGGCGAAGGCTATCAAGGACAACGATGGCAAGCTTACAGAAGCAGACATAGAAACATTCAACAAACGTTACGATGATATAGTCCAGGAAGGTTTGAAGAGACGTGATGATTGGTCAAAGGTAACTGGTTACACTGGTTCTTCATCCTCATCACAGACTGCAACAAGCGGAGGATGGGCATCCATGGGGCAAGATACCGCAGACGAGCTGAATGGTCGCTTTACAGCCCTGCAGATAGCCGGAGAAAACATATCAGCGAGTATGGTTACAGCCGTAGCACAGATGGAGACTATCATCTCAACAGGTATTTCTACAAATGGAGCTGTTGCTGAAATCAGAAACATGATGATAATGACGAATAGCTATCTTGAAGACATCGTAAGGTATTCAAAGCTTACTTACAATGACTTCGGATCCAAGTTGGATGAAATGAACAGAAGATTAAAGGAAATTTGACCTCTATAGGCTTATCGCCCGTCAGCCCTTACAGCTATACTCAACAATAGTAAAAGTGGCTCACAGCGAAGCCTAAGAGGTTATTTAATGACAAAAATAGTTATGACCAAAGGACAACTTTACATCAATGGAGAGGACGCTTATCTTACATGGGGCATATTCTTAGATGAAACTGCCCTCAGCACGCTTATGACCCCTGCACCAAATAAGGAGTTCATTAGCAATAAGTATCGCTCTAAGGATGGCAAGACAGTTATCAAGCACAATCCTAGATTGGATGAAAGGGAGATAACACTGCCGTTCAATATGACAGCCAAGGACTCAGATACGTTCATGACGAATTATGCGAGGTTCTGCGAGGACGTTCTTGCTAAAGGAGAGTTGGTTATCCGCACCCAATTTCAGCCTAATGTGTGGTATCGGTGCATATATCTCTCCTGTACGCAGTTTAGTCAGTTCATACAAGAGATGGCAAAGTTCAGTCTAAAGCTCAACGAGCCAGACCCTAGTGACAGAGGCGAAACAAGTAAATATACAAGCTTATGATTCAGATTAAGAGAAACAACAAGGCAATCTTTACGATAGAGGACTTCGGGGAAGGTTCTAAGCTGTCATATCAGCTTATGGACCACCATTACATCATCTTGAAGTTCACTACGGCTACACCTGTCTATTTCGAGATTGGAGATTCTGTAGAGATACCCAACTTCGGCTATTTCGAACTGACATCATCATACTTCCCTAAGCATAATGATAGTGATGGCTATGACTACGAAATGCAGATGGATGCCTACTATATGGCATGGAAGAATAAGCTTTGTAAGTATCGCCCTCTGTACGGAGCAAACGAAACATCCTTCAACCTCACCACAACGGTAGATGTTCATATGAACGTTATCCTCAACAATCTAAAAGCTCTAGGGTTTACATACAATGGCAAGGAGTTCTCCGTTGATTACACTACATATAACAACAAGGCTTTCGATGTTCAGAAGAGATTCTTGATCGAGTACGGCTCCGTCAGTATTCTTGATGCTCTCAACTCCATCTGTTCTGAAGACGCTCTCAACTGCGAATGGTGGATAGATGGATCCATTATATACCTTGGATATTGCGAAATGGAAGGGCAGACAACATTCGAACAGAATGTTAATTCTCTGTCTATGTCCTATTCTGAATCTAAGTCAACTTATATCACTAGATTGTACGCATTCGGCTCAGACAGGAATATTCCTAAAGGATATTTCACTGGTGCCGATGCGGACGTTACCACCGATGGTATTGCTACCGATTACCTCATGCTTCCTAACAAGGAGGTAGACAGTGACGGCTTCTATGCTAAGGATGGTTATATTGAGAATGTGAATGTCGTAAAGAACGACAGGCAGGCTATCGAAGGTGTAGTAAAATTTGATGATGAATATCCAAAGATGGAAAGTATAGTCAGCAGCATCAAGACCTATGATAGCACCGTTGACAACAATGACGACACGAAGACAACGCAGACTTTTTGGCAGGTCACATCTGTAGACTCTTTCACTAATAGTTTCAAGGAGAGTTGGATAAAGAGAAACCTTACTCTAGGCATCAAGTTTACTAGCGGTGCTCTTATGGGTATGGAGTTCGATGTTAGTTTCAAAATTATTGATAAAGTTAATTACTTCGAAATTGTTGCTAATGACACCTATGGAAGAACACTTCCAGATAGTGTCATGTATCCGAAGATTGGTGACGAGTTCTTTCTGTTCAACTGGGATGCAACCAAGATTACAGATACGAACCTCATTTCTACCGCTCAGTTGTCTCTGTTCGACAGAGCGAAGCAGTACTATCAGAAGACCATGATCAGCAACGCGAACTTTACCTGTACAATGGATGGCGATAAGTTTTACAATGATGGGACATACGATTATTATCCTCTTGGTGAACAGGTGAAGCTGATTAATGATATGTTTGTACAGGTTGATGCTAAAGGCAAGCACTACCGAAACTCTCGTATCATCGGAATGGAGATACCTTTGGATATTCCTTACGACCACCCTCAATACATAGTCGGTGAGAAGGCTGCAATAAGCCGTCTGGGTAAGCTTGAAGATAAGGTTGACTCCATCACTGTAAATGGCCAACATATAGGAAATAGCTTGAACGGTGGCGGTGGAGTATATGTTATAGGAGCAAATGATAATACACCACCAACAGACTCAAATGTATATTCTGCAAGAAGAACACGTCTAAGTTATCTTTCAAAGAAATCTGAAGACACAGCAAAAGAAATAATACACTTCGAGAAAGGTCTGACGGCAGGAATATATAAGAAAGGTGTGAGCGGCGGCAATATGGACAGCGACGGCAACGCGGAGACAAACAAGCTGACGGCGCGTGGCGATGTGCAGCTTTTGAGCGACACATTCTTCGGTACGGGGAGCGATAAGACGAGCATGCCCCATGTTGACGGAGGGAGCGGCGACGCCCTGCTCGGCGACGTGGTGCTGACG
>OBLI01001766.1_pt1 | contig 20151 bp, 13 predicted proteins | sample 1519701 | NCBI WGS metagenome assembly OBLI01 (sample SAMEA3663005, study PRJEB22513) | pig gut metagenome | biome: pig gut; feature: pig-associated habitat; material: faeces | place: France | collected 2012
CGCCTTCTTTCAAAAGAGCGAAGCCCGAGGATTCTAACGAGTCTTCGGGCTTTTTATTGCCTTTTTGTGGCGTTAACGCTCTATAATTCTAACCTTTTAATATTTGAAAATTATTCCGCCAAATATGAATTTATTAAGATTTCAATATTGGTTTAATTTTGTTAGGTTGTGTTTCTTATTATGCCTAATGTTGTTAACTGGTGTTGTGCATGCTTTTGCAGACACGGTGAGCTATCAGTTTACCGGCCGTAATTGGACAGCTACCAATGATGGTGTTACTGCTAATTGGCATTGTATTCAACAAGGTGCTTATGATGTAAATACTAATTTTGTGAAGATTGAGGGAGGTTCCATAGCGTTGGCTAATTCTACGGTTTCTTTTGATAACATATCTTTGGTAAAGGTTTATTATGCGACTACTAAGGATGGAAAAGGCAGATTATCTGTTTTTTGTGTAAACGATTCGTTAACCGCCTCGCAATCGGGTCTTATTTTAGGAGATTCTGTAGATGTTCCAAGACCTGCTACGACTACTGATAGGTATGTGGAGTTTAAACCTTCTTCGTTATGTTCTGGATACATACAGATTTATGCAAGTTGTTCAGTGAATAGTATTTATATCAAGTCGGTTGACATTGAATACTCTTCTAATAGTCCGGTTTTAAGGAACAGTGTGAGCACTCTTGATTTTGGTTCTGTTGAGAGTGGTAAGAGTAAGGAGCTCAGCTTTCAATTATCGGGTAGAAATCTGAAGTCGGATGCTGTACTGTCTGTAGATGGTGAGGGATTCTCGGTTCAACCTGCACGCGTTTCACCCAATGAGGGAGAGATCCCAGAAACAGATGTTAAGGTTACTTATTCTCCTACGTCTGTAGGAAATCATCAAGCGAAGCTTACGATTTCTTCGGATGGTGCTACTGCTAAGGTTATCTCGCTTACAGGAACGGCTATTGCGCCAACGGTGTATCATAAGGTTACTTGGCTTGTTAATGGTGAAAATTATACTGAGGGTAATCCTTCTTCGAAAGTTGCAGAGGGAAAGAAGGTTAAGACGTTGCCCTCGGCCCCGCAAGCTATTGAAGACAAGGAATTTGTCGGTTGGACCGATTCAAACATTTCTGGCTCTAAGAATGAAAAGCCCTCGGTCCTTTTTGTGGATACCGCTTCTGCTCCTGTAGTTAATGCAGATGTTGTTTATTATGCCGTGTTTGCTAAGAAGACAGGAAATGAAGTCAAGTACACTAAACTTAATTCTGATAAATTTAAGTTGGATGCACAATATGTGATAGGTGCTGATGACGCTAATAGGCAAGTGTATTATTTTTACAAGTATGCCGAGGTTGACAAAGATGTAGATTGGGGGAAAATGAGTAACGATGTTATGACTAATTCTCCTATAAAATTTAACTTATCAGGTAACCCTGATAAGTTTGAGGCAAAAGATAATAATGAGAATTTTCTTCAAGCGGTTAAGGGAGGCTTTCAAATGTCTTCAACGAGAGTAAATATAAGCATAGGTTCTGATGGATTATTGCATTCTGCAAGACGGGATGTTAAAGTTACGTTGAGATTTAGTCCGACTAAGGGTTTACGTTGGTATCCAAATGGCCAAGGCACTTCGTTCAATGCAGCCTATTTCTACGAGATCAGTGGCGGAGTGACTTATTCGGGTTATTGCACCTCTGTTCCTCGTACTGTGAGTTTCAAAGCCATAGACTCGGATGGCACACGTTATGCTACTTTTAGCTCAACGAGGGATGTAGTGTTTGTTGGCGATGATGTAGAGGTCGCGGGCTTGGCGGTTAAGAATGACATAATATCGCCGATTCCCGTTACGCCTGCAAGCTATGCGGTTACCGACGCTTCAGTTTGTGAGAATGGCGAGGTCAAAGGCTGTTATGTTCCTGCCAATACAGGTGTGTTGCTGAAGAGCAAGTCAGATACGGCTTCTTATTATTACGCTAAGAGTGCCTATGAGGTTAACCTCTCGGGCAATATGCTCAAGCCTGCTCCGGTTGGGGGGGGCGAATTCGAGCCCGAGACAGGTTACAAGTATTATAAGTTGGCCTATAATAATTACTCCACCAAGCAAGGCTTGGGCTTCTATTGGGGAGCCGAGGAGGGTGGCGCCTTTAAGGTGAAGGATGGGTTGGCCTATTTGGCCGTTCCTTCTGCCGACGCTCATAATGCCAAGGGTTTTCGCTTTGATGGCGTTACTGATGGTATCGATGGCGTGGAGGTGGATCGTAACAAGTCGCATGACCTTTATAACCTTATTGGGCAGCGTGTGGTCGGCAAGGCTGCTCCAGGCCTTTATGTCGTGAATGGAAAGAAAGTGATAATCAGATAATAAACGAAAACCAATGATGAAGAAAGAATATTCCAGGCCGGCCGTTGTAGCCAAGGCTATTGATACAGAGCCCATGCTCGCTGGAAGTGGTCCTATGGATAAGGTTCAATCCACTATGGTCTTGTATGATAACGAAGAGAACGAATTTGCCAAACAGAATACCGCCAATACCGTCAATACTGTTTGGGACGACTAATCCTCCTTACGAAAAGAGCGCATACCTCTAAGGCATGCGCTCTTTTCGTAGATAGGCTCGCCATGGTGTGATATAATCGTCCAATCATGTGGTTTTATTGTGTTATTGCTTATTTTGTGCTCTTTTCTGGTTAATTCGTTGCCTCCCAATTTGCTGAGTGGCTTTACTTTTGCGTGATGAATCCGTTGGCTTGGCGATGGTTTGTTTAGAAGAATGGATTGTTGAGTCGATAGTTGATGGGCTTGTTGGAATGATATTTTCCGCTTTCTTGATACTTACTGTCACGAGTATTTTGTAACTTTACGCAGCATGTAAAGTGTGCGAGGCGGCAGCGTTAGTGAAGGCATAACACGAATAGCTCCCCGCGCCACACGATAGTTTCTAACCCAACACCGCAAAGTATGAACATCACCATTCTTCAAACCGATATCCTCTGGGCGCAGCCCGAGGCCAACCGCCAACGTATCAGTCAACTGATTGAGCACCTTGGCCCTACCGATCTCATTGTGTTGCCGGAGATGTTCTCCACGGGCTTTGCCACGCAGCCCGAGGGCATTGCCGAGGGCGATGGCGGTTCGCTGCGGTGGATGGCGGCGATGGCGGCCTCCACGCAAGCTGCGGTGGCGGGAAGCATCGCCATCCGGGAGGGTGAGCGTTATTACAATCGGTTTTACTTTGTGAAGCCCGACGGTGAGCTTGCGTTTTACGACAAGCGGCACCTCTTTACCTATGGGGGCGAGGACAAGGCGTTCACGCCGGGCCGTGATCGTGTTGTCGTAGAGTGGCGTGGCGTGCGCATCCTGCTGCAGGTATGCTACGACCTTCGGTTCCCGGTGTTCAGTCGCAACCACGACGACTACGATCTGGTGCTCTATGTGGCCAACTGGCCTGAGGGGCGCCGTCAGGCCTGGGACCTCCTGTTGCGTGCCCGCGCCATCGAGAACCAGTGTTATGTGGTTGGTGTGAACCGTGTGGGCAAGGCGCAGGTCAATTACAACGGAGGTTCGGCCATCGTCGATTTTCAGGGCACTCTGCTCGCCGCATGTGTCGACGGACAGGAATCGTCGGCCACGGCCCAGCTCAACATGCCGCGCCTGATGGCCTTCCGCAAGCAGTTCCCCGTGCTCCACGACGCCGACGCCTTCAGGTTGTGCGAATTATAATGTTGAATGTGGAGTGTTGAGTGTGGAATGAATTTTGTGGAGTGTTGAATGAACATTCAGCACTCAACCTTCAACATTGTCAAACGTCTGTGGGAGACGACCTTTGCATCATAGGCGCCAAAGAACAAGTGGGATAGTTTCCCCACAGAGGGCACAGAAGAACCGAAACGCACAGATATTTGTGAATTAGGAAGGTAAGATCAGATAGAGATGCTTGTGGCTCGTGTGAGACGAGGGGCAACAAAAGGTATGAGAAGGAGCGGGCTCGTGTGAGAGCAGGCGTGAGAAACTCGGGGACTCACTGATTCTGTTCTGAGTATCTAAACTCGGGTTATCGCATCTCTTTTGCAAACAGCAAAATATTCTAAACTTTTTCTGCATAATCTTGACCAATATCAAAAAGATTTCTTAAATTTGCAATGTGAACCTTATCCGAAGCCAGAGGATTACATGTGGAATTCGGCTTTAGTAGCCGTTGAATGATGCAGAAGTCCGCAAAAGGGTGGGAAGAGACGCTTATGAGAAGAGTCTTGATAGTGGGGATCATATATATGATAAAGGCGTTTACTTGACGCTTTGTTCTTGACGCTGGGAAACTTCGCAACTTTCACAATTCAGTCAGGAATGAGGCAACAGTAGATGTCCATGGGTGTGTAACACCGCGCCAGAGGTATGCCTTGTTTTATAGGGTATACCAAAGGTTTGGTATACATATCGGCGTGGGCTTCTGCGTTGCTCGTTCTACTGAATTGGGCAATGCGAAGGCCTCTCAGCGTGGGACGGGTGACGGTATGGACTCCCACGCTTTTTTCGTATACAAGACGAAACAATTTATTAACCGCTATATTTGGGAGCCTACGGCGCAAATGTTGTTGTATGAGGCACTTTTGCTTATTCTCTTTTCTGTGGGTATTCGCACTATTAGCGTGCACGAGTTCTTCGGCATCTTATACAGAGGAAACAATTCGCGAGATTGCCTCCTCTGATGATTACGACGCAATGATAGATGCTTTGTACGCTTGTGTTGACGAATGCGGGGCTGTCAAAGAAGAGTATCTTGACGGGCATATGACGGATAAAGAGGCTAAAAACAAAATTGATGAAATTACAAATAGGTACGCTCCTGTGTTAAAATCGTTGGAGAACGCAGACTCAAGAGGGGATTTAAATTATGATCAACATAAGGCTTTGATGGATATAACTAAAAAAGCGCTTAATCATGTTTTGGATGGTGTAAATAGGGCTATGAATGATATCGGCATATTTGGCGATGATGTGGAAGAAGACTCTTCTGATTTTTAGCTTCGCAATTTAGTTTTTGAATCAATTAAAATTTACGATATGAAGACACGAACGTTTTTCAAAACCAAACTTGCTATCGTCTTGATGATAGCGGTAGGATATTTGACCGGATGTGGATCAAATGGGAACATCTCTGATTATCAGACTCGGTTGGAAAAATACCTGAAGAAAGACATGCCCGTTGTGACGGCTTCTTCCAGCAAGTATGCCGCATATTTTGACTTTTCGGGAGTTTTCATCGCTTATGATGATTCTGCTACACATCAGACCTTTAACAGTCTTACCCAGAAGATTACAGGCGAAGCTAGCTCATTTGATATCTATTCCCTTGCCAATGCTAAGATCGAAATGCTCTCTGGCGCAAATTCTCCAGCAGCTCTTTTCCAGAAATTGCACGACTCTAATGAGCAGGGGCAGCTATGGGCTCCTATTGAAAAGACGTTGAAAAAGATTGCAGACGAAGGACGACCAGCTCTATTGGTTACAGATTTTGAGGAATACACCAAGGAAGGTGTGATTTATCGTCAGGCTTATGCAACTCCATATTTTGAGAATTGGCTCAAGAGAGGAGGCGACATTCAGTTTTATGTGACCGATTATATGGAGGGAAGCCTGCGTAAACACCTCTACTATGTGGTGTTCGACTACAATAGTCATAAGCTTAGCAAGATGGTGGCTGATGCTCTTCAGGGAGCGCCGAAAAACTACAGCACTTTCACCCTCTCGGTAAATAGTTATCCAATGGCTACTTCGTATCTCTCTGCAAACCAGGGTGGAACTTACCATGATGAGAATGGTTTGGACGTTGTTTCTTTGTCAGCGGAAGACGGCAAAGACGGTTCGTTCTTTATGATGGATAGTCTTCGGGCAGAAAGCTACAGCTTTGATGCCTCTTGGCAAGATATTCTCAACAATGCTCATCAGCAGACCCTTGCAAATGGAGCAAAAGTGCCATTCCGCCATCTTTTTAGCAATCTTTTTATCGATCTCTCTCATGCAGATTCGTATAATATCAAACAGATGGCAGTTGTGGTAACCGATGTGGAGAAAGACTTCACCCTCTTTAATGACTGGAATACAGCAATGCTCAATAAGCCGGTAAAGAAGCATGATACCGACGGGGTGTATCTTGACTGGGACGGCCATGAGGCTGGCCAGCCGTACTATGATGATAATGGAAATATTCTGCCCGAATACAACTACCCGAAACTTGCTCAGACGTATAAGCCACGGGTGGTCAATGATATGTTAGTTTTCAATAATGACCTCTTCGCTCAGACCAAGGCAAAAGATCCTAGACGTGCAGAACTTGCTATCGATTTGGACCCTCGCTTCAATGGGGCCATTGTGGGTCAGAGTGAAGAACAAGCCAACGATTTGCTGCGTATCGATATTGTGGTTGCTGATGCTGATATATGTCCTCAGGACAAGATCAACTCCTTGTTTGCCTGGGATGGTAACGACTGTCTCTCTTCTGCCATCAAGAATGTGCTTCAAGATATGAAGCCTATTGGCAGCCCCATTTATAGTTACTTTGTAAGAATTAGATAATATGAAAAATCTATAATCATGGTAAACGTTTCAAGTGCTTACATCTTAGCCATCATCGTGTGCGCCGTTATGTTCATCATTTCGGCAGTAGTAGCTAACCTGATTACGTTCAAGCCCGACTTGAGCGATGTCGCCAAACGCAAGGTTTGGTTCTGGGTGATAGGAGTTATGAATGTGGTTATTGGATTATCCTTAAACTATGGCGTCTTCTTTGTGAAGATTCATGCGCGTTCCAAGCAAAGTGATTTTCTAACAGCCATGGCCATTGCAGCAGCTGCGTCCTTCGTTCTTTATGTGGTGGCAGGATTCGTTGCAGCCAAGATTTCTAAGACAGGAAAGATAAGTAACTGGTTCTAAAAAAGTTGCTCATGAAAGATCAATTATTTGTTATTGCTATTGGCGGCACAGGTATGCGATGCCTAGAGGCGTTCGTCCATCTGTGCGCTATTGGCATGTTCGACAATGAAGAGATAAATATTCTCACGCTCGACACAGACCAGGGAAATGGTAACAAGGCTCGGGTTGAGAATCTGATAGACCTTTATAATAAGGTCAAGACTAATGATTATCAGCAGATGGACGGTGGAAAGCCAAAAACCAACACCTTCTTCTCTGCTAAGTTAAATCTGTATAGGTTCTTTACGAACTACTCCAATGAAAATGCCAACAACTATCAAAAACTTTCCAACGTGCCTACGGCAACGCTAGAGCAACGTGAGGAAGACAAGGAGTTGTCTGACTTATTTTTTCAGGACGATACAGTTCAGAAGTTTAACCTTACGCATGGATATAGAGCGCAGACCCATCTAGGATCAATGCTGATGTATCACGCCATTCTGCAAGCCGTGCGCAATGCTGTGACCAATGTGGATAAGGCACACGAAGAAGAAAAGGCTCTGCTCAACTTCCTAACCCTCCTTGTTCAGGCGGGTCAGCAGGCGCGTGTCTTCATTTTTGGGTCTGTATTTGGTGGTACCGGTGCTTCGTCGATTCCTGTTATACCACGCGCGCTTGCAGATGCCAGCAAAATGATGGGCGGTAATCAGCTAAGCATAGAAAATGGAGCTAAATTTGGTTCTACACTTCTTACAGAATATTTTACATTTAACTCACCGGATCAGAATAAGTTGAAAGATGAGGGCGTGATTGCGTCTGCTGATAACTTTGCCATCAACAGTCAGGCCGCATTGCAGTTTTATCAGGATGATCCCACGGTGAAAAAATGCTATAAGCGGTTGTATCTGATAGGTTGGCCCTTAAAGGATGAGAATTTTAGTGAGAACAATGGGCAGGCTCCTACAGGTGGCAGTACTCAGAAGAATCCATGCCATGTCGTAGAGCTAATGTGCGCTTGTGCTGCATACGATTTCTTCACTCTGAGTAGTGAGACAATCGACAATATCAAGTCTGCGGAATATCGTTATCGCTGCATCGAGACCGTGAATAACACGTTGAAGTTTAAAGCATCAGATTTCGTTGATAGAGGTGAGTTCTTTCTTAATAAATTAGGTGCTTTCTTTTCATTGGCACATCTTATCCTTGCCAAGCAAGGTGCAGCGTGGATCGGTAAGAATAATGATCCCAGCTATGGTACAAAGGGATTTATCGGACGTCTAAAAGAACAAGATGCTGGTGATTACACAACAATCACTGATGAACAGGCCAGCGATATCAACGATTATGCGAGAATGTTCGCATACTCAGTCTCCAGTGAAGGTGATGTTATTGTCCCGGGTTGGTTGAGCCAAATAAACAATTCTGTTGGTTCAAACGAGTTCCTCTTCGCCTCTTCTGCTTTCCCTAATTCTGTGAGGGAAATAAGGGGTATAGATGCAGGTGATATATTCTTAGATAAAAGTCATAAGTGGGATAAAAGCTTAAAAGGTTGGGGCAATCGATATGACCATCTCATTGACATCTTAAGAAGTTCAGACAGTAAACCAAAGGAAGAACAAGGAAAGACGGTGAAGGAATGTTTCTTGGCTAATTTGTTCAACGCAATTACTATCGCTCAGAAGTTTAAAATTTAATTATGATTCATGGACACTAAAGCTCTTATAATAGATACCAGCAATAATGGCTTGCAGGGAACGCTTGGCTCATGGCAGGATGCAACGACCTCAATGGGGCTTGTTACACCTAATATAGTTACCCCAGACGTTCAAGACTCCGACGAAGAGGGAGCTGCCAGTATTGCTGCCGCAATTTCCGGCATGCCTACTCCTTTTGCACGTCCAACCCTTTTTGCGCGTGCTCTAGCTAGTCAGAATAATGGGCTTGACATATCTTCAGGCCTCGTGAAATACTATGCTTCTCTTGTTGATGAATGGAGAGGATTGATAGCTTGCCTGGCACTTGATGCCGGTAATGGTAAAATTACTGTAGATACCATCGAACTTGCTTATTCTGACGGCAAGGAAGTATGGCAGACGGAAAATGTGTATGAACCCAAGGGAGCCTTTGGCAATATGCTTCTCGAAAAGCGCAATCTGTGGTGCGACCAGAATGCGGCAAGCATGATTCATGCCAAACCGCGGATAAGCATAATCAAATATAACGACATGGTTGTCGGTGGTACATCTCCTGATGTACTGCTCTTTACTGCACCGAAATACGATATCAAGGAAGATTTGGCTTATATCGATCCGAAGACTAAGCGGTTCACGGACCCGCAGACACTCGGCAAGCTCACTCAAGACCAATGGCTCGCCTTGTCGTCATATCTGCACGTACTGCTTGGCAGATTGGGTGATCTGAATAGATATTTCGCTGCTCAGGAGGACAAGCCCGACTACACTAACCTTCAGAAAGAATTGGAGAAATGGACGGGCGAGATAGATGCAAAAGTTAAGGAGAAGGATTTTGACACGACCAATGCATCTCCTCTACCAGTCAACTATTTCTCGATCGACCCATTCAAGTCTTTCTTCAATTATAGTGACAACCTCTATGCCATCAATGGCGTAATCTTCAGTAAGAAGCAAGAGCATTCTCAGGTATTCTCGCCTGATGAATTGTTGCTTCCCAATGATGTTGAGCTTGTCAATATCAATATTCCTCTTTTGGCCGCTCGCGATCTGTCATCGTATCCACTCACGGTGCTTAGAGCTACCAAGAAAGAAAGCGCAGGCTTCTCATATTTCGCTTTGCCTCTGAGCGAAACGGGTATCCGTGTGTTTGAGAAGAATATGGATTCCCTGCTTGGTCTGAATCCTAACGCTTCGGCTGTGGGCTCTTCGCTTGTAGGGCAATTTGATGAGCGGGCAAATATATTGAAGGTTACCCTTACCATCCAGACGAAGGAGGGTATTGTGAAACCCATCACTGTCAACTACAAGGTAAGCCGGGATATCCTTCAGAATAAGGATGTGATCATTTGGCCTAACTTTGCTTCTTCACAATGGAAGAGGTACTTCCTCTACTCAGAGATGCCGCATAATGATCATTCCAGCGATTGTCCATTCGAAGCTGTGCCTTTCTGTGGCAACAACACTCCTAGTTTGGACATTATCACTACTTCTGTTTCAACAGAGGATGAAAAGGAGAAAATTGCTGTACTCGCTGAGGAAGGCAAGGCAAGATGTTTAAAAGATGTGCTCAATACCAAATTGCATGTGGTATCTGATTACCGCACATCTGACCAACGCTATAAATATGAGATTTACGAGGCAGATAAGCCATTTAGAGGCATAGAGATAAGCAGGATGGGAAATGTGTGTGGATTCTGTCTCATCAGATATTCTTCCACGAAGCAAGACAATCAAATCCTGCCCTACAAATATTCGGATACGGAAGAACTGCTCACTGATGTATCTCTTGGCATAGACTTCGGTTCTACCAACACATCAATAGCCTATTATAGTAATGGCGACGGAGCTAAAGGCTTTGAATTCCATAATCATCGTGTTTCTCTTCTTCAATGCCTTCACAGTGTAGATAATTTGCCTGCAATGGAGAGTGGCATGTTCTTTTTCCAACAGAAAAAGATAAAGAGTAATACGGTCAAGAGTATTCTCACTTTGCATGATCGGCGTCGGTTGCCTGATGGCAATATTGCTCGTCAGGAAGCTGTGTCTGGTGGTTTCCCTTGTTTCAATAGGAACCTGCCAATAAATGTGGTGAAGGATGGACAGATCTCTTTGCTCTTCAGAAATTCTGGCACTATGGCTGACCTTGTCAACAATATGAAGTGGCGTGGCGACGATTTGGACCGAGAGCATAAGTCAGCTTTCCTTTCTTCGCTTCTGCTGCATATCTATGCAGAGTTGTTTGTCGATAATAAGGTTCCTGTAACACTGAAGTGGAGCTTCCCTTCTTCGATGGGTGAGACTCTGCTTAACCAGTATGCGCAGATATGGGACACTCTTGGAAACATCTCGCCAATCGCAGGAAAGAGTCTTACAATATCAAAGAAGCCTGACGGCAGAGTATCTTCTGCGAGCGCTAATGATATATTTTCAGACGCCCTCAGTGGTGGTAATAGTCCGTTTGGAGACGAAAGTTTCCCTGGAGGAGATAGCTTTGGCTCTATGGCGCAGAGTGGTTCGTCTCCATTCGGAGGAAACGGTGACACATCTCCGTTTGGCGCCGGGGCATCATCATCTCCGTTCGGAGGAGAAAATTCAAATCCACTTGGTAGCAACGATCCTTTTAGTAATCCAGGTAGAGGCTTTGAAGGCTTTGGAAATCCAAAGCCGGTTGCTCAGAAAAGGGTGGAAGATCTCGTGCCAGACAATGGACCTATTGAGTTTAAGATAGAGCCGTTGAAGGAAAATACGAGTCTGACGGAGGCGTGCGCTGTGGCTAATTATATTGTACAAACCCTTGATTCTCGTGTTTTGACGCTATGCTTTGATATTGGTGGTTCTACGACTGATATCTCTGCAATATGCGTAATTAATGATTCAAACAATGAGATACACCCAACCTTGATAAAGCAGAACTCTGTCCGCTTCGCCGCTCAGAGGGTCTCCAACGCCACATCGTTCTTGTCCATGAATTTCAAGAAGGTTCTTTTGGATATCTGCCAGCAATTTGACATCAAGATGAGTGGACTGAATTTCTTGGAGGATAAGTACGATGCTTCAACCGCTCCTTATTTTTATGAGCAGATGGTTGATTTGTTGCCCAATGATAAACTGCCAGCTTTCTATCGCAAGATTGCTTCTGATTGTCGGGACCTTTTTAGTGTGAATCTTTACGTGACTGGTCTGATTATGTATTATGCAGGCCAGATCACCGAAAAACTCATCAAGGAGGTTCGACGTGCCAAAGATGGTCTCGGTGAGAATTGGAAGACCTATGTTGATATTAAGTTCATAGGCAAAGGCTCCAGAATATTCGATTGGCTTAGTGTGATTAATAATAATGTAGCCCAACAATACTGTCGTGAACAGTTTGTTCAAGGAATGGGAGGCATGGATGTTGTTGGTCAGATGCTATGCGGCTGGCCAAGATTCAATCTTCGTACCGAAGCAGACCTGATGAGTAAGGACAATAACGAGAAGGCTGAGGTGAAATACGAGGTAGCCAAAGGCCTTGCTCAGCCAGTTAGTTCGAGCAAACCTCTTTATGTACCTCATGATAATGTAGGTATTGAGATTCTTGGTGAGGAAGGCTTTAGCATTGTAGCTGCTTCCACTGGCGAGACCACAGAGTTGCCGTTCGACAACTCCATTACGGTAAAGATGATGGAGCAACTTGGCATGTATTTCATGGCTCCTCCACAGGGACAGTCATGTCCTCGGTTCATCGATTTTGCCGGAGTGTTCTATAAATATGCTACAAAATTGTTTGGGCTGAATATGACGAAGAACGACTTTGTGACGGCTTTCCGGAATATGTCGATCAACAACTACATACAGAATCAGCCTGAATTCCGTATAGCTAAGAACCGTACAGATGGGAATTTCGACTATGTCAACCCGATCATCATCCTCGAAGGCATGAAATTCTATGAAGAATCTCTGCTCAAGGGTATTGCAGAAAACTAATGTAATATGAAGTATGCTGTTTTAATAGAACTATCTAGTAGTTGGATTTCCTTTCGCTACTATCGTGACGATGCAGGGAGATTCTTTCTTCCCTTCGACGAGGCCAACGAGTCGTTGCCCCTGGCAATCTATTGTCAGGGCAATGACTTGCAGATAGGGCAGTATGCGGTGACAGAAGCGGAGAAGCATAATCCCTGCGCATGGACGAATGTCTTTGATGTGGTCAAACAAAAAGGAAATTTTGTCTATCGGGGCATGACCATTGGCATGAACGAGATGTTGCTTATAGCAGTAAAGAAATATCTTGATGATTTTTTTGACCGGATTCTCGTACGCGCCTTGGGCGGATTGGAGGCTAACATCAGTTCCATGCCTCTGATCTTCTTGCGTCATTCCGATCTTGATGTGAGCAACAAACTGTTTGTTCGCAAATCGTTCTTCGATGGAGGCTTTGTAAACATGGCTGTTATGGATGTCAGTAGCGAAATAATAAAGCGGCTCTGTTGTGAACATAAACTTGATGGGAAGAAGTATGCTTTGACAGTCTTTGCCTCGGGAAGCAATCTCTATGTAGATGCCATTGACGTGAAGCAGAAAACCCTTTTGCGTACGCTGACGTTGCAAGGGAAAGGTGCGGATCCTCGAATAGATTATGCAGTCGAACTGATGTGGCAGTCGTTAGGCTATCAGAGTTACTCTCTTGTGAGAGAAAACGAAAATGAAATCTTGAGGCGTGTGGCTGCAACGTTCCTACAAAGCGTGAAGATAGAATTCAACGATCTCGTAGTCTTCAGCGATGGTGTAGAACGCATGGTCTATCTAAGTCGCAATCAACTCGAAGGAATGTCTGTCGGAATAGATGTTGCCATCAGAGGAAGCATCCAAAACTTTATGTCGCAACTGAAAATTGCCGAACAAGATTGTGCTATCATTGCCTGTGGGGCTGTCTCTACGAACGACTATTTCTTAGCGAATTTACGGAATGTCGGTCCAGAGGTGATATCAGACAATGACGATGGCGGTCAGAAGACGTTGTCGAGCATACTAAATGCTGCTATTGCTGCGGATTTCCAATTCGGAACCTCAGCAAGCTCGGCTCCTGCCAGTTTGCCTCTTGACAATATGGTGAAGTCGAAGGTGAACCGAGCTTTGCGCGAGACTGCTCTGATGGCTCCGCAAAATGCTCAGGTAGAACTGATGAAGATAGAGCAGGAACTGATGGCAATTACACCGGCCCCAACTGATCTGGAAGAGTATCTTAGTAAAGTTAAACAAGCCAAGAAGAGATTGAGACAGGTCGACGCCTCTCAACTATCAGGTGCTTCAACTCTGAAAATGAACACTCCCAAACCAACGGTGAAAGAGCCTCTTCCTCAGTCTGATGTCAGGAGAGTGGAGAATATTCTGCGGATCGCTTCGAGGATTATTCCAGAGAATGCCATCCAGCAACTACAATTGGAGAAAGACAGGCTTTTGCAAAAAAGTGCATACGATATTCATGAGTGGGTTGAGAAGATCGACCAGTCGATGGTTGAGGCAGAAAACCGATACAGTCAGGAAAAGCTCAAACGGAAACAGCAACATACACCCCCTCCTTTGCCAGGCATGGGAAGGGCTACAAAGGTTGTACGTCCAGCAGTTGCACCCGCAAGTAAACGTGTTAATGGTGCAAAGCAAGAAACCGAACTTTCTTTTGCTGAGGCGAGAAACCTGTTTATGGCTGCTATCTCCGACTCATACAAATTACCGAAGTCTGTGGCTGTCAAGAAACTGCAAGACCTTCTTGCGAAATTTCATGCTGCTAACATACATAATTTCGATGTGCAGATGAATGGAAGAATCAAAGTGTTGACGAAGAGATAAATATAATAACAATTAACCAAAATTCTTAAGTTATGGGAAGATTTAATTTGAACAAAGGCCAGACCTTCAACCTCAGTAAAGAGTCGGGCCTAAGCAAGATCAAGGTAGAACTCGGTTGGAAATCAGGCGCAGATCTTGATGCGTGCGCCTTCTTGCTTGGATCAGATGGTATGATTCAGAACAATGCCGACTTTGTATTCTACAATTCAGAGAACCGCGAGCAACCGTTCGATCGTCAGAAGCACCTTAATAAGAAGAATTGGCGTGCCATGACTCGCCCTATGTCTGCTGACGGATCTGTCATGGGCTCTATAGACGATCTTGGTGATGATGATGAAGGCGAAGATGCATCAGAGGAGATGCATGTCGATCTTAACAAGGTTGATCCGAGCGTAACCGAAATCGTATTCTGTGTTACCATATACAATGGTGACACAAAGGGAACGACATTCGGTAGTGTTCGTAATCCTTATATATCTATCATCAACGAGGAGAGCGATGAGGAACTCTGCCGTTACAACCTCAATGAGAATTTCTCACAGGAGACCGCAGTAGTGGCAGGTAGCCTGCTTTGCGACGAGAATGGCGACTGGAATTTCCAGGCTACAGGACAGGGCTACATGGGCGGCATGCAAGGACTGATAGACATCTATGCAGGTTGATTACTAAGAGCATTTGATGATGGCTGAAGATAAAGACAAAAAAAGTGGCTTTAACCTTGATAAAGGGGAAAAGCGGAAGTTCAACCTTGGTAAGAGTGATAACAAGCCTAAGTTTGATCTCAGCAAGAGTGATAGCAAGCCCAAGTTTGATCTCAGTAAGAGTGATAGCAAGTCTACGTTTGATCTCGACAAGGGTGATAGCACGAGTAAGCCTATAATTAATTTTGGCAAGGCCGATAATGAGCCGAAGCCATCGAAGCCTACTCAGTCAGTTGCAAAGCCGGAAGTAAAGGTAGGTCAGCCGACGACAAAGAGTTCCATATCTGGTTCGCAAGACGCTTCTTCTTCTGCAGACGAAGCTCCCTCAAATGGTGGTTCTGGAAAGAAGAATTGGATCATCGCTGCGATTATAATAATAGCTATTGTTTGTGCTGGTATTTGGTATTCCAATAATGACAAGGGAGAAACGACCAACGAGCCTATCGAGCAAATGGCTTCCGATTCTACAGCGAACGATGCTGATTCAACCCAAACGGCTCAGTCTTCAGGTGGAGCATCGACACCGTTGGTAGGAGAACAGGGAGTATCTGACAAGAGTACAGGAAGTGATGTTGTGCCTTCACGGGACGAGTCCGCTGGCAAAGCAGGCAACTCTGTTGCTGCGGGTAACCAGGCTGCTCAGCAGACAAAGACTTCAGTCCAGTCTAATGCTGGTTCTGAAGATGCCAGTGCAGCATCGACTGATATACCGTCTTCTGCTCGCGAAGCTGCTAAGCAGGTATGGAACGGTAAATTCGGCAACAATCCTCAACGCCGTCGTTTACTTGGTAGTCGTTATGCTGAGATACAGCGCGAGGTAAACCGAATGTCGCGAGCAGGTAACATTCACTAATATTGAAAGACAAGTGAAATGCCAGTGTTTTCAATCGTATTAGGCCTGATAATAGCCTTGGCGGTGCCAGGGCTATTTGATGGCCGTTTTAAGAGAAAAAGAAAGAAACAGGCCTTTGCTAGACTATGCCAGATTATTGGTTTCTCGATAATTGTTGTAGCGGTGCTTAGATGGCTTTTTTAATTTAAATTATTTGGAATATGATCAATCTTAAGAAAAAGGAAGAAACAATAGTTGTGCCTGAGTCAAAAGGTCCAGAGCGCCTTGGAGTCGGACTCGGATGGGATCCCGAAGATAATGGACAACCGTTCGATCTTGATGCTTCCGCATTTATGCTTGGGGCAGACGGTCAGCTTGTGGATGAGCCGTTTTTCGTATTCTACAACAATCCTGCTTCGCCCGAAGGCGCAGTTATGTCGTCCGGTGATGATCGTACAGGTGACTCCAGCGATGGTGGCGATGATGAGACCTTGTTTGTAGACGTTACTCTTGTCGATCCACGTGTGCAGCAAATAGTGTTCGCGGTAACAATTCACGAAGCTGAGGAGCGCGGTCAGAATTTTGGTCAGGTGCGCAATAGTTTTATCCGTGTTTATGATCTGGATACGCTGGAAGAAATAGCTCGCTTTAACCTTGGTGAAGACTTCACTAGCGAAACAGGCGTACAGGCTGGACGTCTCTATAGAGATGGTTCAACTTGGCATTTCGAAGCTCTTGGGCTCGGAGTCAAGGGTGGGCTTGAGGAGCTTCTTGGTATTTACGCAGCTAAGTTTTGTTAATAAGCAGTACGTATATGGACAAAAAATGCCATTATAGTGGCTTGACGGAAGAACAGGTAAGGGAAAGCCGTGCCAAGTATGGCACGAATGTTCTTACGCCGCCTGAGAAAGATCCGCTTTGGAAGCAATTCTTAGAGAAATTTTCCGATCCCCTGATAATCATTCTGCTCATAGCGGGATTCCTTTCAGTAGGTATATCCTGCTATGAATATTTCGGACTGGATGAAAGTTGGGAGACATTCTTTGAACCTGTTGGTATATTTGTAGCCATACTGTTGGCAACGGGAATCGCATTTATCTTCGAATTGAAGGCGGACAAACAGTTCTCTATTCTGAATAAGGTGAATGACGACGAACTCGTTGAGGTGATTCGCAATGGCAATGCAACAATGATTCCCAAAAAGCATATTGTTGTTGGGGATATTGTTGTGTTGACGACAGGAGAAGAAATACCAGCTGACGGAAAACTTCTAGAAAGTATAAGTCTTAGCGTGGACGAATCCTCTCTTACTGGAGAGACTTTGCCTCGTAGAAAGAGCACGAACGAAGAATGTTTTGAAAAGGACGCTACATATCCAACTAATCAGGTTCTCCGTGGAACCAAGGTAATGGAAGGCCATGGCGTATTCCAAGTTGAGGAAGTTGGCGACAAGACCGAGAATGGTAAGGTCTATGAGGCCGCACAGATAGACAGCAGTGTTCGCACTCCACTGAATGAGCAACTTGACGGTTTGGCAGACCTCATTACCAAGTTGAGTTATGTTTTTGCTGCGCTGATTATAGTAGCAAAATTGATGGTGTACTTTAATTGGGCACCAATCGTTCTTACTTTGGCCATACCTACCGTCATGTTTTTTTATCTTGTCATCAAGAAGTTTGACGATTGGAAGTGGCAAGCGGTCACCGTATCGATCATTTCCTATTTCGTCATTCTTATGGCGATGGTGACATGTTTCTTCAATATGCTTACGCCAGACAAGGAAGTGGCTGACCTCATTACGTATACACTTGATACGTTGATGATAGCCGTAACGCTGATTGTAGTGGCAGTGCCTGAAGGACTTCCTATGGCTGTGACATTGAGTCTTGCTTATAGTATGCAACGCATGCTGAAGACAAACAATCTGGTTCGTAAGATGCATGCTTGCGAGACCATGGGCGCCACTACGGTTATTTGTACGGATAAGACAGGAACGCTGACCCAAAATCAGATGCAGGTGTATGACACCAAATTCTATGGACTTGACAAGCTGTCCCTAAATGATTCTGAAGAAAGCAAATTGTTGGAAGAAGGTATTGCTGTAAACTCTACAGCCTCTCTTGATTTTTCCAAGCCAAATGCCATCTCTGCTTTGGGTAATCCTACAGAGGGCGCTTTGCTTCTGTGGCTTCATAACAATAATGTAGACTATCGCATGTTGCGAGAGAATGCAACGGTTCTTGCCGAACTGCCTTTCACTACCGATAGAAAGTATATGGCTACGGTTGTTGCGTCGTCGCTTCTCCCAAATAAGAAGGTGTTATACGTAAAGGGTGCACCCGAGATAGTTCTTGCTCTCTGCAAGCAAGTAGAGGGCAATGTGAAGAAAGAGAATATCACCAAACAATTGCACGACTATCAGGATCAAGCTATGCGTACGCTTGGCTTTGCATGTCAGATTCTTGAAGGCGATGGCAAGGTCATAGAAAATGGAAAAGTTGTAGCTTCCAATCTGGTCTTCGAGGGTATTGTTGCCATTAGCGACCCTGTGCGTAATGAAGTACCCGATGCTGTCAGGGAATGCATGAATGCTGGTATCAATGTGAAAATTGTAACTGGCGACACATCAGGTACTGCTAAAGAGATAGGACGTCAAATTGGTTTGTGGGCTGATCAGGACACTGATAGCAATATTATTACAGGTCCTGATTTTGCAAAACTGTCTGACGATGAACTTGATGAGTGTGTATTCGATTTGAAGATTATCTCTCGTGCTCGTCCTATGGATAAGAAACGACTTGTAGAGTCGCTTCAGCGGAAGAATCAGGTTGTTGCTGTTACTGGTGACGGCACCAACGATGCTCCCGCCCTCAAGGCTGCGCATGTAGGACTTTCCATGGGTGACGGAACGTCGGTGGCTAAGGAGGCTTCAGATATCACGATCATAGACAACTCTTTCACGAGTATTGGCAAGGCTGTGATGTGGGGGCGGTCTCTCTATCAGAATATTCAGAGATTTCTCCTTTTCCAGTTGACTGTAAATGTGGCAGCTTGTTTCATTGTGCTTTTTGGTGCATTCATGGGTACGCAAAGCCCACTCACCGTTACTCAGATGCTGTGGGTCAATCTGATTATGGATACTTTTGCAGCCATGGCCCTTGCCTCTTTACCTCCTTCGGAGAGTGTAATGAAGGATAGGCCGCGCGACCGGGGAGCATTCATTCTCAACAAAATAATGTGTGAGAATATTTTCGGTGTGGGTGGCTTCTTTTTTGTGATGTTGCTCGTACTTTTGTATGTCTTTGAACATGCGGATATTACACGGCTCACAGACCTTCTGCATCTTCGTCTTGGTAGTGCAAACGGGTTGTCGCCTTATGAATTGTCACTCTTCTTTACTATTTTTGTGATGACGCATTTCTTCTATCTTTTCTGCGCTCGTGCTTTTGAGACAAATAGAAGTGCGCTTCGCTTTAAGGGATGTAAGGGGTTGTTAATGATAGCCGCCATCATACTCATAGGACAAATTGCTATGACGGAGATGCCTGGTTTGCAGGAATTCTTCAATGTGGCTAATGGTGGACTACGTTTTGACGATTGGGTTATTATCCTTGTTGGATCATCGTGTGTTCTTTGGGTGCGCGAGATATGGCATCAACTTAAAAGGATAGTAAAATAAATTATTGCTGTCCACTAAATCTTTTTTTGAGCATAAAGAATTAGGGCTGGATTCCTCGCTTGGAATCCAGCCCTTTTAGGTGGTAATTGTAAAATCCGAGATAATCCAATTAGGGGTAGCTATACCGTAGGTCATCGGCAGAGAATATGCCTATCATCGTATTGTTTTCTATGGGTAGCTGTTTTGCAAATAGCTGTCCATAACCATTTCATTAACAAATATTATATAAAAATATTCGTCTTTTCCAAAACAACATATTAACTTTGCGGCTGAAATGTCAAGAGTAGCCTATTAGTAATAGGTGAGGCCAACCGAGCAGAACAGCCACGGTGGAGCATCGACATGGAAAGTATTAACTTTTAAACAAAATCATTTATGAAAACAAGAAATCACATTCTGTTAAGTAGCATTCGGCTCTGTTCGTCATCAATATGATGAACCAGATCGGTGTGTTGGTTTCATTAGCCGATATGCCTCTTTTGTCGTGTCCGTACATAACCAAACAATCCTTTTTATTACAT